>JAEEGH010006060.1_pt1 | contig 29834 bp, 23 predicted proteins | sample 9134181 | NCBI WGS metagenome assembly JAEEGH01 (sample SAMN16246544, study PRJNA631951) | gut metagenome | biome: gut microbiome; feature: rumen; material: DP-attached | host: Bos | place: Iran: Karaj | collected 2018-10 | reverse complement strand
GGTTTTAAGGACGAGGAAAATTTTTAACACCCTTAAAATTTTAAATTTATGGCATTGAAAGTGAAGGCAGTAGAAAGACTGCTGAAGTTTACGAAAGACGAGAATGATCCCGGCGTTTACCGCTATGTGATGAAGACCGACCTGTACACCAGTCTGACTCAGGCCAAGGTGATCCGCGAGGCTGCTCTGCGCAGCGGCGTGAGCCAGGGCGTGATGAAGGCCTGCTGGGATGCAGCTGGCGAGGTGATCAAGGCTTGGGCTACGGAAGGCCACTCGGTGGCTCTGCCCGGACTGGGCACCATGCGCTTCGGTCTGCGCAGCAAGGCTGTGGAGAAGGTGGAGGACGTGAAGACCAGCCTGATTGAGAGCCGCCGCATCATCTTCACCCCGAGCGTCGACCTGAAGGACGAGCTGGCCAACACCAGCATCCAGATTACCTGCATCGACCGCAATGGTGACATCGTGAAGCGCGTGACCAGTACCTCTGGCGACGTGGAGGACCCTGATGCCTCCCCTAGCTCCTCCGAAGGAGGGGGAAGTAATCCTACTCCTTCAACCAACAATGGTGATGAGCCAGGCGAAGGCGATTAAGTCTAATTGATAATTGATAATTGATAATTGACAATTGATAATTGACAATTGATAATTGATAATTGACAATTAAGAGGTAAGGAAATCGAGCTCACCGCATGGTGGGCTCGATTTGCAAAATAATCTCAAAAACTGAGGGGAAAGTGTGGGCGTTTGTCAGAAAAATGATATATTTGCAGACAAAATGTAAGAACGCAAGAAATAAAAACGGAGGAAATCTGATGTCTTTTAAAACGATTATACTTCTAACGGTATTGTTCTCTATCATATCAGTGCACAAGGTTGTGGCACAGGGTTTGCCTACGGATGGTCCTCTTACCATACGCACGCAGCTGCAACAACTGGCAGAGCGTCTGCTGAAAGGGAAGACGGGCAGTATTGTGGCTATTAATCCAGCGAATGGCGAAATAATCTGCCTGGCAACGAACACCCCCAAGGGCAGCGATGTCCGTCAGGCTATCGGCAAGCCACAGGCACCTGGTTCTACGTTTAAGACTGCTCAGGCTCTGACGCTGCTGTCGGAAGGTATCATCACGCCACAGACAACGGTGGCATGTGTGGATGGCGTCACAGATGGCAATATCAAGGTGCGCTGCCATAAGCATCGCTCACCCCTCGCCTTGAAAGACGCGCTGGCGCAATCGTGCAACACGTGGTTTCTGATGACCTTTGCATCGATGATTAACGACGACTTCATGTACGAGACGAAGGATGAAGCCATCACCACCTGGCGCAGTTATATGCAGAGCATGGGGCTGGGCGGTCCGATGCATATAGATATTCAGGGCGAGCAAGGCGGACTGCTGGCTGGTGCCGACTATCTGAACCGCCGTTACAAGGACGGATGGGACGGCAAGACCATCTGGTGGGCAGGTATGGGACAAGGCGACGTCACATGTACGCCGCTGCAGCTGTGCAACCTGGCTGTGATCATTGCCAATCGTGGCTGGTACTATGTGCCCCATATTCATCAGGACACCAAGAACGAGCGCTATCTGAAGAAGCGCCAGACCAAAGTGAGCAAAGAGGCGTATGCACCTGTCATAGAAGGCATGCGACTGGCTGTTGAGAAAGGTACGGCTACCAGCATTAAGACCACCTACCCTATTTGTGGCAAGACGGGAACGATTGAGAATCCCGGTGAAGACCATTCTGCATTTATCGCCTTTGCCCCCATGAACAATCCGAAGATAGCCATCAGCGTATATATTGAGCACGGTGGTTTTGGTGCCGACCTGGCTGCTCCGATGGCAGGACTCGTCATCGAACAATATCTGAAGGGTAAGTTGTCAGCACCATCAGAAGCAAAAGCAAAACGGATATCGGCAAAGGCAATCGGTCAGAAGAACCTGGGAACCCAGACCCAGAAGGTTGTTCCATGACCTTCTCCTTCGCTGTCGACGCCGATACTGCCACCACAGCGTTCGGCTATTGACTTACAGATGTTCAGTCCAAGACCTGTGCCCTGAACGAACTCGTTAAGTTTGACAAAACGCTCAAAGACGGAGGCCTGCTTCTCCTTAGGAATGCCGGCACCTGTATCTTCGCAGTAGATATAGATTCCCTCACGGCCCTCTCGCTGTTCTTCGCGATAGCCCACCTTGATATGGCCCTCCTTGGTGTACTTGACAGCATTGGTGACAAAGTTGGTGATGACCTGCTGTATACGTCCCTTGTCAAGATGCGCATTGAACGTCTCGTATGGGTTGTCCTTGACAAATGCCACACCAGGCTGCTGCACGCGTTGTTCCAGCGTCTGACAGACATCGTTGAAGACCTGGGCAAAGTCGACATCGGCAGGCGTGATCGACATCTGACGGGAATCGATATCCGACACCTCAAGAATATCGCTGATGAGTCGGAGCAGCATATCGCAGTTGTTGCGAATGATACGGATAAGTTCCCTTTTCTCATTGCTGTCGTCGATCATAGGCAACAGGTCAGAGAATCCGACAATGGCATTCAGCGGTGTGCGAATCTCGTGAGTCATATTAGCCAGGAAGGCTGCCTTCATACGTCCTGAATCGTTGGCACGTTCCGTTTCTATGCGCAGCTTCTCCTGAGCCTCCATCAGTTCTGTGATGTTGCGTGAGAGTCCGAAATACTCCGTCAGTTGCCCGTCTTTATTATAAATAGGTATACCGGAGATAGAATACCACGAGGGTTCATCGTCGAAGAGTGTGTGTTCGAAAGGCAGTATGGTCTGATAGGGCTTGCCCTGCTGCATAGCCTTCTGCACTTCAAGCACAGCCCACTCACGAGCCTCAGGCATGATGGTTGCCACGTATTCCTCCATCGATTCGCTGTATTCCGTGCGTCCTGTGGTACGCGACATGCTGATAAGATTCTCCGCCGGCTTGTAGTTCCAAATATACATCTGGCTTTCCTTCAACAGATAGCAAAGCTGGTTTTCGTAATGCTTTACCGCCTCGTTGACGGTCTTCAGCTGGAGGTCGTGATCGCGCAATTTGAGATACATGTTACGCTCTGCTGTGATATCACGATTGGTGACGATATAGTAAACCAGACGGTCGTCGTCGATTACAGGATTGACGCAGAACTCAGTATATTTATCAATACCCAACTTGGGCTCATAGATGCGCTGGCAGACATGCATAACTTCCCTTGTACCAGGCAGATAGATACCTTTGGTGTTTGGAAATTCAAAGAGGGATGTGCCACGGAAATACGCTTCGTTCTCATCATTAACCTCGCAGAATTCCAGCATCTTCTTGTTGATGTCGAGAAGATGGCCGCTAGGATCGTAGAACGACATAGCCACCAGGTTGGTATCGAACATCTTCTTATACTTATTGGCGACGGTTCTGATGTGCTTTTCCTCCTTCACTTCTTCAGTAATGTCTTTTGTGGTATAGACAATATAGAGAGGTTTGCCGTGCTCCCGTTCGATGATGGCATTACCATAGAAGTTACGCCACAAGGGCTGTTCGAGGGTGCCCAGATTGAAGTGGAAGTTCATCTCGAAATGGTCGATGACACCTGTTATCATCTGTGCACTGAGTTCACGCACCTGGAGAGCCTCATCCTGTGGCATGCGTTCAATGAAATCTTCAGGTTTCATCTCCTCTGTGGGCACCATGTTGCCGTATTTGTTGCGGAGCATGTTGTCGTGGAAATCCCACTCTACAACAAAGTATTCACCCATATTGAGCACTTGCCTCATCACTTGTACCATATCAGAGCGCTCCTGGACAGCCTTCGCCACCCTGCGTCTGACAAGCCATATCAGCAGGAACACGATGACAGCTATCAGAAACAGGCCTGCAAGAATAAAGAGGACCACGGGCGAGGCATCGTCGTGCTCACGCTCAGGATGAAACCAGTGGTCGTAGATTTTCTGCAGTTTTCCAGCCTGCTCGAGGCGGGTGTACTGGTCGTCGATGATATTAATCAGTTCCTTGTTGTAACCAATGATTCGCAGTTCGCCAGCAGGTATGTCTATGGCGTCGAGAGCTATACTGTCGAGATTGAGTTCCTGGATTTTGTGCTTGAGGGGTATTTCGCCCCAGATATAGTATTTGTATTTGCCTTGTCGGATACCTGTCAAGCCATCCTTTGGTGAGTGATGTTCTATGGCAAATGGCAATTCTCCCTTTTCAGAAAGGGCCAATGCCGCATAGTCGCTTTTCTTGATGAGCAGCGTGTCGCCAGCCTGCAGATTACCAATCCGTTTCAGGGGCTTCACATCCTCGCGACGCGCCACTTTCAGATTGTAGTAGTTGATATATTTGTGCGTCGACACGTAGGGCTTATCCTTGTAGAAGAAGTAGAGGGCATGAATGAGATCGGCCTCGCGACGCTTGAACATATCAGTGGCCACGTGCCACTCCTGCATGACGAACTTATGGGGAATGCCGAGATTGTCGAGTATCAGGTTGAGCACGTCGACATTGTATCCGGCAGGCTTTCCTTCGACGTTGACAAACTCAAACGGACGGAAGTCCCAGTCGCCGACAATGACCAGCGGATGCTCCTCGGTATAACCATAATTGTTGGCCGCAGGAAGCGAGGGTAAAAGGGTCAGAAGGCAAATCGCCAGAATGATATACCTTTTCCCGTTTCTTATCATATCTCGTGTCATGTTATCTTTATCTATTTTCTACTTTCACTTTACTTTTGTTTCAATCTCACATCTTCACCACTTCGCTGGTCGTGCAGGGAATGATCATCCAGACGATGGTGCCCTTGCCGACTTCTGATTTCAGTCGTATCTTACCACCCATCAGTCTGACCACTTCCTGACAGATGGACAGTCCCAATCCGCTGTTGTTGCTGTTGGTGGTGTTGAAGCGTTCGAATATTTTCTCTATCTGGTCGGCTGGTATGCCGCAACCCGTGTCTTGAACGGCTATCGTCAGGTCTTCACCGTTATAGTCGAAGCGGGCGCGCACAGAGCCCTGGGTGGTATTCTGTACGGCATTGTTGATGACCTGGTCGATGAGAATGCCGATATTATTCATGTCGATATCGAGCATCAGGTGTTCGTAAGGTGCCTCTACGATGTATTCCACACCTGGTTGCTGGCTGTGAATCCACGCAGCCTGGCAACGAGCCTCGAAGGCGGCAGCGAAGTCGACAGGTGCTGGTTTCAGCTCTATCATACCTGCGTCCAGACGCGAGAGGAACAGGATGTTGTTCACCAGATTAAGCAGGCTGCGCGAGTTCTTCTTGATCTCTTCGATAAAGAACTGCTCGTCCTCGCCATCCACATCCCTTTCCATCAGTTCTGAGAAACCCACCACGGAGTTTAGCGGCGTGCGTATTTCGTAACACATATTATGCAGGAAGGCGTTCTTCACCGTTTCCACCTCCTGGGCCTTCTTCGACTCCTGAGCCAAGAGTTCCTCAGTGGCCTTGATATCGCTGATGTCACGACACATGCCGAAATACTTGGTGACATTTCCTTCGGCATCCATAATGGGCACAAACGAAAAAGTGAGGCAAAGCGGTTTGCCATCTGTGCGAATAGCCGACTTGATGACGGCCTTGACGGTCTGTGGCGTCAGGTTGTCCATTTGGTTCATGATGTGCAAAGCCGTTTTTCTCGACTCGCCATCAGTCAGCGACAGCAGGCGTGTCTGTGTCAGACGATGCTGAACATGTTCGCTCTCGCTATAGATGGTCAGCGTATGCGTATCAGGCGAGTAGTTGACAATGCGCACGCCACCGTTCTTCAGCACGTAGTTCATGTTCTTCATGTAGTCCTGCAGTTCGTCGTTGGCCTCTTGCAGCTGGACGATATTCTTCTTCAAACGCGAGTACGACTTAGCCAACCCTGTCACATCGCGTCCTGTGCCATAGATACCCAGCAACTTACCGTCGTCGTCGCGAATAGGCGATACCTGCAGTTCGTAGTAGAGCTCGTCGCGATTGAGAATCCTGTTAAGCGGGCGCTCGTCATCCTTCGACTTATAGATCTGCGTCAGATAGGTGATGCCAATATCATCGAGCGAAAGGTCGGGATCGCCCAGAACGCTCTGAATGGATATCTTGGCATCGAGAACGGGCTGCAGATTACCACCAATACCCATAATCGATTTCTCATTCATGTCATCTATAATACCGTGTTCGTCATACGATACGGTATCGACCAGGGTCGAGTTGAAGATATGATGGTATCGCAGCATGGCGTCCTTCTGTTCCTGCTGGCGCTCGTAGGCTGGCGTGATATCAGTCGAAGCCCCAATGACCACCGTAGGCCATCCGTTCTTGTCGCGCTTCATCACGGAGAGGTCTGCTGAGAAGATGCGCTGCTCTTTGTTATCCTTTCTGACGGCCTTCAGTTCCAGCGTATCGCGTTCCTTCTTCAGTGCCGCTATCTCGTCGAGCAGGGCGCACAGTCTTTCAAAATCTTCAGGAATCATGTAGTACTGTTCGAAGTTAGGCGACAGCGGTATCACCGTTTTCTTGCCGTCTGTGGCTATGCTGACAATGGTCTTTCCAAGAATATCAAACAGCCAGATGTGTACCTTACTTGTATTCAGGATGAGCGATAGGCGATTATTGGAACGCATCAGGTTTTTCGTCATACTGTGCTCATAGTGTCGATAAGAGAGATAATAGATGATACAGATGACGATAATCACCAGGAGTCCGATGACGTGATACCATACCCACGAGGGAATACCCGTCTCCTTGTGTTCAGGGTAGAACCACTTGTTCTGAATGGGCTGCAGGCGTCCTGTAGAGTTCAGATGCGCATAGACGCTGTCCATCTTCTCCAGCAGGCGTGGATTGTTCGACATGAACTTATATTCTCCATGCGGAATATTGACTGGCGTCAGTTCCAGCTCGTCGTATCCGAACTTATGGATCAGCCACTTCAGCGACAACGTGTTCCAGGCTATCTGGCTACGTTCGTGATTGTGAACGTACTGTATAGCCTCCTGCATGTCATTATAAGGAATAGCATTCTCCCCCCACCCTCGCTCTATCATGAGATGGTGGCTGAAACTGCCTTCGTGCACGATGACCTCTTGATTGGCGAGATCGTCTACCGTCTTCACGCGCACAGGTTCACCCTTACGATGTACAATGCTGTGGGTGAATATCTGGATGACGCTCTTGCCATACTGCGCATACTCATTATGGAATGCGGCATCCATACCACACATCAGGTCGGCATTTCCTGCCTTCAAGTCGTTCAGCGCGTCTTTCGTGGGACGCAGCCTGATTCTATAGGGGATATCCAGCTCTTTACATATCAGCTTCAGCAGGTCGATGTTGTAACCCACAGGCTCGCCCGTATCGTTAAGAAATGCATACGGCCACAAATCCCACGCGTCTTCATATACCAACGGGTGTTCCTCAGTATAGACATTCCGGATACTATCATTCGACGAAAAAGCAGGTAGGCACAGAACGGCTAATACCGACGTAATGAACAGTTTTCTATATCGTTTGATTATAAGATTCATAGCTTTCTTTCAGTATTTGCGCACAAAATTACACAATATCTTTCAATTTTCCAAATTTTTTTCGTAACTTTGGCCCCCGATTATAATAAAAAACTATGGCCCGTAAACTATTTTGCGAATTATGCCCTTTCACCTATCGCCTGTCGATGGAGAAAGAAATACTGAAACGACATCTGAAGGACTGTCTGCAGAAGACACCGTTTGCTCATCAGCGGACAACGGATTCCCTGCCCGTCCTCGTCTATCGCCACAACTCTCTTATCCGTCGCCGATTGGGTAATGTCAACATGCAATTACAAGAGAACAAGGCTACGAATCTGGCACTGGCCGTTACTCATATCGACGGACTTATCATCCATCCAGGCGAGACGTTCTCCGTATGGCGGCAGATAGGTCGCACCACTAAGCGCAAAGGCTATAAGGAGGGACTCACCATTGCCAAGGGACAGCCCAATCAGGGCATTGGTGGCGGACTGTGTCAACTGTCGAACCTCATCCATTGGATGGTGCTCCACAGCGACCTCACCATCACAGAGCATCACCATCACGACGGGCTCGACCTCTTTCCTGACTTTGGACGCCAGATACCCTTCGGCACTGGTACCAGCATCTCGTACAACTATCTGGACTATCGCGTCAAAAACAATACCGCAAACACTTATCAGCTGCGCCTATGGGTTGACGACGAGTATCTGTGTGGCGAGCTGCGTGCTCAGGAGGCACAACCCCACACGTTCCATATTCATGCTGAGAATGAATTTTTCTCACGTGAGTCTGGTATCATCTATCGCAATGGTCAGGTTTTTCGTGACACCATTGATCGCTCAACAGGGCAGTGTATTGACAGCCAGCTCATCCGCACCAATCACGCCCGTGTGATGTACGAATGTCCTCCTGATGTTGAGATACGTGAAATATAAATACCTTTTAAAATAATAAGGCCTCGCATTTCTGCGGGGCCTTAATAGTTGCTTAGACGTGGAGCTCGAGGATGAAGCGAGTACCTCGAACATATTCAGGATCGATGACGAGGTCGCCATTCATCTTGATAGCCATCTGCTTGCAGATTGGAAGTCCGAGTCCGTCGCCCTTGGTGAGGTCGTGGATTTCGCAGAAGGGCTTGAACACCTCTTCGCGACGCTCCTCTGGGATATTTTCGCCAGAATCAGTAACAATAAACTGATAGGTGTGGGCGCTACGTTTCTTGACATCGAGGCAGATGGTGCCATCGGCTGGCGTAAAATCAGCAGCATTATGAAGCAAGTGGCTGATGATGTGGGAAACGTATTCGCGATTCAGACTGAACGTCATCTTCTGGGCATTGACAGTCAGATTAACACCGTCTTTGACGAGTGGACGAATCTGATCCATCAGTTCTTCGCAGAAAGGCTGTATCTGAGTGTCTTCCAGTTCTACCTCTTCATCGACTGTTCGCTCAACATCGGAGAGCAGCTGGATATGATCAGTGAAGGCCAACAGGGCTTTAACCTCAGGATTGCTGGTGTCGAGCTTGCGGAAGCTGGGAGCCAGCTGGGCAGAGATGTTGCTGATAAACTGCGACTTGAGAGCATTGCTGTCGTTAGCCAGACGGATAATATCCTTCTGACGACGGGTGAGCAGGATGTAACGCATGAGCACAAAGGCACCTACGACCAATGCTGCAGCCAGTGCTGCGGCAAGTATGCCGAGACCCACAATGAACGCCATACGGGCAGTCAGTGAGCTGTCTTTATCGGCAATAGAGGCTTCGTGGTCGGCAATCTGCTTCTTCAATACACCTGTCTCGTCAGCCAGCTTCAGATCGGCAATGGAGTCTTTCCAAGCCAGATAGTTGTTATACGACTGGGCGACGAAATTGGCATTGTTGCTGCGGCGGGCATTGGTGATGAGCGACTTGTAGACCTCGTCAACCTTGTCATACTCCTTAGAAGCCGTCAGCTTGTTGGCCATCTCCTGGAATACGGCATTACCCTGGGCATTCATACCAAAGGTGTAATAATAGAGAGCCTTGGTGTAGAGCAAATCGTTGTTGATTGCCTCGTCGCCAGCCTGACTAGCCAGTGAAGACAGAATGTTGAGTTGCTCCTTGGCACTGTCGCTCTTGCGCAGCTTGATGTACATCTGCAGGCGCTCATTAGTGCACTGATAATGTGCTGCGGCCTTCTCGTTGGAAGGTTTCTGACTCTCGTTAACCACTTGATCGGCTCGACGCAGAAGGTCGAAAGCCTCTTTGTAGAAGTTCTCCTTGTGATAAAGCGAAGCAGCCTTGACAGCACACTCCACACCCTGCTTCACATCGCTGCGATTGGCATAATCGTTGAAGGCGTGAATATAGAGCGAACGGGTCTGGGCGATGTTCTCCTTAGGATCGGAGGCATCAGCACGCTTGTGTAAATCACTTTTCTGCGCTTCCTGAGCCATCAATGATGTGCAGCTGAGGAAGAGCGAAACGAGGAGAAAAAATGTCTTTGTGTTCATACTTATTTTTATTGTTTGAATTTATTTACTGAACCTTCGTCACGTCACTCTTCTTGACGAAGAGGTAGTCGTGACCTGTGCGCATTTCGTAGTATTCCACACCATTAAAGGAATGCTCGAAATATGTGTCGGCAATAATAGTGCCCTTGGTGACGGTATAGAAGGGCTTAAGACCACCGTCGGCATTGTCTTCGCAATAGATGACGACAGCGGGCTTGCTGGCAACAATCTTAGGACCACCGCCACCCATCCACGACATTTGTCCCAGATACTTGGTGTAGACGTAGCCTACGATGCCGTCGACGCTGACCTTGCTCCACTGCTTGCCTTTCTCCAGCAAGATGCCACGACCTAATCCGTGATCCTGCATCCAAAGCTTAGTGAGCACCTTACCCTGCATCGAAGGCTCTGAGCGCACATTCAGGAAGCCATCGTCAGACTCTGCATAGACCACCGTAAAGACCTTACCATTTTGGGCAATGGCTTTAGCACCTTCAACGTAGTACTTATACAGATGATCGTTGTAATCGAGGGCATACAGATATTCCTTGCCATTCTGTTCTGTCTGCAGTTCAAGATACTCTACCTTATAGGTAAAAGGCAACTTGCTGTAGACCTTGCCTGTAAACTTATCGAGCATATACAAGAACTTCTTCTCGCTGGTGAAGCCATACGAGCAGAAGACGAACTTGGAATCGAGAATGAAGATATCGTTGCTGGTGAGCCAACCTGTAGACCATACCATCTGGCGACGCTCAGGATTATAGCAATGCAACTTTGAACCCTTGCCGTTAATCTCGCTGGCATAGCTGGGGCAAGCCATGTTGAACAGCAAATTGTGGGTATCGTTATCCCAGCGAACATCCTGAACCTCGCAATAGTGGTTCTCTGATACATCGCCCAGATTAACGGTATAGAGCGGCTTCTCTTCCTTATCGTAAATGACCACAATGAATTTATAGTCGGAACTTCCTGCAGAACGACGATAGAGGGCGAGCCATCCGATGTCGATTTGTTCAGAGATGAACTGCTCTAAATCCTTGGCCTCTTCGACACGAGGCAGATATTCGTTCTGTTTCTCTACACGCAGACGATAGATGGTTCCGTTGGGCTTATTCTTCAACGAAATCATGGTCTTTGGCCAATTGGCACCATAATTCTTTACTGACACCAGGCGTTGTGCCTGAACAGAAGTAAGCATTGTCAGCATAGCCACGAGGCTGAGGATGATTCTTTTCATAATGGTTTTGTTTAGCTGTTAATGTTTTTATTGATCATTTAATCCATACGGTCACGATAGTCTTCATAAGTGAAGCGACGCAGCAACTCGAGTGTGCCATCGGCACGAAGCATGCAGAGAGAGGGATGGGTAATACCATTGAAAGTATTAGTCTTCACGGTAGTATAGTGAATCATATCTTCGAAGATAATCTCATCGCCCACCTGCAGAGGTTTAGGGAATTGCCAGTAGCCCATAAAGTCGCCTGCCAAGCAGCTGTTGCCGCCTAGACGATAGGTTGGCTGTTGGCTGTTAGCAATTGGCTGTTGGCTGTCTATGTGTTCGGCACCACGGACATCAGGATAATAAGGCATCTCCAGACAATCCGGCATGTGACAAGTGAAGCTGACATCGAGGATAGCCGTGCGAATGCCTTTATCTTCGACGATATCGACCACACTAGACACCAACGGCCCAGTCTGCCAGGCAAAAGCACTACCTGGTTCGAAAATAACCTTCAGATGAGGATAACGCTCGTGGAACGACTGCATGATGCGAACAAGACGTTCAATATCATAATCAGCACGTGTCACCAGATGGCCTCCACCAAAATTAATCCACTCAATCTGAGGGAACCAACGGGAGAACTTTTCTTCAATATGCTGAAGTGTGCGCTCGAAAACATCGGAGCCACTCTCACAATGACAATGACAATGGAAGCCACGCAGATCGGCAGGCAACTGAGCAGGCAACTTATCGGCAGTGACACCAAAACGAGTGCCTGGTGCACAGGGATTATAGAGCAATGTGCCTACCTCGCTATACTCAGGATTAACACGCAATCCCAGCGAACACTCCCCTGCCCGTTCGTGATAGCGCTCGTACTGCGAAAGAGAATTGAACGTCAGATGGCTGGAACAGCGGATGATGTCATCAATCTCGTCGTCTTTATAAGCTGGCGAAAAGGTGTGAGCCTTGGAGCCAAACTCTTCGAAAGCCAGACGTGCCTCGGAGAGAGAGCTGGCTGTCGTGGAACGGATATATTCGCGAAAGATAGGAAACGTCTTCCAAAGAGCAAACGCCTTAAAGGCCAGAATCCATTCAGAATCTGTACGGCGTGCAACATCGCTGATCAGTGCAAGATTGCGACGTAATTTCTGCTCTTCTATCATATAATACGGCGTATTCATGCTGCAAAGATAGCCAAAAAAGCGAAAATAGGAAAGTGAAAGTGAAAAAATTTGGTTTTTTGCCCAATTATTTGTACCTTTGCAGCCGCTATTTAATATAATAAGGTATAAAAGAAGATGATAACAGTCACAAATCTGGCTATCCAGTTTGGAAAAAAGACGTTGTATAAAGACGTCAATCTGAAGTTTACGAGTGGTAATATTTATGGTATTATCGGCGCCAATGGTGCTGGTAAGTCAACCCTGCTGCGCGCTATCAGCGGTGAGCTTGAACCCAACAAGGGAACAGTGGAGATGCTGCCTGGCGAACGCATGTCGGTATTGGAACAGGACCACTTCAAATATGATGAGTTTTCGGTGATGGACACCGTGTTGATGGGACACCAACCCCTGTGGCAGAACATGAAGGAGCGCGAAGCCCTGTATGCCAAGGAAGAAATGACTGAGGAAGACGGCAATCGTGCTGCCGACTTGGAAATGGCCTTTGCCGAGATGAACGGTTGGGAGGCTGAGAGCGAGGCTGCACAGCTGTTGCAGAACCTGGGCATCAAGGAAGATAAGCACTACGCTCAGATGTCAGATATATCGAACAATGAGAAGGTGCGCGTGATGCTGGCTAAGGCGCTGTTCGGACACCCAGACAACCTATTGCTGGACGAGCCTACCAACGACCTCGACCTGGACACCGTTCAGTGGTTGGAGGAATATCTTTCTAACCTTGAGCAGTGTGTGTTGGTTGTATCGCACGACCGTCACTTTCTGGATGCCGTATCAACTCAAACTGTCGACATCGACTTCGGCAAGGTGACATTGTTCTCAGGTAACTACTCGTTCTGGTATGAGAGTTCTCAGTTGGCTCTGCGTCAGGCTCAGAATCAGAAGATGAAGGCCGAGGAAAAGCGCAAGCAGCTGGAGGAGTTTATCCGCCGATTCTCTGCCAATGTGGCAAAGTCGAAGCAGACAACATCGCGTAAGAAGATGTTGGAAAAGCTGAACGTAGAAGAAATCACACCATCAACACGTAAATATCCTGGTATCATTTTCTCGATGGAGCGCGAGCCTGGTACGCAGATTCTGGAGGTGGAAGGTCTGAAGGCTCTTGATGCTGACGGAACGGTACTGTTTGACAATGTCAGCTTCACCATTGAGAAAGGACAGAAGACTGTCTTCCTGTCACACAATCCCAAGGCTATGACTGCGCTGTTCGAAATCATCAACGGCAATCGCGAAGCTGATGCAGGCACATTTAAGTGGGGCGTCACCATCACTACAGCCTATTTGCCACTCGACAATACGGAGTTCTTCCAGTCGGAAATGAACCTCGTTGACTGGTTGTCGCAATTTGGCACAGGTAACGAGGTCATGATGAAATCATTCCTGGGTCGTATGCTGTTCAAGGACGAGGATATCCAAAAGAAGGTTTGCGTGCTTTCAGGAGGTGAGAAGATGAGATGTATGATTGCCCGTATGCAGCTGAAGAATGCCAACTGTCTGATTCTCGACACGCCAACCAACCACTTGGACTTGGAGTCGATTCAGGCTTTCAACAATAACCTCATCTCGTTTAAGGGTAACATTCTGTTTGCATCCCACGACCATGAGTTTATCAACACAGTGGCCGACCGCATCATAGAACTGACACCAAAGGGTACCATCGACAAGCTGATGACTTACGATGACTACATCTATGACGAGGCCATCAAGGAAAGAAAAGCAGAGTTGTATAGCTAAAGAATGGCACGGAATTTGCTAGTGGCAATGAAAAAAGACAAAAAGCTATGAACGAAGAAGAAATGAAAAATCAGGAAGAGGAGAACATCCTCGACCAGCAAGAAGAACAGGAAGTAGACAATGCTGAGACCACAGCCGACGCTGAGGACTCAGAGGTTACGGATAACACAGAAGAGGCTGAAGAGAAAGACCCGTTGGAAAAAGCACAGGAGGAGATTGAGCAGCTGAAGACTCAGATTCTGTACAAGACAGCGGAGTTTGACAATTACCGTAAGCGTACGCTGAAGGAGAAGGCTGAACTCATTCTGAACGGTGGCGAGAAGGCTGTCAGTGCCATTCTGCCCATTATCGACGATATGGAGCGAGCAATCGAAAACGGTGCTAAGACAGAGGATATCGCTGTGGTTCGCGAGGGTATGGAACTCATCTATCACAAGATGATGAAAGCTTTGGAAGGCCTTGGTGTCAAGGAAATCGAGACGCAGGATGCCGACTTCAATACCGATGTACACGAGGCTGTGGCTATGGTTCCAGGAATGGGCGATGACAAGAAAGGCAAGGTCATTGACTGTCTGCAGAAGGGCTATCAGCTGAATGACAAGGTAATACGTCACGCCAAAGTGGCAGTAGGACAATAAGAGGTTAGATGTAAGATGTAAGAAGTAAGAAATGGCACAGAAAAGAGACTACTATGAGGTGCTGGGCGTCGACAAGAACGCTACAGAAGACCAGATAAAAAAGGCGTATCGCACTATCGCCATTAAATACCACCCTGATCGTAATCCAGGCAATAAGGAAGCCGAGGAGAAATTCAAGGAGGCTGCCGAGGCTTACGACGTGTTGCACGACCCACAGAAGCGTCAGCAGTACGACCAGTTCGGATTCAATGGACCTACGGGTGGATTTGGCGATTTTGGCGCCAGCATGAATATGGACGATATCTTCTCGATGTTCGGCGATATCTTCGGAGGTCGTGCCGGATTCGGCGGATTCAGTGGCGGTCATCGTGGCAAACAGCAACATCGCGGTTCAGACCTGAGACTGAAGGTGAAGCTCTCGCTGAACGAGATTGCGCACGGAGTAACGAAGAAGTTTAAGGTACGTAAAGATGTGGTTTGCTCGCACTGTCACGGTACTGGTGCTGAAGACGGAAGCGGAACAGAGACCTGCCCGACATGTCACGGTTCTGGTGTTATCACCCATACCACTCAGAGCATCTTTGGTATGATGCAGACGCAAGGCGTTTGTCCTACCTGTCAGGGTGAGGGTCAGGTTATCAAGCACAAGTGTCATCAATGCGGAGGCACTGGTGTGGAGAAAGGCGAGGAAGTTGTAGAAATCAAGATTCCTGCAGGCGTCGCTGAAGGTATGATTGTCAACGTGCCAGGCAAGGGTAACGCTGGGCATCGCAAAGGTGTGAACGGCGATATCCAGGTGTTCGTAGAGGAAGAACCAAACGACACCTTTATTCGTGACGATAACGACTTGATATACAATCTGTTGCTCGATTTCCCGACAGCAGCACTTGGTGGCGATGTTGAGATACCAACCATCGAGGGAACAAAGCTGAGAGTCAAGATGGAACCTGGCACACAGCCTGGCAAGACACTCCGATTGAGAGGCAAAGGTCTGCCTGCTGTTCAGGGATATGGAAGAGGCAATGGCGATTTGGTTGTAAACGTGAGCGTCTTCATACCAAAGACGTTAAGTCATGAGGAAAAAGAAGCTATCGAACAGTTTAAGCAGAGCGATAACTTCAAGGGCGATGCAGCCACCAAGCGCAGCATCTTCCAGAAATTCAAGAACTACTTCAGCTAAGCATGAATTACAAGGAGACTTGCGAATATCTATATAGCCAAATGCCCATGTTCGAAAGACAGGGGGCATCTGGTTATAAAGAAGGTCTCAGCAATACGCTGGCACTGGACATCCACTTCGGACACCCCCATCAGTCATACAAGACCATCCACGTGGGAGGTACCAACGGTAAGGGAAGTGTGAGTCATACCATTGCGGCTGTATTGCAGGAAAGCGGCTATCGCGTAGGTCTCTACACTTCACCTCATCTGGTGGATTTCCGTGAGCGCATTCGTGTAAACGGAAAACCTATCAGCGAACAATATGTAGTAGATTTTGTTGAAAAGGAGCACCCGTTCTTCGAACCCCTGCATCCTTCTTTCTTTGAAGTGACAACGGCTATGGCCTTCAAGTACTTCAAGGACATGAATATCGACATCGCTGTGGTCGAAGTGGGATTGGGCGGCCGATTGGATTGCACCAATATCATCACACCACTAGTTAGCATTATTACTAATATCAGCTTTGATCACACACAATTCCTAGGCGACACGTTGGCAAAGATTGCTGGCGAGAAAGCCGGTATAATAAAAAGAGGTGTACCAGTTGTTATTGGAGAGACGAACGAAGAGACGCGTCCCGTTTTTGAAGCAAAGGCTCAGGAAATGGAAGCACCTATCGTCTTTGCTGAAGACGAAAACGAGATATTGGGTGAAGAACTATTACCAGAAGGCGGTATAAGATATCACACAAAGCACATGAACGACTTTATTTGCGACTTGGGAGGCATTTATCAACCCAAAAATCTGAATACGGTCTTTCATGCGTTGAAACAACTGCGCCTGCAGGGGTATCTCTGCTACAGTCTCAAGGAGAGCAACTACGAAAAATGTCGTATAGAACTGCAAGAAGCGTTGCGAAATGTCTGTAAGAAGACAGGACTGATGGGCAGATGGCAAATTATGCAACAGCATCCTCTAGTGGTCTGTGACACAGGACATAATGTAGGAGGATGGCAATATATCAGTCAGCAATTGCAGCTGGTAGAATGTCGCCAGATGCACATTGTATTTGGCATGGTTGATGACAAAGACGTTAAAGGAGTGCTCAAAATGCTGCCCAAGGACGCAAAATACTATTTTACGAAAGCAAACTCAAAAAGAGCCATCAACGAAGAGAAATTGAGAGAGATGGCTTACGAAGAAGGACTTATGGGCATGAGTTATCCCTCTGTAAGTGAGGCATATAAAGCAGCCAAGAACGAAGCGTTGAGAGATGATTTTATCTTTGTCGGAGGCTCTTCATACGTGGTTGGCGATTTCCTTAAAAATTGCTTTTAGGTGTTTTTAACACTCTCGTAAACGTTTTTTTAGGCGTTTCGTTTGTCATTCTCGATTTTTTTAGGTTACTTTGCAAGTAGATTTTAGTAACTTAAAACGATTAAGTAATGGCAAACACAACTGAAACAGCGAATTTGTGCGGTTTGAACCGCAAAGATTTCCAAACCACAATTAATGGTAAAAAGACGGATCTTTACATTTTGAAGAACCGCAAAGGTTATGAAGTAGCTATCTCAAACTATGGTGGCGCTATTTGTGCAATCATGGTCCCCGATAAGGATGGCAAAGTAGCGAATGTTATTGAGGGTCATAATGACATCAAGCAACTTACCAGTGGTAATGAACCTTACCTCTCTACCCTTATCGGTCGTTGGGGAAACCGTATCAACAAAGGTCAGTTCACACTGAACGGCAAGGAATACCAGTTGTTCCTGAACGACGGACCCAACCACCTGCACGGAGGTAAGGTAGGTTACAACGCCAAAGTTTGGGATGCCCGCCAGATGGGTCCTCGCTCGTTGGCTCTGCATCGTATCTCTTCTTATGGTGAGGAAGGCTTCACAGGTGAGCTCGACGTAACTGTTGAATTCACATTCACCGACCAGAACGAGCTGGTTATCGAGTATCTGGCAACCACAAACAAGAAGACCATCGTAAACCTGACACATCACGCTTTCTTTTCACTGGGTGGTACAGCTGATCCTACTCCAGGTATCGAAGATCAGATCTGCGAAATCAACGCCGACTTCTATCTCCCAACAGATGCAACAGCTATCCCAACAGGTGAAATCCTGAAGGTTGAGGGTACTCCATTCGACTTCCGCAAGGCCAAGCCATTCGGACAGGACATCGATGCCGACCACGAGCAGATCAAGTTCGGTCACGGCTTCGACCATAACTACGTTCTGAATAAGCAGGAAGAGGGTGAGCTCTCATTCGCTGCTCGTCTGACCGAACCTAAGAGCGGACGTACGATGGAGGTTTACACCACAGAGCCAGGATTACAGCTCTACACGGGTAACTTCCTGAACGGTTACAAGGGTGCCAACGGATGCACATTCCCACACCGCTCGGCTGTTTGCTTCGAGGCTCAGCACTTCCCCGATTCACCAAACCGTCCCTACTTCCCAAGTGTAGTACTGAACCCTGGACAGCGCTATAAGCAGAAGACAGTTTATCGTTTCGGTATAGCTGAATAACCATTTATCCAACTACTAAATTAGCATAATATTAAGTATGAGTAATCAACAAAAGAACGGAAGCATCATAGCCATTGTGACTATGATGTTCCTTTATGCAATGATTTCGTTTGTAACGAATCTTGGCGCGCCCATCGGAGTAATTTGGAAGAACCAGCCTGAAATCGGTGGCTCCAACGTTTTAGGAATTATGGGTAATTTCATGAACTTCTTCGCTTATCTGTTCATGGGTATTCCCGCTGGTAAGATGTTAACCAAGGTCGGTTATAAGAAGACGGCCCTCATCGGTATTGCCGTAGGATTCATTGGCGTTCTTATCCAGTTCCTGTCTGGTTTCTCTGGAGGCATTCCTGGATTCTGCATCTATCTGTTCGGTGCCTTTGTATCGGGCTTCGCTGTATGTATTCTGAATACCGTTGTCAACCCCATGCTCAACTTGCTGGGCGGTGGTGGCAATCGTGGTAACCAGCTGAACATGATTGGTGGCACACTGAACTCTTTGGCAGGTACAATGACGCCAATGCTGGTTGGTGCACTGATCGGTACCGTGACAGCATCAACACAGATGGCCGACGTTAATCTGGTGATGTATATTGCAATGACCGTCTTCGCTGCAGCATTCGTCATCCTGACATTCATTCCTATCCAGGATCCAGTGTTAGGCAAGGTGACAGCCGAGACTAAGTTCGAACACTCGCCTTGGGCTTTCCGTCATTGTCTGCTGGGTGTGATTGCCATATTCGTTTATGTAGGTGTCGAGGTTGGTATTCCTGGAGGTTTGAACTTCTATCTCTCTGACACATCAGCTAATGGTGCTTGGGTTAATCCCGAGGCTGTGCTCAATGCAGCTACTATCGGAGGTGCTGTTGCAGCTATGTACTGGTTGCTCATGCTTATTGGACGTATGGTAGCCAGCGCCATTGGCGGCAAGGTATCTTCACGTCAGATGATGTTGTTCTGTACCTTTATGGGCATGGTGCTGATCATTGCAGCTATCCTGACTCCAAAGAGCGTTACTGCAACAATGCCATTGGTCAAGATTCTGGAGGGTACTGTTGAGATGACCACTGTTCCGTTGAGTGCTGTATTGTTAGTACTCTGCGGACTCTGCACTTCGGTGATGTGGGCCTCTATCTTCAATCTGGCTACAGAGGGATTGGGTAAGTATACCGCTCAGGCATCAGGTATCTTCATGATGATGGTGGTCGGCGGTGGCGTACTCCCCGTTGTTCAGAATTTCTTTGCAGACTTTATGGGCTACATGCCAAGCTATTTCGTCTATCTGCTCGCAATGGCTTACATGTTCTACTACGCCCTGATTGGTTGCAAGAACGTGAATAAAGACATCCCCGTAGAGTAATAATTGATAATTGACAATTGATAATTGATAATTAGATATGATGGAAATTGATTTTGTAAGAAGCCGTTTCATCAAACACTTTGATGGAAAGACTGGTAACGTATATGCATCTCCTGGACGTATCAACCTGATTGGTGAGCACACCGACTACAATGGTGGTTTCGTGTTCCCAGGAGCAGTAGATAAAGGTGTGATGGCCGAGATGCGTGCAAACGGTACTGAGGATACTGTGATGGCTTACGCTATCGACCTGAAGGACCGTGTAGACTTTAAGCTCTCTGACCCTAAAGGTCCTAAGGCCTCTTGGGCTCGCTACATCTACGGCATTGCTCTGGAGATGAAGAAGTTGGGCGTTCCCGTTAAGGGCTTCAATATTGCTTTTGCCGGCGATGTTCCCCTTGGCGCCGGTATGTCATCATCAGCTGCTATGGAGAGTTGCTTTGCTTGCGGACTGAACGATATCTTCGGCGAGAACAAGGTTTCTCAGTGGGATATGGTATTGGCAGGTCAGGCTACCGAGCACAACTACTGCGGTGTTAACTGCGGTATCATGGACCAATTTGCTTCTGTATTCGGAAAGGCAGGCTGTCTGATGCGTCTCGACTGCCGCTCTCGCGAGTTCGAGTACTTCCCATTCAAGCCCGATGGCTACCGTTTGGTATTGCTCGACTCAGTTGTGAAGCACCAGTTGGCAGGTTCGCCTTACAACGATCGCCGCAACTCTTGCGAGAACGTTGTTAAGCACATTCAGGCTAAGCACCCAGAGGGCAAGTTCGAGACTCTGCGCGATTGCACCTGGGAGCAGTTGGACGAGGTCCGTGCTGAGGTCGGCGAAGAGGACTACAAGCGCGCAAAGTTCGTGCTCGGCGAGAAAGACCGCGTATTGGGCGTCTGCGATGCGCTGAACGAAGGAGACTACGAGAAGGTAGGCGAACTGATGTATCAGACCCACGAAGGCCTGTCGAAGGACTACGAGGTTTCTTGCGAGGAGCTCGACTTCCTGAACGACATTGCCAAGGAGTGTGGTGTCACTGGTTCAAGAATCATGGGCGGCGGCTTCGGTGGCTGCACCATCAACCTTGTTCGCAACGATCTGTACAAACAGTTTGTTGCTACTGCCAAGCAGAAGTTCAACGAGAAGTACGGACACGAGCCTAAAGTTTACGATGTCGTCATCGGCGACGGTTCACGTAAACTCTGCTAAACAGGTCAATATTCCTTTAATAAAGGTTAAAAATGTGGTGTAAGGTGTGAAAATAACACCTTACACTCTTTTTTTTCTTGTTTTTTCATTGTCAATTCAAATTAAAGTTGTAATTTTACACCCAAATTGAATATTAACTAAAAACTATTCAAAGCAATGAAGAATGTTAAAGCATTATTTGCTGGCATGAGCGTAGTAGCAGCTATGTTTACAGCATGTGCCTCTGGTGAGCAGCAGGCACTCACGGTTTCGGGTTTAAACCCAGCCAAGTTCGACACAGTTATCAACCAGAAGCCCGTCAAGCTTTACACGCTGAAAAATCAGAACGGTATGGAGGTGTGTATTACCAACTACGGTGGTCGCGTCGTATCGCTGGTTGTTCCTGACAAGGACGGCAAGCCCACTGATGTCGTATTGGGATTCGACAACATTGCCCAATATGCCGACACCCTCAATTCACCCTCTGACTACGGTTCCAGCGTTGGTCGTTATGCCAACCGAATCAAGGGCGCTCAGTTCACGCTGAATGATTCAACCTACACTCTGAAGCAGAACGACGGTCCTAACTGCCTGCACGGCGGTGGCACAACCGGCTGGATGAATCAGGTGTACGACGCCGAGCAGATTGGCGATTCTATTCTGAAGCTGACCATCGTTGCCGAAGATGGCGAGAACGGATTCCCTGGCAAGGTGACAGCGGTAACAACCTATACCGTCACAGCAGATAACGTTTTGGATATCACTTGGGAGGCAGAAACCGACAAGCCAACCATCATCAATCAGACCAATCACAACTATTATAACCTGAGCGGCGACTTCACGCAGGCTGCTTATGATCAGGTGCTGTATGTGAATGCCGACAATTTCACACCCTCTGACAAGCTGTATATTCCTACCGGCGAGATTAAGTCAGTAGAGGGTACTCCAATGGATTTCCGCACACCGCATGCCGTTGGCGACAGCATCCAGAGCACTTTCGACCAGATTCAGAATGCTACTGGTTACGACCACAACTTCTGTCTGAACACCTATAAGGACGGCAAGGGCGACGATACGCAGGTTTGCGCATCACTCTATTCTCCCAAGACCGGTATCTTCATGGAGATGTTTACCAACGAGCCTGGTGTTCAGGTTTACAGCGGTAATTTCCAGGGCGTAGGCAAAGATGCCGACATCATTCGCAAGCACGGCATCAAATATCCGAAGCACGTCAGCGTTTGTCTGGAGAGCCAGAAGTATCCCGACAGCCCCAACCAGAAGAGCTGGATTCAGCCTACATTGAATCCTGGCGAGAAATATTTTAGCCACGCTGCTTATAAGTTCTCTGTTAAATAACTATATATATAATAAGGTATGAAACAGACAGAGACTGGTAGCAAAAGCTATCTTATCAGCATTGTAATGGTAGCAGTGTTGGGCGGACTCTTGTTCGGTTACGACACCGCCGTTATCTCAGGCGCCGAGAAGGGACTCCAGGCTTTCTTCATGGAGGCTAAGGACTTTGCTTACACCGATGGCTGGCACGGCTTTACTTCTGCCAGTGCCCTGATCGGTTGTATCATCGGTTCTGCACTCTCAGGCCTTTTGGCCACCAACCTCGGACGCAAGCGTTCGCTCATCATTGCCGGCTTGCTGTTCTTCATCTCAGCATTAGGAAGCATGGAGCCCGAATTCCTGTTCTTCGAACACGGCACTCCCACCTACTCTCTTCTGATTATGTTCAATATCTACCGTGTCATCGGAGGTATTGGCGTAGGTCTGGCTTCAGCTATCTGCCCGATGTACATAGGCGAGGTTGCTCCTTCTAATATCAGAGGTATGCTGGTTTCTTGGAACCAGTTCGCTATCATCTTCGGTCAGCTGGTGGTTTACTTCGTCAATTTCTTCATCCTTGGCGATCACATCCAGCCATTGGTTGAGGAGATGGGTAAGGGCATTGCTGCCATCAATCCCGCTGCACAGTGGACCGTGACTACCGGTTGGCGTTATATGTTCGGAAGCGAGGCTGTTCCCGCAGGACTCTTCGCCCTGCTGATCTGCTTCGTTCCTGAGACACCACGTTATCTGGTCAGCATCGGCCGCGACGATGTTGCCGAGCGCATTCTGGCCAAGATCAACGGCACCAGCAAGGCCGCTCAGATTCTGCAGGACATCAAGAACACGATGGTTGTGAAGACTGAGAAGCTGATGACCTATGGTGCTATGTGTATCTTCATCGGCATCATGCTCAGTGTATTCCAGCAGGCCGTTGGTATCAACGCCGTACTCTACTATGCTCCTCGTATCTTCGGCGATATGGGCATGGACGACCCGATGATGCTGACCGTCTTCATGGGAATCATCAACATTTCGTTCACGCTGGTGGCTGTGTTCACCGTCGAGAAGTGGGGACGCAAGCCCCTGCTCATCTGGGGTTCACTGGGTATGGCCCTTGGCGCCTTCGGTGTAGCCGTGACTTTCGGTAACGACAGCCTTGCACTGGTTACCGCCGCCTCGCTGCTCATCTATTCCGCTTCGTTCATGTTCTCTTGGGGACCCATCTGCTGGGTACTCATTGCCGAGATTTTCCCCAACACCATCCGTGGCGCTGCAGTGGCTATTGCTGTTGCAGCACAGTGGATTAGCAACTTTATCGTCTCTTCTACCTTTGTTCCGATGTTCAACATGCACCTGACGGAAGGCGACGACTTCGGCCACTGGTTCACCTACGGTCTCTATGGCATTATCTGCGTCTGCGCAGCCCTCTTCGTTTGGAAGCTCGTTCCCGAGACCAAGGGCAAGACGCTGGAAGATATGACTGCATTATGGAAAAACAGAAAATAAACATATTAACTAAAACAACAAATTATTTATGGCATTATTAGACTGGATTGTCATTGGCGTTTTCTGCTGTGCGCTGATAGGCATTGTAGTTTGGGTCGTTTCACAGAAGAACGACAACTCAGCGGACTATTTCTTGGGTGGTAAAGATGCAACATGGATTGCCATCGGTGCGTCTATCTTCGCTTCCAACATCGGTTCCGAGCACTTGATCGGACTGGCTGGTGCCGGTGCATCGTCAGGTATGGCTATGGCCCATTGGGAGATTCAGGGTTGGATGATCCTGATTCTCGGTTGGGTATTCGTACCTTTCTATACACGAAGCATGGTTTACACGATGCCCGAATTCCTGGAGCGTCGTTACAACACTCAGAGCCGCACTATTCTCTCTGTTATCTCGCTCATCAGCTACGTGCTCACTAAGGTGGCCGTAACCGTGTATGCAGGTGGATTGGTTTTCCAGCAGGTATTCGGCATCGAAGAGCTCTGGGGTATCGACTTCTTCTGGATTGCTGCTATCGGCTTGGTACTCATCACCGCCCTCTACACTATCTTCGGCGGTATGAAGAGCGTGCTTTACACCTCTGTCCTGCAGACTCCTATTCTGCTGCTCGGTTCGCTCATCATCCTCGTGCTTGGTATGAAGGCTCTCGGCAGCTGGGACCAGATGCTGGCTCTCTGCGATGTGAAGCCTAACTACGAAGGCTCTACCGGCACGATGATTCACCTGATGCGTTCAAACAGCGACCCACAGTATCCTTGGCTGGGTGCTTTGATTGGTTCGGCCGTTATCGGTTTCTGGTATTGGTGTACCGACCAGTATATCGTTCAGCGTGTGCTCTCTGGTAAGGACGAGAAGGAAGCTCGCCGTGGTACCATCTTCGGTGCTTACCTGAAGCTGTTGCCCGTATTCCTGTTCCTTATTCCTGGTATGATTGCGTTCGCGCTGCATCAGAAGTATATTGGTGATGGTGGTTTTCTGCCTCTGCTGGCCGATGGAACGCCTAATGCCGACGCAGCCTTCCCCACCCTCGTGGCTAAGATTCTGCCTGCCGGTGTGAAGGGTCTTGTGGTCTGCGGTATCCTTGCAGCCCTCATGTCATCGCTGGCATCGCTGTTCAACTCTTCAGCTATGCTGTTCACCATCGACTTCTGGAAGCGCCTGAAGCCCGAGACCTCTGAGAAGAGTCTTGTACGCATTGGTCAGACTGCTACCGTTGTCATCGTGATTCTCGGTATTCTGTGGATTCCCATTATGCGTTCAGTAGGTAACGTGCTTTATAACTACCTGCAGGACGTTCAGTCTGTTTTGGCTCCTGGTATTGCTGCCGCCTTCCTGCTGGGTATTACCTGGAAGCGTGCTTCTGCCAAGGGTGGTATGTGGGGCTTGCTCTCAGGTATCATCATCGGTCTGACCCGTCTGGGCGCCAAGGTTTACTACAGCAACGCTACCGACGCTGCCGACTCATGGTTTAAGGCCGTGTTCTACGACTTCAACTGGTTGTTCTTCTGCGGCGTCATGCTCGTGGTTTGCTGCTTGGTTGTCATCGTGGTATCTCTTGCTACCGAGGCTCCCGACCAGAAGAAGATTCAAGGCTTGGTATTCGGCACTTCTACGCCTGAGCAGATTGCCGCTACCCGCGCCAGCTGGAACAAGTGGGACGTATTCCACACGATTGTCATCCTTGGCTTCACCGTTGCATTCTATATCTATTTCTGGTAAACAATGACAACGTATTATCAAGAATTCCAAAAGGTATTTCTTTCCGTCGACTGTATCATCTTCGGATTCGAGGAGAATAAGCTGAAGATACTCATCGGCAAACGAAATATGGATCCAGGTCGTGGCGAATGGAGTCTCTACGGAGGCTTCGTTCGCAACGACGAAAGTCTGGACGAAGCTGCCAACCGCACGCTCTTCACCCTGACCGGCATGCGCAATATCTATATGCGTCAGGTGGGAGCCTTCGGCAGCTTGGATCGTGACCCGGGCGAGCGCGTGGTCAGTATTGCCTACTGCGCACTCATCAACGTCAACGACTATAGCGAGAAGCTGCGCAAGCAGCACGGTGTGGAATGGGTGGACATCGAAGAGATTCCCACTATGTATTCCGACCATAACGAAATGGTTCGTCAGGCCCGCATCATCATGCAGCAGAAGTTCAAGACTTCACCCGTTGGCTTCGAACTCCTGCCTAACTTGTTCACACTCACCCAGTTGCAGCGTCTCTACGAAGCTGTCAACGGCGCGGATCTGGACAAGCGCAACTTCCGCAAGCGCATCAAGGAGATGGACTTCATCGAGAAGACCGACCTCATCGACAAGACTCACTCCAAGCGCGGTGCGGCTCTCTATCGTTTCAATAAGAAAATGTATAATGAAGACCCGAACTTCAAATTGTAACTGTTATGTTAGAAGAACTGAAAGAAAAAGTGTTCAAGGCCAATCTGGACCTTGTAAAGCATAATCTCGTGATATTCACGTGGGGCAACGTTTCGGCCATCGACCGTGAGAAGGGCCTCGTCGTCATCAAGCCATCGGGCGTTGAGTACGACGTGATGAAGGCCAGCGATATGGTTGTCGTCGACCTCGAGACCGGCAAGGTTGTCGAAGGCGACCTCAATCCCTCTTCGGACACCCCTACCCACCTTGTTTTATATAAGGCTTTCCCCGAGTTGGGCGGCATTGTCCACACCCACTCTACCTATGCCACCGCGTGGGCTCAGGCCGGTAAGGATATTCCCAACATCGGCACCACGCATGCCGACTACTTCCACGACTGCATTCCTTGCACCGACGCCATGACGGCCGACCAGATGCCGGAGTATGAGCACAACACGGGCGTGGTCATCGTCAACCGTTTCCTCAACGGCAACATCAACCCCGTTCACACGCCCGCCGTCCTCGTAAAGAATCACGGACCCTTCGCGTGGGGTAAGGATGCCGACCAGGCTGTCTATCACGCTGTGGTGACGGAGCAGGTGGCCAAAATGGCTTACATCTCGTTCACGCTGAATCCCGAGACGACAATGAATCCCCTCTTGGTGGAAAAACATTTCAGCCGCAAGCACGGCCCCAATGCTTATTACGGACAAAAGAAAAAGTAAGGGCCTCCCCTAACCCCTCCGAGGGAGGGGAAAAGTAATAGAATCATTTTATAAAGGAAAATACTTATGTTTGAAAATTTAGAAATTTGGTGGGTAACTGGTGCGCAGTTGCTCTACGGAGGTGATGCAGTCGTAGCCGTCGACGGACACTCAAAGGAGATGGTCGAGGGTCTGAACAATAGCGGCATCATTCCCATTAAGGTGGTTTATAAAGGCACCGCCAACAGCTCTAACGAAGTAGAGGCTGTGATGAAGGCTGCCAACAACGACGAGAAGTGCGTGGGTATCATCACGTGGATGCACACCTTCTCACCCGCCAAGATGTGGATCAAGGGTCTGCAGGACCTGCAGAAGCCCCTACTCCACTTCCACACCCAGTACAACGCCGAGATTCCCTGGGACTCCATTGACATGGACTTCATGAACCTCAACCAGAGTGCTCACGGCGACATCGAGTTCGGACACATCTGCACCCGCATGCGCATTCCTCGCAAGGTGGTTTGCGGCTACTGGAAGGACGAGAAAGCTCAGCGCCAGATTGCCGTCTGGGCTCGTGTGGCAGCCGGTGTAGCCGATGCTCACAACGTGCGTTGTCTGATGTTTGGCATGAATATGAACAATGTTGCTGTGACCGATGGCGACCGCGTAGAGTTCGAGCAGCGTCTGGGCTATCACGTCGACTACTACCCCGTTTCGTCGGTGATGGAATACTGGAAGAAGGTGACCGACCAGGAGGTTGACGCGCTGGTCGAGGAGTATAAGAAGGAATATACCATCAAGATCGACGAGAGTGGCGAGGAGGTCTACTGGCAGAAGGTGCGCAACGCTGCCAAGGCCGAGATTGCCCTGCGCCGCGTGATGAAGGACGAGGGCGCCACCGCCTTTACCACCAACTTCGACGACTTAGGCGACGCCGACATCGACGCACCCGATTTCTGCGGCTTCGACCAGATTCCCGGTCTTGCCTCACAGCGTCTGATGGCCGAGGGTATCGGTTTCGGTGCCGAGGGCGACTGGAAGACTGCCTGCCTCTATCGCACGCTTTATATCATCCAGCAGGGCATGCCTACCGGCTGCTCATTCCTCGAGGACTACACGCTGAATTTCGCCGGCGACCGCTCGTCGTGCCTCCAGAGCCACATGCTCGAAATCTGCCCCCTCATTGCCAGCGACAAGCCCAAGCTCGAGGTACACTTCCTTGGCATCGGCATCCGTAAGCAGCAGACCGCCCGCCTCGTCTTCACCTCGAAGACCGGCCCTGGCATCAAGGCTACCGTTGTTGACCTCGGCAACCGCTTCCGCCTCATTTCTCAGGAGGTAGAATGCATCGAGCCGAAGCCCATGCCCAAGTTGCCTGTCGCTTCTGCCCTGTGGATTCCTCAGCCCACGTTCGAGATTGGTGCCGCTGCCTGGATCCTCGCTGGTGGTACCCACCACTCAGCCTTCTCCTACGACATCAACGAAGAGTACTGGGAGGACTTCGCCGAAATGCTCGGCATCGAGTATGTCCGCATCAACAAGCAGACCAACATCGCCGACTTCAAGCAGACCCTCCGCAACAACGAGGTCTACTTCATGCTCAACAAAGCATTACGTTGATAGTATAAAATTTGAATTTGCCTATAGCACAATTGTGCTATAGGCATTTTTTATGGTAGGACGAAGCGGAGGGACTCGAGGAACTGGATGAGGAGGATGTAGAGGGGCAGCAGGGGTGCACACTGGCGCAGGCCGTAGACCAGCGCGCCATAGACGTCGGCAAGCGACTGGAACGAGCCCGCGATGACGCCGTGGATGATGGCGGCCATGAGGACTCCAAAAGCGACGAGGGGCACAAGGCTGGCGGAGAATGGCGAGGGCCAGAGCTGTCCGCTGGCAGAGAGCAGTACGGCGTGGGGCACGATGGTAAGCAGCAGCACGATGCCGACATAGATGACGAGGAACACCACAGACACTCCGCGGCTGCGGACGACAGCACCGTAGGCCATTGCCAGCAGCAAGAGCCATACGAGTACAGGGCTGGCGACGATCCCATCAAAATGGCCGAGGAACCAGCGGATGCCTTCTCCTGAGAGCATGCTGCGCACGCCACTCAAGGGCAATGCGGCACTCCAAAGCCACGAGCCGAGCATGAGCAGCAGCTGGGCCAGCACCAACGTCAACGCGATATGTGGGAGAAACCTTTTCATCAATCCGTTTAATCCGTATAATCCGTATTCTTTTAGTCTGCGTCCGGCACGAGGTTATCGATATCGAGAATACGCAGTTCGATGGCACGTACGACAAGGCGCGTGGCATTGACGCTCTCGCCACCAGGGAACAACTTCTTCACCAACTCGTTCTGGCGTTTCTCCAGACTCTTTACACCGAAGGGCATGCCGCGCAGCGTGGTGATCTGCTCCTTGGTATAGCCGAGAGCGAGGTGGCGCAGGAAACGTTCGTCATACTCGTCGATTTCATAGTCGATGAGCGCCTCCTGACTGGCGAGCTGCGACGATACGGCCTGCTTGAAACGGTCGACGATGCGTTCGAGGATGGGTTCGTTGAACACCAGCGCCTTGCCCTCCATGACGGAGCGCACGTCGTGGCGCGTCAACAGTTCGCCGCTCTTGAGGATGATGCCGTCGGCACCTGCGTCGAGCACGTCAACCCATAGTTTCTCGTTGAGTATTTCGCCCGTGAAGATGAGCACCTTGACCTGCGGATACATCTCCTTGGTCTGACGGCATATCTCGACGCCGACAGTCGTGGAGCCGCCCAGTCCGAGGTCGAGCAACACGAGGTCGGGCTGCTGTTTCTTGATGAGTCGCCAGAACTACAGCTCGTCGTCGGCAGTACCGATGACTTCTGCCTCGGGAA
>JAEEGH010006059.1_pt1 | contig 29837 bp, 27 predicted proteins | sample 9134181 | NCBI WGS metagenome assembly JAEEGH01 (sample SAMN16246544, study PRJNA631951) | gut metagenome | biome: gut microbiome; feature: rumen; material: DP-attached | host: Bos | place: Iran: Karaj | collected 2018-10 | reverse complement strand
AAATGTGCGCCAATGTCACGCGAATACTCGTAAATAATTAAAAATTCACGAAACATTCGCAAATAATTTAAAATTCACGAAACATTCGCAAATAATTTAAAATTCACGAAACATTCGCGTGTCATTCGCGCATATTCACGTTGCGCCGCAGGCAAAGAAGAAAGAGGTGGTTTCAACATCATATTCGTGAATAATGTAGGTTGAAGGAGCTAAAGACAATTGCTTCGCCGTAGATTGACGCATCATTCTTCCAATCTGAAATGCATGCTGTTGCCCCTTGCATCGTAGAAATCGCCGATGAAGATGCCCTTTTTCAGCTGCCCCTTGAAATGGCCTGTCTGCTGTCCGTTCTCGTTGGTCTCAAACAATTCCAGCTTGCTGTTGTCGTAGATGCCCTTCAAGTCCAGCAGCTTGCCCGGGCCTTGGCTCTCGTAGTAGTAAGAGCCGGTAGCCACATTGCCCTTGATGGTCAGCTTCATGTAGATAGGATACTTGTCTACGGCGCCATACAGCGTGTACTTCCTCTGCTCTACATACTCCTCCGTCTCGTCAATGGCCCTGTCGTCCGCTTTCTCTGTCTGGCCCAGCAGCAAGACGGCGGCCACCACTCCTGCCACGAGAACGACGCCCAGCAACACCAAGAGCACGGTTCTGACCGCCGTTTGCTGCTTTGGTCTTTCACTCTTCCTGTCATGCGGAAGGGTGGCAGTGTGTGAGAGCGTAGGGTTTTGAAGCGCGTCGTCAGTCTGTGAAGCATCAGGCTGAGTGTTGCTCAGCTTGGCTCCGCACTTGGTGCAATAGAGAGCATCATCGTCGAGTGGTGCTCCGCAAAATTCACAATATTTCATGGTATTCTGATATTTAGGTCGGGCAACATAAGTATTCCGGCTTCCGGCGACACGTCTCATGCCACCGCAATCTCGCTGCAAAGTTAACAAAAAAAAACTAATCATCACGCACGATGGATCAAAAATCCTTACCCTTAAGGGGCAACGGCAATAAAAAGTGCCGAAAATGATAGCAATTCGTACATTCGTACATTCGTAAGTTTCATCGGCGAGCAGCATATAAGTACGCAACTGTGGCGCCGCCTCCCGGTGACGCCACAGCACAAGCAAATATGAAACAAGTATGAAAAGTAACCTACTGAAAGCGGAAACAAGAGATTAGAACGGTCCATGCCCCATGCAGCTGGTGGTGGTGGCTGCAGTGATGGCGGCGGTAATGGCTGCGGCAACTATCTGCCACAGCCTTACCCAGAAGTTAGCTGAGAACTTGATTTTCATGGCAGCGAAGCGGTTTACTCGGTTGCAACATACTCGCCCTTGCGCGAAGAGAGGATGATTTCACCCGACTTGACACGCATGGCCAGCGATCACAACAGGCCAGAGCGACAGCGACGTGAAAGCCGTCATCGTCAACTTCGGCGGCGACAACACAACCACCGGCATAACCACCATCCAGCCTGCCAACGCCTACGACACGTGGTTCGACCTCAGCGGTCGGAAGCTAAGCAGAAGGCCAACAAGCAGCGGCATCTACATACTGAACGGAAGGAAGAAAGTGCTGAAATAACAGTCATACCTCTCTCGCAAATTTTGGAGGCAGTATCATACCAAAAAAGAACCCCGAAAGTTAGACAATAGCTTTCGGGGTTTATTTCATGCTCAGGGCTGCACGCATGTAGTTAGGAAATCTTTGGCAGTCTTGGCAGTAGCAATTATTACTATTTTTTTGGCAATGATATAGCAGTTGACCCTTTGCAGAAAGGATTTATGCGCAGCCATCCCCTCCCTTCAAGGGGAGGGGCAGGGGTGGGGTCTGTAATGTCAGTAATGCTCTTTGCTGCCACTCCTTCGCTGCCACTTCTTTGCAGCCCACTCTTCGCTGAAACTTCTTCGCCCACACTCTTCGCTGACTGGATATTACTGATATTACAGACCCCACCCCTAACCCCTCCCCTTGAAGGGAGGGGATGGCTGCGCATGAATAGGTCAACTGCTATATCATTGCCATATTTTATCAGCGAAGAAGCGACAGCGAAGAAGGTGCAGCGGATAAGCTCTTGCCTTGCAAGCTGCATAGCCGAGTCCAGACCCCACCCCTGCCCTCCCCGTAAGGGCAGGGTTCTAGAGGGGAGTGCCTCACGGAGTTGCTGCGGTGGGCAAGGCGATAGCTATTCTACCAATTTGTTTTTTTTGTTTTTATTGGTTTTTTCTCAGTCCGCGTAGCGGTATCAACTCACCTAATTAGCGACGCAACTATGTCACTCCATCCGTACAGCACATTACTTTTTCCGGCACTTTTACCTATGATGACTGCCCGAAGCTACCGCTTTGTCCGTAGCGTCGCGGAAATTTATAAATATACATGAATAATTCAAGTTGGTTTTTCTTGGTAGATTGTAATCTTTTTACTATCTTTGCACGCTGAATTGTTGCAGCAAATGAGGAAAAAGAATCTAAGAATAACTTTGACGGCTATGCTGCTGCTTTGCAGCATGGCATTGTTCGTGCCCTCCTTGCCAGCTCAGAACGACACGCTGGCTGAAACGGCAATGACTGCCGCCGACTCGCTCCTGATGGCAGGCGCGCCAGAGGAACTGCCTTCGCCAGAGGACTTGGTGGGCGAAGATGTGATGGCCCTGCGGCCGGGCATGGCGGAGAATACGGGGCTGCACGACCAATTGAAGACGAAGTTCGTGGAGGGCTCTGCCGGATTTATGTCGCTGGTGGCCCTCGCTCTGATACTGGGTCTGACGTTGTGCATCGAGCGTATCATCTACCTGACACTGGCTGAGGTGAACGCGAAGAAGCTGCTCCGCGACGTGGAGAAGAAGGTGGAGGCCGGCGACATGGAGGGCGCGAAAGCCCTGTGCCGCGACACCCGAGGCCCCGTGGCCAGCATCTGCTACCAGGGACTGCTGCACGCCGACGAGGACATGGCCTCGGTGGAGCGCAACATCGTGAACTATGGCATGGTGCAGTCGGGCAACCTGGAGAAGGGATGCTCGTGGATACGGCTCTTCATCGCCATGGCGCCCTCGCTGGGATTCCTCGGCACCGTCATCGGCATGGTGATAGCCTTCGACCAGATACAGGAGGCAGGCGACATCAGCCCCACCATCGTGGCAGAGGGCATGAAGGTGGCGCTCATCACCACCATCTTCGGCATCATCGTGGCACTGGTGCTGCAGGTGTTCTACAACTTCATCCTGTCGAAGATAGAGCGCCTGACAAGTCAGATGGAGGAGTCGGCCATCACCCTGCTTGACATCCTGATGAAGCGCAAGCTGAGAAAAGTGCAATGATATGGAGTCGCCCCTGTTCATAGACATCGTGCTGTATGCTATCTACGCATTGTTAGCGGCTGCTGTGCTGCTGACGGCATGGTCGGTGGTGCGCAGCTTCAGGAAGTGCGGCGGCATGGGCGTGCAAGGGCGTGAGAACGGTGTCCCTGCGCGCCGCATCATCCTCCTGACAGGGGGACTGCTGGTGGTGACGCTGGCGGTGACATGGCTGACGGCCAGTAGCCAGCCGCTGAACATCAACGGCAAGACCTACGACAACGCCTTCTGGCTGCGGGTGAGCGACATGCTCATCTGTACGGCCTTCGTGCTCATAGCAGTGGTGGCAGCCAGTGTGGCTTACGCCATGATAAAATCGCAGATCACTCAACTCAGGTCTCAGGACACAAAATAGCAAGTCATCATGATGTTCCGAAGAAGAGGCAAGAAGGAAGTACCCATGCTCAACACCACGTCGACGGCCGACATCTCGTTCATGCTGCTGACGTTCTTCCTCGTCACCTCGTCGATGGACACCGACAAGGGCCTCACCACGCAGATGCCGCCGCCCGAGGACTCCACTGAGCAGCAGGAACAGGAGGTGAAGAAACGTAACGTGATGGAGCTGCGGATAGATGCCAACGATGTGCTGACTTGCAACGGCGAGGCCGTGAGCGCCGCGGAGCTGACGAAGCGCATCGAGGACTTTGTTGCCAATGCCGGCGATGCTGCCGACCTGCCGGAGAAGAGCGAGCGCGAGGTGCACCTCATGGGGCGCTGCCGCGTCAGCGACCGACATATCATCACCATAGCGACCGACAGCATGACGACCTACAATGCCTACTTCGAAATGCAGAACGCCATTGCACGAGGATACAACAACCTGCGCGACAGGCTGGCCCGCAGCCGCTTCGGCCATCCCTACAGCGACTGCTCGCAGGAGCAGCGCGATGCCGTAGCAATGGTCTACCCCAAAAGAATCAGCGAAGGGCGATACCCTCAACAATAAACCCTCAGCTCTCATCTCTCAACACTCAACACTCAACTCTCAACTCTCAACAACAATGAGGAACAGATACTTTACCAGAAACAGTGAAGACCGCGACGTGCCGATGCTCAACACATCGTCGCTGCCCGACCTCATCTTCACCGTGCTGTTCTTCTTCATGATAGTGACGCACATGAGAGACGTTGACCTGAAGGTGCACTACGAGGTGCCGCAGGGCACGGAGGTGCAGAAACTGGGCCACAAGGCCAGCGTGGTGCACATCTACGTGGGCCGTCGCATGGGTGAGGTGGCTGGTGGCGACGAGTTCGTCATCCAGCTGAACAACGAGGTGGCCACGCTCGACGACATCAAGGCCTTCATAGACAATGAGCGCAGCCGGATGAACAGCGAGGACCAGGGGCGCATGACGGTGAGCATCAAGGCCGACCGCGACGTGCCCATGCACCTCATCAGCGACATCAAGCACGCCTTGCAGCAGAGCTATGCCCTGCGTATCAACTATTCGGCAACTGAAAAACATTCAATAATTAACAATAACCCATAAAACATTGATGCTATGGCAAACCAAAGATTGGATCATTTAGACAAGCAAATTCTGAAAATGATTTCCGAGGATGCCCGAGTGCCCTTCCTCGAAGTAGCCCGTACCTGTAACGTCAGCGGAGCAGCTATTCATCAGCGCATCCAGAAGCTGACCAACATGGGAGTGCTGAAAGGCTCGCAGTTCATCATCGACCCTGAGAAGATAGGCTATGAGACCTGTGCCTTCATCGGATTGAACCTGAAGAATCCCGAGACCTTCGACGAGGTGGTGGAACAGCTCAAGACCATGCCGGAGGTGGTGGAGTGTCACTACACCACGGGCAACTATGACCTGTTCATCAAGATCTACGCAAAGAACAACCACCATCTGCTTGACATCATTCACGACCAGCTGCAGCCCTTGGGACTGGCCCGCTCGGAAACCATCATCTCGTTTCATACGGCCATCGACCGCAAGCTGTCGGCAACGAAATTTCCTGATGAGGAGTAATCTTGGAGTTTTTTTGGAGTTTTTTTGGAGTTAAAGGAGTAATCATTGGAGTTAAAGGAGTAATCATTGGAGTTAAAGGAGTTAAAGGAGTTAAAGGAGTTAAAGACAATAGTTTTGCTATGGATTTCAACCCCGGAGACAAAGGCTTTTCATGGAGAGTCATTTGTCTTTAACTCCTTTAACTCCTAAAAAAACTCCTTTAACTCCTCACAATTGAACGGAGACAAGGCTTTTCATGGAGAGTCATTTGTCTTTAACTCCTTTAACTCCTTTAACTCCTTTAACTCCTAAAAAAACTCCTAAAAAAACTCCTTTAACTCCTGAAAATGGCAATGCCGAGGGATTGAATGTGAAACTTGAATAAGTAAAAAAATATGGGAAAAAGAAACAATCATCTTGTCATCATGGCCGGCGGCGTGGGAAGCCGCTTCTGGCCTATGAGCACTGAGGAGCGCCCCAAACAGTTTATCGATGTCTTGGGCACCGGGCGTACACTGCTGCAGCTCACTGTGGAGCGTTTTGGCCAGCTGGTGCCGCCCGAGAACGTCTGGGTGGTGACCAATGCGAGGTATGCCGCCATCGTCAGCGAGCAGCTGCCCGACATGCCGCCTGAGAACATCCTCTGCGAGCCATGCCGCAGAAACACGGCACCCTGCATTGCCTACGTCAGCTGGCGCATCAAGTCCAGAGACCCCAAGGCCAATATCGTGGTGACGCCCAGCGACCACATCGTGACCAATGTGCAGGAGTTTCAGCGTGTGGTCAGCGAGTGCATGGCCTTCACCGAGGACAGCGATGCCATCGTCACACTTGGCATGAAGCCCACGCGCCCCGAGACGGGCTATGGCTACATACAGGCCGACCTCTCGTCGCCGTCGCTGCGCATGAGCAAGCAGATATTCCGCGTCGACTCCTTCCGGGAGAAACCCGACCTGCAGACCGCCGAGCAGTATGTCAAGAAGAACAACTATTTCTGGAACGCCGGCATCTTCATCTGGAACGTGTCGACCATTGTCAACGCCTTCCGCGTCTACCAGCCACGCATTGCGAAAATCTTCGAGTCGCTGCTGCCCGTCTACGGTACGCCGCAGGAGCAGCAGGTCATCAACGAGCAGTTTCCCAAGTGCGAGAACATCTCGGTGGACTATGCCATCATGGAGAAAGCGGAAGAGATATTTGTCTGTCCTGCCGACTTCGGCTGGAGCGACTTGGGCACATGGGGCTCGCTGCTGACGCTGTCGAAGCACGACCTCTACGGCAATGCCCTCATCGGCGAGAATATCTCGCTCTTCGAGAGCCGCGGCTGCATCGTGCACACTACGCAGGAGAAGAAAGTGGTGATACAGGGACTCGACGGCTACATCGTGGCAGAAAACGATGACACATTATTAATATGTAAGCTGTCGGAGGAGCAGCGCATCAAGCAGTTCTCAGAGGCTGCGCTGTAGTGGTAAAAAAACGAGGTGACCTTTTATGAGGCCACCTCGTGTTCTTCTTGCATGTCGATGAACTGTCGCTGCGAGTCGTAGAACTCATACTGCAGGAATGCCAGTTTCTGACTGGGAATGATGCGTACGCCCAGGCCGTACTTCATTTGCCATCGGCGCTTCAGCGACCAGACACCCTGGTTGATGAAGGCTGCCACGTAGGGATGGACGTGCAGGGTGAAACGCTTGATGCCTATCTTGTTGACGAGACGGTCAATCTTGCTCTCTAACTGGTCGGTAAACAGGATGCTCGACTTGATTTTGCCTGTGCCGTGGCATGTGGGGCAGCTCTCTTCTACTGCGACGTCCATGGCAGGGCGCACACGCTGACGTGTGATTTGCATGAGGCCGAACTTCGACAGGGGCAGGATGTTGTGGCGGGCGCGGTCTTTCTTCATGTTCTCGCACATCCGCTCGTAGAGCATCTGCCGGTCTTCGGCCAGGTTCATGTCGATGAAGTCTACGACGATGATGCCGCCCATGTCGCGCAGTCGCAGCTGGCGGGCCAGCTCGTCGGCAGCGCCGAGGTTGGTCTCCAGGGCGTTGGCTTCCTGTCCGTTTTCTTTCTTGATGCGCGTTCCGCTGTTCACGTCTACCACGTGCATGGCCTCTGTGTGCTCGATGATGAGATAGGCTCCCCGTTTGTAGTTGACGGTGCGTCCGAAGCCCGACTTGAGCTGCTTTGTGACGCTGAAGTTGTCGAAGATGGGAACGTTGCCGTTGTAGAGCTTGACGATGTCGGTCTTTTCAGGTGCAATCATGCCGACATAGTCGTGAATCTGCTGGTGAATCTCGGTGTCGTTCACGTAAATTCCGTCGTAGGTGGGGTTGAAGAGGTCGCGCAGCAGTGCCACGGCTCGTGTCTCCTCCTCATAGACGAGCTGCGGGGCCTGTGCGGTCTTCTGCACACGGGTAATCATGTCATCCCATCGGCGCAACAGCGCCTTGAGCTCTTGGTCCAGTTCGGCTGCTCGCTTGCCTTCAGCCACTGTGCGCACGATGACGCCGAAGTTCTTCGGCTTCATGCTCTGCACCAGCTGCTTGAGCCGTGAGCGCTCTTCTCCTCGCTTGATCTTGCTCGACACGGAGACCTTGTCGCCAAAGGGTATGAGCACCATGTAGCGGCCGGCAAAGCTCAGGTCGCAGGTCAGGCGCGGGCCTTTGGTGTTGATGGGCTCCTTTACAATCTGTACCATGATCTCCTGGCCCACCTTCAGATAGTTTTGGATGGTGCCTTCCTTGGGGAGCTCTGGTTGCGAGGTAGCTTTCTGGATGGGATAGAGACGTTTGCGGTCGCTCTGTACCTGCTTGAGGTATTTCTCGAAAGAGCTGAACTGTAGTCCCAGGTCAAGATAGTGCAGGAAAGCGTCTTTCTCGCTTCCCACATCGACAAAGCAAGCATTCAGCCCGGGCATGAGCTTTCTCACTCGTCCCAGGTAGATGTTGCCCACAGCGAACGAGGCCTCACGTGGCTCGTTCTGGTACTCCACCAGGCTCTTGTCTTCAAGCAGAGCGATGGAGATCTCCTTGGGCTGTACATCAATGATTACTTCGCTTGTCATTGTTCTTTCTTTTTGGAGTTACAGGGGGAAGTTAAAGTTGAAGTTAAAGTTGAAGTTAAAGGGGAATAACTCCCATTCTTACTCCCATTTTAACTCCCATTTTTACTTCCATTTTAACTCCCATTTTTACTTCCTATTAATTAGAAAAAAGGAGCTTTTCCTCACGCAGCGTCGGGCTGCACTCGGACTCTGCTCCTTTCATCGTCTTTTGCCCGCCGCATTTACTTGCTCTTATGGCGGTTCTTGCGCAGGCGCTTCTTACGCTTGTGCGTAGCCATCTTGTGGCCCTTCTTCTTCTTTCCGTTAGGCATAATTTATAAAATGAATTTTATTAGAAATATATTTAAATATGATTCTTCTCTACTGAGGTTAGTCGTTGGAGAGGACTTCAATGCCGTCCATTCTCTCAATGAAGCTCTTTGCAGGCTTGAAGGCTGGCAGGTCGTGGGCCTCAATGACTAACGTGGTGTTCTTCGAGATGTTTCTGGCTGTTTTCTGGGCGCGATGCTTCACGATAAAGCTACCAAATCCGCGCAGATAGACGTTCTCCTTGTTGTCTGCCAAGCTATTGCGAATCTCTTCCATAAAGGCCTCGACTGTGATGGAGACCTCCCTTTTGTTGATTCCTGTTTGTTCGGCAATGTTGTTGATTATTTCTGCCTTCGTCATTTTTCTTAGATATGTGTTTTGTTTATGTTTCTGATTTTGGGATGCAAAGATACTGTTTTTCAGTCAGATACAGAAATTTTAGACGAATTTTTTTTAAAAAAGATCAATTTAAGCAGTATTTAGTAGTGTGGGAGCGCAGATATTAGTCTTTTTCGAAATAATTTGTGAGCTCGGCTTTGCTACTGCCCGACTCGTTAGTGAGGTCTTTGATGATACAGCCCTTTTCTAACAGCACTATGCGCGTGGAAATGTCGATGGTGTGCTGCAGGTTATGGGAGCTGATGATGATGGTGGCTCCTGTCTGTTTCTGATAATCGGTGATGAGATGCTTCAGCATGTTCTGGCTGGAGGGGTCAAGAAAGTTGAACGGCTCATCGAGAATGACCAGTCTGGGGGTGCGCATGAGGGCCGAGATGATGCCCACTTTCTGCTTGTTGCCTGCTGAGAGGTTGCGTATGAGCTTCTTCTGCCCTAACACTTCGCCGCCAGCAAATCGCTCGAACTCACTGAGTCGCTCGTCGATGATGCTTGGCTCGATGGCGCTGATTTTGCCAACGAAAGCAAAAAACTCTTCTGGCGTGAGATAGTCGATGAGGAACCCCTCGTCGATATAGGCTCCGGTGAAGTCTTTCCACTCCTCGCTCAGGGCGGGATTGATGCCATCGATGTCGATAGTGCCGGCATCGGGCTTCAGCAGGTCGAGCAGCATGCGGAAGAGGGTGGTCTTGCCTGCTCCGTTGTTGCCTACGAGTCCCAGTATGTCGCCATCATTGATGGTGAACGATGGGATGTCGCAGGCTACTGTCTCGCCGAATTGCTTCTTGAGGTTTTCGATTCTGATCATGGGGCTAATGGGGCTGATGGGCCCAATGGGGCTGATGAGTCTTATGGGACTGATGAGTCTTATGGGCCCGATGATGGTTTAGACTAAGCCTTTGCCGTGGCAGTTCTTGAACTTCTTGCCGCTACCGCAGGGGCAAGGGTCGTTGCGGCCAGGGAGCTTGTCGCGCACGATGGGGGTGCGGGGCTGTTGGGCACGTGTGTCGTGGCGGGCAGCACTGCGCTGTCCCTCATCGACGAGCTTCTCCTCGGTCTGTTCCTGTTGCTTGTTCTCTGTGTACTGCCTACGGTCGGTGTGCTCCTCAGGAGCAGCCTCCTGCACCTGTTGCAGTTCGGGAATAGCGGCGCGGGTGAGAATGGTCACGGTGCGGTTGTTCATGGTGTTGACCATCTGGTCGAACAACTTCACACTTTCCAGTTTGAAGATGAGGAGCGGGTCCTTCTGCTCGTAGCTGGCATTCTGAACGGAATGACGCAGCTCGTCGAGTTCGCGGAGGTTCTCCTTCCATGCCTCGTCGATGATGTGAAGAAGTGTCTGCTTCTCGAACTGCTTCACCACGGACTTGCACTCCGTGTCGTAGGCTTCCTGCAGGTTGCAGGCGATGTTGTACATGTGACGACCATCGGTGATGGGCACCATGATGCGCTCATACATCTGTCCCTGAGTCTCATAGACCTGCTTGATGACAGGCCAAGCTACCTCCTGAATGCGCTCAGTGCGGCGGTTGAAGTTGGCAAGTACGGCCTGGAAGGCGTTCTCAGCCAGATCTTCGCGATGGCTTGTGTCGAGCAGCTGTGCCTCGGTGAAGGGTACCTCCATACTGAACAGGCGGATGAATTCTTCCTTGCAGCCCTCGAAGTCGTTGTTCTCAATGATGGTGGACACGCGATCCCAGAACACGTTGGCTATGTCCATGCCGATGCGCTCACCCATGAGGGCATGGCGGCGCTTCTCGTAGATTACCTTGCGCTGCTTGTTCATTACGTCGTCGTATTCGAGCAAGCGCTTACGTACTCCGAAGTGGTTCTCCTCGACCTTCTTTTGGGCACGCTCGATGCTTTTCGAGATCCAAGGATGCTCGATGACCTCACCTTCCTGAATACCCAGCTTGTCCATCATGCTGGCAATGCGCTCAGAGGCAAACAGGCGCATAAGTTTGTCTTCGAGTGAAACGAAGAATACCGATGAGCCTGGGTCGCCCTGACGTCCAGCACGTCCGCGCAACTGACGGTCAACGCGGCGGCTCTCATGGCGCTCAGTGCCGATGATGGCCAGACCGCCTGCAGCTTTCACTTCGGGCGACAACTTGATGTCGGTACCACGACCTGCCATGTTGGTGGCGATGGTGACAGCACCCAGTCCGTTGGTGGACTGACCTGCCAGTGCCACGATGTCGGCCTCCTTCTGGTGGAGCTTGGCATTCAGCACCTGATGGGGAATGCCCTCGCGCTTTCCAGTCTCAGGATCCACATACATATCGAGCATGCGGGAGAGCAGTTCGGAAATCTCCACCGATGTCGTACCAATCAGGGTGGGGCGTCCCGACTTGCGCATCTTCACCACCTCGTCGATGACCGCCTTGTATTTCTCGCGAGCCGTCTTATAGACGCGGTCCTCCATATCCTTACGGATGACAGGCCTGTTGGTGGGAATCTCCACCACATCGAGTTTGTAGATGTTCCAGAACTCACCTGCCTCGGTAGAAGCCGTACCTGTCATACCAGCCAGCTTGTGATACATGCGGAAGTAGTTCTGCAGGGTGATGGTGGCAAAGGTCTGTGTGGCAGCCTCTACCTTCACGTGTTCCTTGGCTTCTACAGCCTGGTGCAGTCCGTCGCTCCAGCGGCGGCCTTCCATGATACGTCCCGTCTGCTCGTCAACAATCTTCACCTCGCCGTCGATGACCACGTACTCATCGTCTTTATTGAACATGCAGTAGGCCTTGAGCAACTGCTGCAGGGTGTGTACGCGCTCTGACTGAACAGCGTAGTGGTTCATCAGCTCATCTTTCTTCTCAACGCGCTGCTCATCGGTGAGTCCCTGCTCACCTTCAAGTGCTGAGAGCTGTGCGGCAATGTCGGGAAGAATGAAGAGGTCGGCGTCGTTGACCTGATTGGCCAGCCATGCAGTACCCTTGTCAGTGAGGTCGCAGGAGTTCAGCTTCTCATCGACAACGAAGTAAAGCGGCTCCACCACTTCGGGCATGCGGCGGTTGTTGTTCTCCATGTAAATCTCTTCAGTCTTCAGCATGCCCGACTTGATGCCCTCCTCAGAGAGGTACTTGATGAGCGGCTTGTACTTAGGCATGGCCTTATGAGAGCGGTAGAGCGAGAGGAAGCCCTCGTCCTGCATGGTCTGTCCGGCCTTCTTGTCGCCACTGTTGTAGAGGCGCTGGCCTTCGCTGATTTTCTGCTTGGCATCAGCCAGGTACTGTGTGGCCAATGTGCGCTGCACACCCACCAGTTTCTCGACCAGGGGCTGATACTCCTCAAACATCTGGACCTCGCCCTTGGGCACAGGACCACTAATAATAAGAGGTGTACGGGCATCGTCGATGAGCACTGAGTCGACCTCGTCGACGATGGCATAGTTGTGTGAGCGCTGCACGAGGTCGGCAGGTGAGATGGCCATGTTGTCGCGCAGATAGTCGAAACCAAACTCGTTGTTCGTACCAAAAGTAATGTCAGCCATATAGGCACGACGGCGTTCCTCGGAGTTAGGCATGTGCTTGTCGATACAGTCGACTGAAAGTCCGTGGAACATGTAGAGCGGCCCCATCCACTCGGAGTCACGCTTGGCCAGGTAGTCGTTGACGGTAACGACGTGTACACCGTTGCCTGTGAGGGCATTGAGGAACACGGGTAGGGTGGCTACGAGGGTCTTACCCTCACCGGTAGCCATCTCGGCAATCTTACCCTGATGGAGCACGGTGCCGCCAAAGAGCTGCACGTCGTAGTGCACCATCTCCCACTTCAGGTCGTTGCCGCCTGCTGTCCAGTGGTTGTGATAGATGGCCTTGTCGCCATCGATGGTGATGAAGTCCTTGCGTGGATCGCCTGCCAGCTCACGGTCGAAATCGTTGGCAGTAACGATGGTCTCTTCGTTCTCGGCAAAGCGACGTGCTGTATCTTTCACGATGGCGAACACCTCTGGCATGACCTCGTTGAGTGCCTCTTCATAGACCTCAAGAGCATCTTTCTCAAGCTTGTCGATCTTAGCGAAGATGTCAGCACGCTCGTCGAGCGGTGTGTTTTCGATGGTGGTTTTCAGCTGTTCTATCTCTTCTTTCTGCTTCTTGGCAGCAGCCTGTACTTGTAAGCGTATTTCGTGGCTGCGCTGGCGCAACTCGTCGTTGCTCAGCTTCTGAACGGCGGGATATGCCTCCTTCACCTTCTCTACGAAAGGCATAATGAGTTTTCTGTCGCGCGACTGCTTGTCGCCGAACAGTTTCCTTAGAATTTGGGTGAAATTCATTGTGATATCTTTTTTGTTTTTATTCCGAATGATGTGAAAATTGCGTGCAAAGGTAGTCATTTTTTTGCACAATCGAGCATAAATCGCTCATTATTTGATTTTTAGAAGAGCGGTGCTGCCGAGCAGGCATTCGGAGCCCGGATGCGTATTGCACGGGCAATGGTGGGTGCAACACGGTCGGTGGTGACTGGCACCAAGATGCGTTCTGCTTTGGTGCCGGCTCCATAGATGATAATGGGGAATGGGATATAAGAAGCACGCGAGAGCTGACGCTCCTGTGTGTCTTCGTTGAGCAGCTGCCAACCGGGAGCCGTCTCAATAACGATGTCGCCACAATGTTCGGCATTGAAGCCGTTGCGTATCTTGCGCAGCGGTTCGTTGTTGTCGGTCATGAGCTGCAGCGAGGTATATACGTTCCTGACCCCCGACATCATGACCAAGAATTCCTGTGCACGATTGGTGGCTTCGACAATGCTGATTTTCTTGGTCTCTAACAAGCTGTGGTTCAGGAAAATCTGATTGTGGAAATAGGTCTCGACATACTTGCCCTGTCCCCAGATGGCACCGAAGTACATGTTCAACAGATTGGCCGTCCGGCTGAGGTAGAACGTGCCTGAGGGTATGCGGTATTTCTGGTAGTCGGCAGCTTCCTCCTCACAATAGCCAGTGCTGGTGAGCACGAAGAGCACGTTGTCTTTGCCCACACGTTCTTCCAGCATCTTGATGAGGCGGGCTATCTCGCGATCCAATCGTACGTAGGTGTCCTGAAGCTCAATCTGACATTCTGTCACAGGGTGGTGATTGAAGTTGCCAGCATAATAGGTGAGGCAGAGCAGGTCGGTCACTCGGTCGTTGCCCATTGCAGTACTCACCACACACTGCTGTGCCAGGTTGGTGACATCGGCATTGACAAGGGCGCTGGTCTTGTACTGCTGGTAGCGCAGATTGCCGCTGAAGGTGTGCTTGAATGGGTTCTGGGGCCCCGTCTTCATGAAATAGCTGAAATTGCCCACGAAGTCGTTCATGGGTTCCCAGGCCTGTCCTTCCAGCTGCTTGGCAGGCGACTGTATCCTGTTGTAGGCTGCGAGCCAAGTGGGCGATGTGCTGAAATAGTAGTTGGAGGTGCACCATTCGCCGCTCTTGTTGTCAATCCAGAATGCGCCGTCGGCAGCATGTCCGGCTGATAGCACGGCTGCATCCCGATAGGGAGCGATGGCATAGACGAGTGCGCGTCCGGCTGTAGCCACCTTCAGTTCGTCGCCCAATGTAGAAGTGCTGAGGTGGGTGGGCGATGAGGCATCGGTAGTGCCTATCCCAGCGTGCTTGCTGTCATCAACACAATAGATGGGGCGCAGCGTCTGGCGGTTCAGCCATTGTTCGCCAACTATTTTATTATAATAAGGTGAAACACCCGTGCTGAGTGCAGCCGAAGCCGAGGCTCTGTCAACGGGGGTAAAAGAATAGGATGCATTTTCGTAAATCATGCCTTGCTCGAACAACTTTCTGAACCCTTCATCGGAATAGAGCGGTGTGAAGGCTTCAAGATAGTCGCTACGCAGTTGGTCGATCGTAATGCTCACTACAAGTCGTGGTGCATTGCGCATTTCCTGGCAGTAGGCCTCGATTCTGAATCCGAGCGTAGCCAGCAAGGTGATGTAAAGGTATTTATTTGTCATTTCTATAGTGACTCAAATAACGAGTTAGCAAACATAATGCCAAAAATTCCATGCCCTCGGCATAGTCCTGCAGCGTTGCACCGATGAGGAACAGGCAAAGACAGATGAGAAGGACGAGCCAATAGCGTGTGGGCTTTCGGCGTATGACCGCTGGAATGAAGAACAGCCAGGCGGGGTTGAACACCAGTATTTGCAGATTGGTGCTTGTTGTGGGATGTTCCGAAAAGAACATGATGAAGAGCAGACAGCCTGCCAGACCTGTGGTTGCCATCAGAAAGGCATCGTACCACACGTAGCAACGGTGCTTTGCTCTTTCAACCATAAAGACGGCCAGCGAGATGGACAGCAAGATGACTGCGCACAGAGTGGGGGAGAGAGGAAAGCCCCCTTCCATAACCTGAACGTCAGACGCTACGAGCGTTTTACTTTCTCTCACCAAGCGTCTATACTGCCCGTTCTCATAGATCTGGGCGTGGTCGAAATCATACATCAAGTTGAGGGGTAGAAACTCCTGTTCACGCTGAGTGGCCTTGAAGTCGGCTTTCAAGCCCAGCAGCAGGTCGTTGCCCACTGCAGCCCATCGATGATGATCGTAGGTGAGTTCGTGAATCATCTCGCGGAAGGTGGGGGCATAGTTGGGACGAGGCTCATAAATGATGCGCCCCGAAATATTGTTCTCAATGATGTCGCGAGGACGGGTTGAGCAGTTGTCATAGAAGAAATTGTACCGATAGACGCGGTTCTGCGGCAGATAGTTCACTTTTAGTGCCATCAGGATGCGCGCCTTCTCTTCGGCTGTCAGGTTCAGTACCTGTTCGATGACCATGCAGCCCCATTTGCGATAGTATTCGCAGAAGGGCTCCAACGGTGCAATGCCCAGTTCGTAGTCGGTCTTGCCGAGCACGAAGCGGGCCACAAAGTGAGGTGCCTGAAAATTGAATACGCCGTAATTGAAAACAATGTTCTCGGAAGTGCGCAAGTCTCTATACAGAAGGGCTGTGTGGCCATAGAGGCTGTAGATCTCTTCGTGTGGGGTGCAGGTGACGAGACTGATTTCAACGCTGTCCATGTCGTTGACAGTCTCGCTGTATGCTTGTAAGACACCAGCTGGAAGCAGCAAAAAAAGCACCAGCCAAAATGTCCTAAAAAAGATTTCTAATTGTTTCACGATGCAAAATTACGCTATATTTTCCACTTTCAGTGCGAATAGTTCGATTTTTTTTAATAATTTTGCACGCTGATATATCAGAACCGTAATGAACAAAAGAATATTTTGTGAAATTCTGGCTATTGCATTTGCAGTAGCCTCCTTTGCTCAGAGCAGCACAAGGTCGCCTTATAGTCAGTATGGCATCGGATTGTTGTCTGACCAGTCATCAGGATTCAGTCGTGGCATGAACGGCGTGGGACTGGCTTTGCGTCAGGGCAATGTTGTCAATACGTTGAACCCCGCTTCTTATTCCTCTATCGACTCTCTGACCATGATTTTCGATATGGGCATATCCGGACAACTGACCAACTTCAAAGAGGGTACATCGAAGGTGACTGCCAAGACTGCTTCGTTCGACTTTGCGACAGGCGGGTTCCGCCTGATAAAGAATGTGGGTATGGCTTTTGGCGTGTTGCCGCTGTCAAACATAGGCTATGACTACAATTCCACTGAAACCATTAAGAACTCAAGCACGACCACTACTGTCAACTACGAGGGTAGCGGTGGCCTGCATCAGGCGTTTCTGGGCATTGGCTGGCGTGTGTTCAAACCCTTGTCAATCGGTGTCAACGGCTCTTACCTGTGGGGCTCGATTGACCGTTCGGTAGAATCATCGAGCACCAGCGACGTGACATCGATGACACGCTACTATTCGGCTTCTATCAAGAGTTATAAACTCGACTTTGGACTGCAATGGCAGCAACCCTTGGGCAAAAATGATGTGCTGACAATAGGACTGACAGCCGGATTGGGCCATAAGGTGGGCGATGCTGAGTGTCAGGCAGGCGATGACGAGAAGAACACCACTGTCGTATCGAATGGCTATGCACTGCCCATGAGCTATGGCGCGGGCTTGGCTTGGAAACATGGAGCAATCCTGCTGATTGGTGCCGACTTCACGATGCAGAAGTGGGGTAGTTTGGACTTCCCTGCTATGAACGGTGGAAAGTATGAGCTGCAGAGCGGTTTGCTGAAGGACCGCTATCAGCTGAAACTGGGAGGCGACTTCGTGCCCAATCCTGTGGGACGTAAGTTGGCAGGGCGCATCCATTACAAGTTAGGTGCAGGCTACACTACACCTTATTATAAAATAAAGGGCAACAACGGACCAAAAGAACTGAGCGTGAGTGCCGGCGTGGGACTGCCTCTGCAGAATTCCTACAACAACCGTTCGGTGCTCAACCTGAGCGTACAGTGGGTTCACACCTCGGCTCCGAACCTCATTGTCGAGAATACATTTCGTCTGAATATCGGACTGACGTTCAACGAGCGTTGGTTTGCTAAGTGGAAAGTTGACTAAACAGTTTCGGAGTGGCGAGGCTTCACACAAAAAGTAGTACGCGACATGGGTCGTGAAGAGATAGATACAGACATTACAGCACACGTAGAGCAAACAAGATGGGCAATAGGCCGCTTCGGTAGCAGATTGTCTCATCTGTTTTTTGTGTCTGTATTCATGAGCTCTTTCTCATTCCTTTTTTCTTGCAATGAGGTGCATGAGCATACGGCAAAAGCCATTCTCCCCGAGGATTCTGTTTCTATGATGAACTCCTACGGCGTGAAGATCCTAATCAGTGACTCTGGTGTCATTAAGTATCGTGTCATCACCGAGCGCTGGGAGGTGAATACCGTGCGTCAGCCACCCAGATGGGAGTTCATGAAAGGGGTGTTCTTCGAGCAGTTCGATGAGAAGTTCCAGGTTCAGGCCTATGTGCAGGCTGATACCGCCTGGTACTACGATCAGCAGAACTTGTGGAAGCTGCGAGGCAGAGTGTATGTGCGTAATACCAACGGACTCATCTATACCAGTGAGGAATTGTTTTGGGACGGGCGCAGTCATGAGCTCTATTCCAATGTGTTCTGTCGCGTGGTTACCCCCGAGCGCACCATTCAAGGCACCTGCTTCAGGAGCAACGAGACGATGACCCGATATTCGGTGACTAACTCGAAAGGCTCGTTCGTGAATTCTGATATAGAGGGCGAAAAGGACGAAGGACAGCCAGCAGCTAATGGTGACAGCACTACGGTGCAGCCTCCCGTCAGACCGGCTTCGCAGCGACATAAATCGGGCAGAAACTGAACCTGTAACTCGATTATTATCAAATTGTTTTAAATAGATACACCATACAAAATGACGGCACAAATCATAGGACTCCTGATTTCCATGCTCTTCTCCGCCTTTTTCTCAGGCATGGAGATAGCCTTCGTGTCGAGCAATCGACTGAGGGTAGAGATGGATCGTGAGAAGAACGGGCTCTCGCAGCGTGCCATATCGAAGTTCTATCAGCACCCCAACGATTTTGTTTCCACGATGCTTGTGGGCAACAATATCGCCCTTGTCATCTACGGCATCTTGTTTGCACAGATTTTTGATTCCACGCTCTTCTATCATCTGCCCGATGGCTTTCGCGTCACTGCCGATACGTTGCTCTCTACGGTAGTGGTGCTCTTCACGGGCGAGTTTCTGCCCAAAACGCTTTTCAAGAGCAATCCCAACACGATGCTTACTATCTTTGCCGTACCAGCATGGTTGTGTTACATCCTGCTGTACCCCATCTCGCGCTTTGCCACCCTGCTGTCGAAAGGACTGCTTCGACTGGTGGGCGTTAAGATGAATCAAAAGTCTGATGGCCGTGAGTTTACCAAAGTAGATTTGGACTATCTGGTGCAGTCGAGTATAGACAATGCCACCGACGAAAATGATATCGACGAGGAAGTGCGCATCTTCCAGAATGCGCTCGACTTCTCTGAAACCAAGGTACGCGACTGTATGGTACCTCGTACAGAGATTGATGCTGTCGAGGACACTTGTGATCTGGAACAACTCAAGCAACGCTTCATCGAAAGCGGACACTCCAAGATTGTTGTCTATCACGAGGATATAGACCACATAGTGGGATATGTGCATTCATCCGAGCTGTTCAAACTCGAACAGTCGCTTTTCACCCTCCATTCTCCCCTTAGCTCATCGTCCAGCTCCACCTTGATACGTCCTATGGTGTTCGTGCCTGAGACAATGGCAGCCAGTAAGATGCTGCAAACCTTCCTGGCACAGAAAAAGTCGCTGGGTGTGGTTGTCGATGAGTTTGGCGGTACCAGTGGACTGATTGCGCTGGAGGACATCGTGGAAGAGATTTTTGGCGATATTGAAGACGAGCATGACTCTACTAACTATGTGGCTAAGCAGCTCGAAAATGGTGAGTACCTGCTCTCAGCACGTCTGGAGATAGAGAAGGTGAACGAACTCTTCGATCTGGAACTGCCTGAGAGTGATGAGTACATGACGGTAGGCGGTCTCATCTTGCACGAGTATCAGAGCTTCCCCAAACTGAACGAGGTAGTAAAGATTAACCAATGGGAGTTTAAAATAGTGAAGAATACTGCTACAAAAATAGAACTTGTGCGACTAAAAGTCTGCAAATAAGCCAATTTTTTGAAAAAAAATGCAGCTAATTCACTTTAAATTAGTAATTTTGTCGGCTGAATTCGCAAAAAGAAGGAAATAATTAATAAAAATCAAACAATAGAAAGCAAATGGCAGCAATTGGAAAAATTAGAAGCTGGGGCCCCGCACTCGTTGCAGTGATCGGCTTGGCTCTGTTTGCCTTCATTGCTGAAGAGCTGTTCCGCTCGTGCGATGCCACGAGAAACGAACAGCGCCAGCAGGTAGGCCAAGTGTTAGGTAAGAAAATCTCTGTACAGGAGTTTCAAGCTCTTGTCGACGAGTATCAGGAGGTGATGAAGGTTACCCGTGGCGTCGACAACCTGTCAGAAGACGAACTGAACAATGTAAAGGACCAGGTGTGGGGCACTTTCGTGCAGAACACACTTCTGGAGGATGAGTGCAACAAGCTGGGACTGACTGTCACCGACGAGGAACTTCAGAACGTGCTGAAGGAAGGCACCAACATGATGCTTCGTCAGACTCCCTTCGTCAATCAGCAGACCCGTCTGTTCGATGTGACCATTCTCACCAAGTTCTTGAACGACTATAAGACTGCAAATGCACAGGAGCGCGAGGCTGCTGAGCCCCTTTACAAGTATTGGAAGTTCATTGAGAAGAGCTTGCGTAGCGAACTGCTTGCCATGAAGTATCGTAGCCTGCTGGCTGGATGCTTGCTGTCGAACCCCGTTTCGGCTCAGGCTGCATTCAATGACCAGAACATGGAGAGTAGCATTGTGCTGGCTTCACTGGCTTATTCAAGCGTTAACGACAATGACGTTCAGATTGACGATGCTGAACTGAAGGCTCGTTACAACGAGGAGCGTGAGCAGCATAAGGAGTATGTTGAGAACCGCAACATCAAGTATGCCTTGCTTCGTGTGCAGCCTTCTGAGGCCGACCGTGCAGCGCTGATGGAAAGCATGAAAGAGGCTCAGAAGAGCTTGCAGGAAGGTGCTGCTGCTGCCGATGTGGTGCGCAAGGCTCAGTCGCAGATTGCATATACCGGTATGTCTGTCACTCGTGCAGCTCTGCCTAACGACATCGCAGCTAAGGTTGATACGATGGCTGTGGGTCAGACCAGTGCTCCCTTTGAGACCGCTTCTGATAATACCATGAACGTGGTGAAGCTGATCAGCAAGACTCAGATGCCCGACTCTATTGAATATCGTGCCATTCGCATTGGTGGAGCAACCATCGATGCAGCTCGTGCTACTGCTGATAGTGTTTATCAGGCTATCAAGGGCGGTGCAGCGTTCGACTCTATCGCTAAGAAATATGGTGAGACAGGTGAGGCTCAGTGGCTGACTTCTGCCATGTATCAGAATGCTCCTATGCTTGATGCCGATACCAAGACCTATCTTAACGCTCTTAATACTACCGCCGTTGGTGAGTTGAAGAATCTCGAGCTGACGCAGGGCAACATCGTTCTTGTGGTGAGAAACCGTAAGGCTATGGTTGACAAGTACGATGTGGCTATTGTGAAGCACAGCATAGACTTCTCGAAGCAGACATATTCTGATGCCTACAACAAGTTCAGCCAGTTTGTAAGCTCCAGCAAGACCATTGAAGATCTGGAGAAGAATGCTCCTGAGTATGGTCTTCAGGTGCTGTCGCGTGAGAGAATGGTGAACAGCGCTCACAATGTGGTGGGTGTACGTTCTACCCGTGAGGCCATGAAGTGGATTTTCGATGCTAAACCCAACGAGATTTCACCCCTCTATGAGTGTGGCAACAACGACTGCCTGCTTGTAGTGGCTCTTACTAAGATTAATAAGGTGGGCTATCAGGATATGGAAAGTCTGAAGGATGAGCTGAAGCGTGAAGTACTGCGCGACAAGAAATTCGAGCAGCTTGCAAAGAAGCTTGAGGGCGTGAAGAGCATCGCTGAGGCTCAGCAGCAGGGCGCTCGCATCGACACCGTTCCCATGATTACTTTTGCAGCTCCCGTCTTTGTTCAGGCTACCAGTGCTAGCGAGCCTGTCTTGAGCGGAGCCGTAGCTTCCACTAAGCAAGGCGAATTCAGCAAGAAGGTAGTGAAGGGTAATGAGGGCGCTTATGTGTTCCAGGTTGTGCAGCAGAAGATGCGCGAGGGCGTTACCTTCGATGCCAAGAATCAGGAGCAGCAGCTGAAGCAGCAGGCATTGCAGGCTGCAGGCAACTTCATGCAGGAGCTCTATCAGAACGCTAAGGTTGTGGACAACCGCTACCTCTTCTTCTGATCATCAATCGTCATACGATACAAAAAGAGCCGTCTGCAACATTGCGGGCGGCTCTTTTTGTATGCCTTTTGATGGAAGTGCTTTGGATTCTGAATATCTTTAGATTGATTTAGCAAGCCTTTAGATTGATTTAGCAAGCCTTTAAATTGATTTAGCAAGCCTTTAAATTGATTTAGCAAGCCTTTAGATTGATTTAGCAAGCCTTTAGATTGATTTAACGCCTTTAGTTTCTAAAAGCCTTAGATCTTGTTAATATCTACGTAGCCGTGCATGACCGCATAGATGGTGAGTGCCGATACGCTTTTCATGCCCAGTTTGTCCATGATATTCTTACGGTGGGTGATCACAGTAGAAAGGCCGATGTTGAGGCGGTCGGCAATCTCTTTGTTGATATAACCTTGAACGATGAGCGACATCACTTCAATTTCCCTGTCGCTTAGAATCTTCTGTTGCAGAATCTGCGGCATGGGTGGCAAATTCTTTCCATTGGGGTGGGCATGCTGCTGCAACATGAGTAAAGACCGTACAAGTTCCTTCTCAGGCACATTGATGCAAATGCTGTGGAACTCGCTGAGCTGCGAACCTCCATCGAGTGAGAGTGTCAGTACTATCGTTTGGCGGCGATGCTCAGTGAAGAACTGACGGTTCTCCAGCAAGATGTTCATAGACACGAAGTAGTGGAAATACTGCTCGGGATGATTGGCCTCAAACTCGCTCATGGAGCCAAATGTATCGACCGTCATGATGGGCAAGACGTTTTGCAGAATATGTTTCAATCCAAGCACAGCCAGTGTGTTTGGGTCTATGATGGCAACATGTGGTCTTCCTTGCTTAATATCCATATCGGATAATTCTCTAAAGTGATTTCAGTCTTTTTCTAAAAGATGTAGTGGCTTTGTCGCTTTTTAGAGCATGCCCTTCGTAGAGGGCAGCTCGTAGTGGTAGATGTCACGTCTTACAGCCATCTTCAGCGAACGGGCCAGTGCTTTGAAGATACCTTCAATCTTATGATGCTCATTCTGGCCTTCTGCATGTATATAAAGGTTCATGCGCGCGGCATCGCTAAGGCTCTTGAAGAAGTGCAGGAACATCTCAGTAGGCATGTCGCCCACGTGCTCACGATGGAACTCAGCATCCCACACCAGCCACGGACGGCCTCCAAAGTCAAGACATACATGACACATACAGTCATCCATCGGGAGTGAGTAGCCGTAGCGCTCAATTCCCCGTTTAGAGCCGAGCGCCTTCAGCAAACACTCTCCGAGTGCGAGGGCCACGTCTTCTATCGTGTGATGTTCATCTACGTTCAGGTCACCTTTGCAGCGTATGTAAAGATCCATTCCGCCATGCTTGCCTATCTGTTCAAGCATGTGGTTGAAAAAGCCCAGTCCTGTTTCAATGTCGCATTTGCCAGAACCGTCGATGCAGAGGCGCACGTCAATGTCGGTCTCCTTTGTGGTGCGTTTCACCTCAGCCGTGCGTTCACCGGCAAAGATAATTTCCGCAATCTTGTCCCACGTCATGCCTTCTCTACCCAGGATGAGGCTTTTACATCCGATGTTCTTAGCAAACTGGGCATCAGTTTCCCGATCGCCTATGACATAGCTGTTAGCAAGGTCGTATTCCTCCGGCTTGCTCATGTATTTCTCTACCAATCCAGTCTGAGGCTTGCGTGTGGGCGCATTGTCTTCTGGAAAGTGACGGTCAATGAGAATATCGTCGAAAGTGATGCCTTCGCCCTCCAGTGTCTGCAGAATGAAGTTGTGAGCAGGCCAGAAGGTGTCTTCGGGGAAGGAGTCAGTACCCAGTCCGTCTTGGTTCGATACCATGACAAACACACAGTCTGTCTTTGAGCGAAGCATGCTCAAGTTGCGCATGACGCCAGGTGTGAATCTAATCTTTTCTAAAGCATCCACCTGTTCGTCGTGGGGCTCCTCTACGAGTGTCCCGTCTCTGTCAATAAAGAGTATTCTTTTCATTATTATTATTAAGTCTAATCAAGTTTCTTGTTCATTTCCGCCCGTTCTTTCTCCTGTGTCTCCACCGAGCCGTAGAGATAATAGAAGGGGAAAAGGGCTGAAAGATAAATGTAGGCCTGAATGAAGCCAGCCAAGGTGAATACTATGATGTTCAGCCATGACATATAGTCTGGCATGCCCGAGGGATCGCCCAGCAATGTACCCGACATAGAAGTGATGTTGGCAAAGAAGAGCACGGCTGCTGGCAGTTCTGTGACGATAGAGAGCAGTCCGATGACAATGCATACCACCAAACTGATGATGATAGCGCTGCCCCAGTAGCGGAGTGCTTGATGCCAATTGCCTTTCATCATTATATATTGCGTCATCGTGAGGAACAGCATGGGGAGCAATAGGGCAAAGACACCCGTTTCGCCCACTAACAGCAGACCGAGGGCAGTCCTTGATAAATGCCCTTTGAGCAAGATGGCTGTCGTGTCAATGAAAGCAAACATGAACAGCAGTGCGATTACTATTATCAGTCCTGCTGTCAGTGTACGCCCAGCGGTCTTTACGTTGCACTGACCGAACCAGTGGGTAGGGATGGAGATGCTGTTTTCTTCTTGGTGCTGTCGGAGAATGGAAAAGCCGAATGCCGTGAGGAGCAGCGTGGCAAGCGTGATCACTACGAAGCCGCCTGCCAGGGGCAGTGCATGAGCAATAGCACTATCCTTGATGCTCTCCATCGGGGCATGCACCGTGAACAGCAGTGTCATTTCTGCCAAAATGTTCAGCCAGAGAGTTGAGAACACGCCTATGACCAGTGCATAGACCACCGCCATGAGCCATGTGGTGCGGAATATCTTGCGGAAGTTGTCCATGTAGAGTTGATAGCCATCGGAGATGATGGCTCCAGTACTGCGCAGACGGAAGAGTGAAAAATCCTTTGTTTTCTTTTCCATGATGGGATTCTTTTTTGCTTATTTTGGATGCAAAATTAGCTAAAAATCCCGAATAATGAGCCGTTACGCTACAATAAGTATTTAAAAATTGTTGAATTGTGGCCTGTTTTGTTCTTTGCTGAGGTCAATGTAGCGCAAAGTGTTGCCGGCATAGCCCTTTATGTGAGTTCCGTCGGCTTGCTGATAGCCCTCCATGATGCGTCGGCATCGTTCGCGCGTCACACGTTGGCAGATGTCGTTCTCATTGTTGGTGATGATGATGCAGCGCCTGTTTCCGCCGTCTTCCTCGTTCAGTGCGAGTGTGGCATGCATCGTAGTGCCTGATCCTGCAAAGAAGTCCAGAATGAGTGCATCGTGTGAGAACAGTCTGAGCACGTCTTTGATATGCTCTACCGACTTTGGATTGTCGAACACGTGCTTTCCGCCCATCAGCTCGGTCAGCTGTCGTGTGGCCATGCCAGTGTCGTATTCAGCTTTATACCAAGTGGTCTTTGCCAGCTTTCCGCGCAGACTGCCGTCCTCCAGTCGGTTGCGCATCTTCACGCAGAGCTTACCGCTGCTGTTCACGCAGAGTTCCGTCTTGTAGGCTCTGCGAAACGTGTCGGAGAATCCCCAGCGCCAGCGTCCTTTCTCTCCCCGACGGTCTAAGGGCAGGAACACTTCATAGCCCTCAGAGCGATAGCGCTGACAAAGTTCTTCTACGAAAGCATCATCGAACGTTCCTTTTCTATAGATTCTTGAGAACTCCTTTTTGCTGATACTGAAAAACTCACCATTGCGTCGCAGCACAGGATAGTACATCAGTGGGCGTTCTTCTCTTCGCCAGGCTTTGCCCGTCTTTCTGAAGCCTGTCATCTTATAGCTGCTACGCTCGTCAGCCAGGCTGTAGTCCTCGTTCTGTTCTTCTTCGTCAATGTCGGTTAGGTTCATTCTCACGAGCTCTGGATGCAGTGCGTAGAACAGCATGAACTCATTGCAAACGGCAAAGTGCCTGCCATCGGAGCGCCCTTTCATGTTGTTCACGAGTGTCACCACCCCTAGGCAGTTCTCTTGTCCGAATGTCTCGTTCATGAGTGCTCCCAGTTGGAACAGTTCGTGTTGGTCAATGCTCACCACCATCACCCCCTTCTCACTCAGCAGTCGCCGGGCCAGTTGCAGTCGTGGCAGCATCATGGTGCTCCAGTCGTTGAGGCGGTCGTTATAGGTCAGTCCCCGGTGGCGTGTGTTATAGGGTGGGTCAATGTAGATCACATCTACACGTCCCTCCAGCTCAGGCATCAAAGCCTGCAGTCCATCGAGGTTGTCACCTTCCATCAGCCAGTGTTCCAGTTGCTTCATGCTGCAAAATTACGAAAAAAACGCCTAACCATGCAACTTGCTCTGTGATTATTTCTTACTATTGTTTTGGAGGAATAGGAAAAATATGTACTTTTGCAGATATATCAATATTTTACTAAAATTCTACAATCATGAAGCAAGCACTTGCAACCATTGCCTTACTCAGCTGCCTGTCGTTTGTGCAGGCACAGCCCCCTCAGATTCCCGTGACCGAAGCCCATGAGCCCATGGCCAAGGGCAAGTATGAACCCACTTGGCAGTCCTTGCAGCAACATGCTACACCCGAATGGTTCCGCAATGCCAAGTTTGGCATCTGGGCGCATTGGGGACCACAGTGTGTGGAAGGTTCTGGAGACTGGATGGCCCGTGGGATGTATCAGGAAGGCTCTCATGCTTACAAATACCATGTAGAGCATTACGGACATCCTTCTGAGGTGGGCTTCAAGGACATTCTTCCGCTCTTCAAGGCAGAACATTGGAATCCATCCGAATTGGTGGCTCGCTACAAGCGGGTAGGGGCTCAGTATTTCTTTGTGCTGGCCAATCATCACGACAATTTCGACCTCTGGGATTCTCAGTATCAGCCGTGGAACTCAAAGAACATTGGCCCAAAGCGCGACGTGCTGGCTGAGTGGGAGGCCGCTGCTCGCAAGGAGGGTCTGCCTTTTGGCCTCTCGTTCCATGCCGACCATGCGTGGATGTTCTATGAGCCATCCCAGCGCTACGACCTCAACGGTCCGAAGGCAGGTGTCTATTACGACGGCCATCTCACCAAGGCCGATGGCAAGGGCAAGTGGTGGGAAGGTCTTGATCCGCAGCAGCTCTATGCTCAGCAGCATCCCATGAGCGAGCGTGGCTGGTGGAATGGTGCCATTCATAAGCAGTGGGACTGGACTCATGGAGCCTCACTGCCTTCACAGCAGTTCGTCGAGAATTTCTACGATCGCACGCTCGATGCCATCAACCGCTATCATCCTGACCTGTGCTACTTCGATGTGACGGTGCTGCCGTTCCATGGCATCAGCGATGCCGGTATGAAAATAGCCGCCCACCTCTATAATACGAATGAGCAAAGCGTTCTCTTCGGAAAGATTCTGGACGAGGAGCAGCGAAAAGCCATCACATGGGATGTGGAGCGAGGTGCGCCCAGCTTCATTGTTGACCAGCCGTGGCAGACCTGTACCTGCATTGGCGGCTGGCACTACGATACCGGTATCTACGAGCGCAATGGCTATAAATCGGCGCTCACGGTCGTTCGCCAGTTGGTCGATGTGGTGTCGAAAAACGGTTGTCTGCTGCTCAATATCCCCCTGCGTGCCGATGGCACCTACGATGAGAAGGAAGCTTTGTTCCTTGATGAGCTTGAGGCATGGATGAAGGTCAATGGTGAGAGCATCTTCGGCACTCGTCCTTGGCAAGTCTTTGGCGAAGGCCCCATTGCCGATGCAAAGATTAAGATGAACGATCAGGGCTTCAACGATGGTCAGTATGGTAAGATGGACGGTCGTGACATACGCTTCAATCAGACTAAGAAATACCTCTACGTCACCCCGATGGCATGGCCCGAGGATGGGCGTGTGGTAGTGAAGACGCTGGCCAAAGGCAATACCTATCTGAAGAAGCGCATCTCTCATGTACATCTTTTAGGTTATGGCAAGCTGAAGGCACAGCAAACAGCCGAGGGGCTTGAGGTGGTACTGCCTAAGCCGATGAACGCAGTAGTGCCAGTACTGAGGATTTCGAAATAAACGGAAAAGCGCTGTCTCAATTCTTTCTCGGGACAGCGCTTTTTTCTTCTATTTTATTGTCTTACGATTTGTTTCACCGGGAAGGTGAAGTAGGTATCGGGGAAGGGCTCGTCCTTCAGTGTGAAGTGCCACCACTCAGAGTCGAGAGGCTTGAAGCCGTGGGCCATCATAGCCCTGCGCAGAATCATGCGGTGCTCAAACTGCTCGGCAGTGATGCTGCGGCCTGTGGGCGACTTGCTGTTGTCGCCAGTATATTCGCCTGTCTCTGGATTGCCGCAGAAGTCGGGATGGCTCTCCGGACCGAACCAGTCGAAGGTGCCGCCCATGTCGAGCTCCTTCTCGGTCTTCATGTCGAATAGTGTCAGGTCGAGGGTAGAGCCGCGAGTGTGACCGCTGCGCTCATAGATGTACTCTTGCTCAAAGAGTACGCTCTTGTCCAGGTCGGGATAGAAGTAAGGCTTCATGTCGGTGGCCTGCAGATCGGCAGCCCAGCGCACGAAGTGGTCAACCCCCTTCTGCGGACGGTAGGCATCATAGATCTTCAGTCGGTAGCCCTGTGCGCACACGTCATCGCTCACGGCCTTCAGTGCCTCGGCAGCCTGTTTTGTCAGGAGTGCGGTAGGCTCCTCGTAGCCGTCAATGCGCTGGCCCACAAAGTTATAGGTGCCATAGTAGCGAATTTCCAGAATCACGTCGGGCACCACGTCGGTGAGGGTTACAAACTGGCTGTAGTCATCAGTCGGACTCACTTCAGCTGCCGCATCCTTCTTCGAGCCATTGCAGCCGCCCAGCATACTTGTGCCGCAGATGATGAGGATGGCGGCCAGCATCCATTGCTTCATTTGTTTCATTTTTATTGATTATTTTTTTAATCTGTCACCACTTCATTGAAATGCTCCTTTCCCCAGTCAATGAGGGCAGTGAGCGAGGGCATCAGTGACATGCCAGTCTCGGTCAGCGAGTATTCCACTCGGGGAGGCACTTCTGGAAATACCTCGCGATGCACCAGATGGCTCCGCTCCAGGCTCTTCAGTGTCTGCGAGAGCATCTTTTGTGAGCAGTCCATCATGAACCGCCGTATCTCATTGAATCTCATCACGCCTGTTTCGCTCCTGTTCAGCAGGAAGAGTACAAGCAATGACCACTTATCGCCAAAGCGACTGACAACGCGCCTGATAGGGCAGGCTAAGTATTCAGCTTGAATATCTGCCATTTTTTTGTTCTGCTATTTTTTAAAGGATTAGATATTTTCCACAAAAGTAACTGATTGTAACTTAATCACCAAATGAAATTCGTTAATCTGAGTTAAAGCCGATTTCTCGAAAGTCCCATATTCTCACAATTCCTACTTTTTGGTAACTATACCACCAAAAAGTACCTTCTTGTGGGAGTTGGAAAATAGTAGTACTTTTGCATCGTCAAACAAAACAACAGAACATTTTTTAAAAAGAATAAAAGTTATGAAACAGATTGAGACAATTAAGGAAGGCAAGAACTTCAAGGCAGTGAGCGTAGGCAAGATGAGTGAGATCATTGAACACGAGTTGCCAATGGGACCGAACGTGACGATTCAAGGTAAGGTATTTGCTGGCCAGGCAGTAGGTGCTACAGGCAGCGAACTGAGTTTTCAGACGCTCGTTCCCGGTCAGGACAGTGGTTTCCTGCACACTCATAAGACTCATGAGGAGCTCTACATCATTCTGAAAGGTGAGGGACAGTATCAGGTAGATGGCGAGATATTCCCCGTCGGTGAAGGAACCATCGTCCGTGTTTCTCCCGATGGTAAGCGTGCGCTGAAGAACACTGGCAAGGAGAATTTGACCATGCTTTGCATCCAGTACAAGGCCAATGCCTTCACTGAGGCAGACAGTCCCATGACCGACGGCGTCATCCTGCAGGATGAGCTGAAATGGTAACTGT
>JAEEGH010006058.1_pt1 | contig 29840 bp, 22 predicted proteins | sample 9134181 | NCBI WGS metagenome assembly JAEEGH01 (sample SAMN16246544, study PRJNA631951) | gut metagenome | biome: gut microbiome; feature: rumen; material: DP-attached | host: Bos | place: Iran: Karaj | collected 2018-10 | reverse complement strand
ATCTGCCGGGCGGTGGGGATGCCGCCCAGGGCGTAGTACTTCTTCATCTCGGACTTGTTCCGGATGGCGGCGATGCGGTCCGTCTTAAGACCGCTATTCACGTTGAAGTCCGTACGCAGGCGGGCGTCCTGCTCCAGCCAGTATTCGTTATTGGATTCTATCCAGTCTATCCGGCCCCATTTGTGGGCCAGCCAGGCCACGGCCCGGTACATCTCTTCGTAATTCTCCAGGTTGTTCACCTTGTAGTAGTCCGATATGCTGCTGCGGAGCTCCTGGGGAAGGCTCCAGTAGTCGGCATCCGCAATGGCCAGCACGTTTACGCCGTTGGCCTTGGCCCCGGCACAAAAGTGCCAGTAGGTCTGCGGAAAATGGGGAGAAATAAATATTAAGTTCATAAACGTATAAGATTGATTTTCGTTGCACAGATGGCGCATGCCGCCCTGGGAGATTTCCCAGCCCTCGCCGCGGAGCTCGCTGCGGCCGTCCCGGACCCGGATGTATCCGCCGTCCCGGAAGGTGTAGAAGCGATGGCCGAAACTGTCCGGGAAAGCAATGTCTTCGAACAGCCGCAGGCCGTCCACCTTCGCATACCGCACCTGCTCGTAATGGGGAATGAGGTTGATCTCCGTGAGGCCCAACCCCTTGAGCCAGCGGCGGTACTGCGGGTCCACGGCTTCCCCGGGCAGTTCCGGATGGGAATAAACGTTTTCGGCACAGTTCATACTGCCGGCACTGCAGCCCATCATCACGCCCTGGAAGCCTTGCAGCAGCTCTTTCAGGCCGATTTCGTGGAGAAAGCGGTTCTGGGTGGGAACGTGCCCGCCGCAGAGGATGATCCAATCGGCCTTTTTCACCAGTTCCGGAGTCCGGGCGGCGTTACTGCGCTCCAGCATCACTATTTCCGCAGTCTTGATGCCGGATTTATGGATGCAGGTAGTCATTCCCTTCTTCACGGAACTTGTGAAGCCTTTGTCGTCCGGCGCTGCGCTCACCAGTAGTACCCTGGGCAGGCGCTCCGGGCCGGTGACCTTGGCCAAAGCCGCCTTGACAGCGGCCAGGAAACCGTTGTCCTCCGTAAAGCCGGGTTCCCCGTAACGGGTTGGGCTGCCGGTAAGGAATAGCGTCATTGCAGCTGCAAAGATACGAAAAAAAGCGCCAGCCGATTATCCGGCTGGCGCTAAAACAGATCCTTCGACTTCGCTCAGGATGACCGGGCGGATTAGTCGGCCAGGGAGAAGCGCTTGAAAGCAAGCACCTTGGCTTCCGGATCCACAGCCTTGAGGGCGGCGGCTACGGTGGCCTTGTCGTCGGACAGCTGGTATTCCTGCTCCATGAGGGTGTTCTCCTTCAGGAACTTCTGGATACGGCCGTTCACGATACCGTTAATCATCTGCTCCTTCTGAGCCAGGGAAGCGAGGGTTTCCTCACCCACCTTGGCGATGATCTCACGGGCCTGGGCAGCCTGCTCGGGAGTGAGCCAGCCCTTGGCGGTGTTGGATTCGATGTGGTCTTCGCTGTCTACGTGGGCGGGGTTGATGCCGGCCTTCTTGAGAGCGTTGTCCACAGCCTTCTGCACCTGCTCGTCCTTGGTCTTCTGGATGGCCACGGTCTTTTCGGACTCAATGACCTCGGCGGGCACGGAGGCGGGATCCACGGCCACAGGGTTCATGGAAGCCACCTGCATGGCGATACCGCGGGCAATCTCGGCGGGAACCACCTTGTTGAAAGCCACGATGGCGCCCAGCTTGCCGTTGAAGTGCACATATTCGCTCACGAACGGGGCCTCGAGGGCGCCGTAGAAAGCCAGCACGTGCTTTTCACCGGTCTTGCCGGCCTGGTTGGTGATGTCCTCGTCCAGGGTATAACCGTCGGCACCCTTGACGGCCTTGAGGCCTTCCAGGTCGGCAGGGAACTGGGCGATGGCGGCATCGGCGATGGAGCCGGCCAGCTTCTTGAAGTCGGGCGTAGCGGCCACGAAGTCCGTTTCGCAACCCAGGCATACGAGGATGGCCTTTCCGCCGTTGATGCGGCTGAGGACGGCACCCTGGGTGGTCTCGTTGTCACCCCGCTTGGCGAGGGTGGACTTACCCTTCTCACGAAGGATTTCAACGGCACGCTTGAAATCGCCTTCGGCCTCTTCCAGGGCCTTCTTGCAATCCATCATACCGGCGCTGGTCATGTCGCGCAGTTTCTTGATATCTGCTAATGCGATAGCCATAGTTTCTTGCTTTTTAACGGTTATTACTCTTTAACGGGTTCTTCGGCGGGAGCTTCAGCCTTGGGGGCCTCTGCGGGAGCCTCAGCAGCCTCGGCCTTGGGGGCGCGGCGGGAACGCAGCTTCTTGGCAGGAGCGGGAGCGAGGGCGGCTTCCAGTTCGGCAGCCTCGGCCTCGGGCTCTTTCTCCTTCTCCAGCTTGCGCTCTTCCAGGCCCTCGTTGATGGCCTTGCACATCACATCCATGATGAGCTCGATGGACTTCGTATTGTCGTCGTTAGCCGGAATCACATAATCGATGGGGGTGGGATCGCAACAAGTGTCAACCATTGCGATAACCGGAATGTTCAGACGGGCGGCTTCCTTAACGGCGTTGGCCTCTTTCTGGACGTCCACTACGAAGAGAGCGGAAGGAAGGCGGGACATGTCGCGGATGGAACCGAGGTTCTTCTCCAGCTTGGCACGCTGGCGCTCCACCTGGAGGCGCTCACGCTTGGCGAGCTTCTCGAAGGTGCCATCTTCCTTCATTTTGTCGATGGTGTTCATTTTCTTGACGGCCTTGCGGATGGTGGGGAAGTTGGTAAGCATACCGCCCGGCCAACGCTCGGTCACGGAAGGCATATTGACCTCTGCAGCCTTGGCGGCCACAACGTCCTTAGCCTGTTTCTTGGTGGCAACGAAGAGGACCTTACGGCCGCTGCGGGCCATTTCCTTAAGGAACTCTGCTGCCTCGTCAATCTTGACGACGGTCTTGTGCAGGTCGATGATGTGGATTCCGTTCCTCTCGATGAAGATATACGGAGCCATCTTGGGGTTCCACCGGCGGGCAAGATGTCCGAAGTGGGCGCCTGCATCAAGCAGCTGATCGAAATTTGTTCTAGACATGGGTTTGTTTTTGTCTTTGTTAATAACTCTTTCATCAATCCGGAGTAGCAATCCTTGATTGGTCTCCGAAATTTTTTCGCGGCCCGGCAATCCTTGTTGTAGCCTGGGAAGATTCGCATCCTCACCGGGATCTCAGGATTTGATGAATACCAAAGCCGTGCTGACGTAACTCCAGTGAATGCAGGCCGATTAACGCTTGCTGAACTGGAAGCGACGACGTGCGCCAGGCTGACCAGGCTTCTTGCGCTCGACCTCGCGAGCGTCGCGGGTGAGGAAACCGGCGGCCTTCAGGGTAGCGCGATAAGCCTCTTTATCCACCTCGCAAAGAGCGCGGGCGATTCCAAGGCGAACGGCCTCTGCCTGACCTTTGGTACCTCCACCTACGAGAGTTACCTTGATGTCAAACTGACCAGTTGTACCGGTGACCTCGAGGGGCTGGTTCACGATGTACTGGAGGGTTCCCTCCTTGAAGTACTCTTCCATGGGGCGGCCATTGATCACAATGCTGCCCTTACCGGCTGCAACATAAACACGAGCGACAGCTGATTTACGTCTTCCAAGGGCGTGTTTCTGTTCCATGTGCTCTGTTTAGATTTCGTTTAACTTAATGGTTTTGGGATTCTGTGCCTGGTGCGGGTGCTCCGGACCTGCATACACATACAGGTTGTTGATGAGCTTGTCACCAAGACGGGTCTTGGGCAGCATGCCCTTCACAGACCGACGGATGAGTTCGGCAGGCCTGGATGCGAGGATCTCGCGCGGGGTGGTGAAGCGCTGGCCACCGGGATAGCCGGTGTAGCGGGTGTACACGCGGTCGGTCATCTTCTTGCCGGTGAGACGGATCTTTTCGGCGTTGATGACGATTACGTTGTCACCACAGTCCACGTGCGGGGTGAAGCCGGGCTTGTTCTTGCCACGAAGCACCAGGGCTACGCGGGAAGCCAGGCGACCGAGTACGAGATCGGTTGCATCAATGACGAGCCACTCCTTGTTCACAGTTGCCTTGTTCAGGGAAACTGTTTTGTAGCTAAGTGTGTCCACTGTCTTGATTATTAATGGTTTAACATAAAAAGTTGCGATCCCCCCATAGTCAGAGGGACCGCAAAGGTACGCATTTTCCATGAAAACACCAAAAAAAATGCCGATGCCCTATAGCAGAGGCCCATCTGTCTCCAAGGACAGAAAAAATGCCGATGCCCTTGGAGACAGATGGGCCTCTGTTTTAAAGACCGTAAACGCCTTCCGCTTCGGGAGTTTCGGCGCCCCAGCGGGCGGCCACATAGTCCAGGGTGGAGAGGATTTCTTCCGGGTCTTTGGAGGTGACCAGTTTGATTCGGGTCTCCTTGAAATCACGCAGTCCTTTGAAATAGCAGGAAAGGTGGCGTCGCATTTCATACACGCCGGTAACGGGGCCTTTCAAATCCAGCGAAAGCTGGAAATGCCGTTTGGCCAGCGCCACGCGGTCCCGGACGCTCATGGGAGGAAGCTCCTCACCGGTATCCAGCAGGTGCCGGATTTCCGTGAAAATCCACGGATGGCCGAAGCTGGCGCGCCCCACCATGATGCCGTCAACTCCGTAGCGGTCAAATGCTTCCTTAGCCTTTGCCGCCGAATTGATGTCCCCGTTGCCGATGATGGGAATGTGCATCCGAGGGTTGTTTTTCACTTCGCCGATGAGCGTCCAGTCGGCCTCCCCCTTGTACATCTGGCAGCGCGTGCGGCCATGGATGGTGAGGGCCGATATGCCCGTGTCCTGCAGCCTTTCGGCCAGTTCCACTATGATCTTGGAGCTGTCATCCCAGCCCAGGCGGGTCTTTACGGTGACGGGCTTCCCAACCGCCTCCACGATGGCCCGGGTAATGGCCACCATCTTGTCCGGCTCCCGCATCATGCCGCTGCCGGCGCCCCGGCCCGCAATCTTGGAAACCGGGCAGCCGAAGTTGATGTCCACGATATCGGCCCCATGTCCCCCGGCAAGTTCCGCGGCACGGTCCGCCATGCGCGCAGCGTCCACCATAGCCTCCGGAATGCTCCCGTAGATCTGGACGGCCACCGGGGCCTCTTCCTCCAGGGTATGCATCTTGGCGATGGTCTTTTGGACATCCCGCACCAGGCCGTCGGAGCTTACGAATTCCGTGGTGACTATGGCGGCCCCCGCCTCCCGGCAAAGGATGCGGAAACTGGCGTCCGTGACGTCCTCCATAGGCGCCAGGGTAACCGGACGCTCCCCCAGGTCTATGTTGCCGATTTTCACTTTTTCAGTTTTTGGAGCAGGGTCTCCGTAAAGGCGGCATCCTCCTCCGGAGTGAGGAAAGTGGCCTCCACGGGTATCCGGAACATCCGCAGGCGCAGTTCCTCGGGCACGTTCCTGACGTCCAAGATGCGCTGGGCGTCCTTTTCGGTGGTTACCAGGCAGGCCGTGGGGAATTCCTTCACGGCAGCCTTGAGGGTGCCGATATCGGCCCGGGTATATTTGTGGTGATCCGGGAAGCCGATGCGCCGGACAATCTTGTAGGTGTCCGAGAGGTGGCTCCTGAGCGGCGCGTCGTTGGCGATGCCGGTGAACAGCACCAGGCGTTTGGAATACGTATAGCGGGCATCTCCCTCCGGGAAAACGGGCTCCATGGCACCATAGGTGAAGGTGGTGAAGAAGAGCTTCTGCTCCGGGGTAAGGCGCAGGTATTTCACCCACTGGCTCCGCTCCCAGTCGTCCACATAGGCCGGGCATTTGGTCACGATAACCATATCGGCCGCCTTCAGACGGCTCTTAAGGTCCCTCAGGCGCCCCCAGGGCAGCAAGCTGTCCTTATGCACGGGCCGGTTGTAATCTACCAGCACGATGTTAAGGGTGGCCCGCAATTTGCGGTACTGGAAGGCGTCGTCCAGGACGATGATTTCAGCGGAGGATGGCAACATCCTCCCTGCTGAAAGTGTTTCGCAGCCGCGCACCCGGTCCTTGTCCACCGCCACCGTAACGGAGGGGAACTTTTTGGCCATCTGGAGCGGCTCGTCGCCATAAAGGAGCGCCGTCCCGTCCCGCGGAACCAACTGAAAACCTTTGCTTTTGCGCTTGTACCCCCGGGAAAGAACCGCCAGATTGCTGTACGCCCAGTCGTCACTTTTGAGCAGCCGCCGAAGGACCATTTCCGTATGCGGGGTCTTTCCGGTGCCGCCAACCGTTATATTGCCGATGCAGATGGTGGGAACGGAAGCCTCATAGGACTTCTTCCAACCCTTGTCGTAAAACAGATGCCTGATTGCCAATAAAATACCGTACAGCATATTACGTATTAATCGTACAAAGTTAACCAAAACTGACGGATTTCCATCATTTTTTTATATCTTTGCAAATTGAGAAAACAAGATAACTATGTTACCTAAAGCTAAAGAAATAGTGGACGCCATGTCCAGTAAAATGCAGGACGCAGTAGACTTTCTGGAGGAAGACCTCAAGAACTATCGTGTTGGCAAGGCATCCCCTGCCATCCTCAATCCTGTAATGGTGGACTATTATGGCACCGCCACGCCGCTCACCCAGGTGGCTTCCGTCACTACGCCGGACGCCAAGACCATCGCTATCCAGCCTTGGGAGCGCAATATGATTAACAAGATTGAGAAGGCCATCCTGGATGCCAACGTGGGTCTCACCCCCTCCAACAACGGGGAAATCATCCGCTGCATGGTGCCTGCCCTCACGGAAGAGCGCAGAAAAGACCTCATCAAAAAGGCCAAGGCCCAGGGAGAGACCACCAAGGTGAGCATCCGCAACGTGCGCCGGGACGGTATAGACCTCCTCAAGAAAGCCCAGAAGAACGACGGCCTCAGCGAGGACGGGGAGAAGGAAGGGGAAGCGGAACTCCAGAAGGTCACGGACAAGTGGGTGAAGAAGGTGGATGAGGTAATCGCCGCCAAGGAAAAGGATATCCTCACCGTCTAATAATGAAAAGGGTAGCTATCCAGGGATACAAGGGCTGCTTTCATGAACAAGCAGCCCGTTTATTTTATTCAGATACGCCGCTTTCCATAGTGGAATGCGACACCTTCCCGGATTTGTACACCGCCATGGACGAAACCCGGGCCGATGCGGCCGTGATGGCCATCGAAAACACGGTCTCCGGGGGGCTCATCCACAATTTCGAACTCCTCCGGGAGCAGGGACTGCGCATCAAGGGAGAGGTGTACCTGCGCATCCAGCAGAACCTCATGGCCCTTCCCGGCCAGCGGCTGGAAGACATCGGGGAGGTGCACACCCACTACATGGCCATCAACCAGACGCGCCCCTTCTTTGAGAAGAACTGCCCCTGGATCCGGCTGGTGGAGAGTGAAGACACCGCCAAGAGCGCCCGGGATGTGGCCGAACTGGCCCTGGAAGGGGTGGGCGCGGTGGCATCGGCCCTGGCGGCGGAGCTCTACGGCCTGGAAATCCTGGCCCCCGGCATTGAAACCTACAAGCAGAATTTCACCCGTTTCCTGGTCCTGGACAACTATCTCACCATACCGGAAAAGGACATTGACAAGGCGTCCCTCTGCTTTGTGCTGCCGCACAAGCCCGGTTCCCTGGCGCAGATCCTCACCATCCTGTCCTTCTACGACATGAACCTCACCCGTATCCAGTCGCTGCCCATCCCGGGACGCGAGTGGCAGTACTTCTTTTATGCCGATATCAAATTCAACGACATCCTGCGTTACCGCCAGGCCCTCCAGGCGGTGCGCCCCCTCCTGGAGGATCTGCAGATCCTGGGAGAATACAAAGCAGCTTTATAGAACGAACATATGATTATCCAACCTGCCAAGCGGACACTGTCCGTCAAAGAGTATTACTTCTCCATCAAGAACAAGGAAATGGCCCGTCTCAATGCCGAAAGGGCATCCAAGGGCCTGGATCCCATCATCAACCTGGGTATCGGCTCGCCGGACGGAACACCGCCCCGCGCCTCCCTGGAAGTCCTTGCCCGCGAAGCCGCCAAGGACGGCGTACACGGCTATCAGAGCTATACCGGCATCCCGGAGCTGCGGAAGGCCATTGCCGGATGGTATTCCCGCTTTTACGGCGTAACGCTGGATCCCGCCTGCGAAATCCAGCCCCTGACGGGCTCCAAGGAGGGCATCCTGCTGGCCTCCCTCACCTTCCTGAACCCCGGCGACGGCGTGCTCATCCCGGATCCCGGCTATCCCACCTATACATCGGCCTCCCTTATGGTGGACGCCCGCATCATCAAGTACGACCTGCTGGAGAAAAACGGCTGGTATCCGGACTTTGACCAGCTGGAGAAAATGGACCTCACGGGCGTAAAACTCATGTGGACCAACTACCCCGGCATGCCCACCGGCGCCAAGGCCACGCCGGAGCTGTATGAAAAGCTGGTGGACTTTGCCCGCCGGCACCGGATCCTCCTTATCAACGACAATCCGTACAGCTTTATCCGGAACACGGATCCGCTCTCCATCCTGGCCGTTCCGGGCGCCAAGGAGTGCTGCCTGGAGATGAATTCCCTGTCCAAGGCCCACAACATGGCCGGCTGGCGCCTGGGCATGATCCTGGGAGATCCGGCCTATATCAAGGAAATCCTCAAGGTGAAGAGCCAGATGGACTCCGGTATCTTCCGCCCGCTGCAGCTGGCGGCCGTAGAGTCCCTGCAGGCCGGTGAGGACTGGTTCCGCGAGCTCAATGCGGAATATCACCGCCGGGAAAAGGTGGCCTGGCGCATCATGGACGCCCTGGGCGCCACCTACAGCACGGACGCCGCCGGCCTCTTCGTGTTCGGCCGTCTGCCTCAGATGCCCGCCGTGGAAGGGAAGACTCCCGGCGAGGTGGTGAGCGACAAGCTGCTGTACGAAGCCGGCGTTTTCATCACTCCGGGCTTCATCTTCGGCCACAACGGGGAAAACTACATCCGTATCTCCCTCTGCGCCAACGTTCCCACCCTGGAGTGTGCGTTGGAGAGAGTGCAGAATTGCTTAACTAATTGCAAGTAAGATAGTTACATAAATACCCTGCTGTCAGAGTGCGGCAGGGTATTAGCGTAAGTGATTGAAAATGAGCGAGAAGCAGAAAACCATAGGGGTCATCGGCCTGGGCCTCATTGGCGGGTCCATGGCCATCGACCTGAAGCGCCGCGGCTTTGCCGGGCAGGTGCTGGGCGTGGAAAACGACCCTGTGAGCGCACAGGCAGCCCAGACCATCGGCCTGGTGGACCAGGTGGTTCCCTACGAGGAATGCGTGGAGCGGGCCGATATCCTGGTGGTGGCGGTGCCGGTGGGAACGGCCGTGAAGCTGGTGTGCGACATCCTGGACCGTTTCCACTCAGGGGCAGAGGCTTTTTCCTTCGCTGAAAAGAAGGCCGATGCATCGGAAAACGCCTCTGCCCCTGCGTGGAAGGACAAGGTTGTCATTGACGTCTGCTCCACCAAGGAACAGATTTGCCAGGCCACCCATTACCATCCCTGCCGGAAGCAGTTCGTGTCCACCCATCCCATGGCGGGCACGGAGTACAGCGGCCCCTGGGCGGCCATGCCGGGCCTTTTCGACGGCCGGGCCTGCATCTTCGCCAATTCGGAAGAGAGTTCGCCCAAGGCAGTCAAGCTTATTGAGGAACTGTACGCCACCCTCAACATGCGCCCCATCCGGATGGACGCCGCGCAGCACGACGTGCATACCGCCTACGTGTCGCACATCTCCCATGTCACTTCCTTTGCCCTGGCCCTCACCGTGCTGGACAAGGAAAAGGACGAGAAGCATATCTTCGATCTGGCTTCCGGCGGTTTTTCCAGCACCGTACGCCTGGCCAAGTCCAACGCCGACATGTGGGTCCCCATCCTCACCCAGAACCGGGACAACGTGCTGCATGTGATGGACACCTATATAGACAAGATGAAGGCTTTCCGGGATGCCGTGGCCGATTACGACGAAGACCGCGTCCGCAGCCTCATAGAGGAAGCCAACAAGATTAAAAAGATTATCCGATAGTATGGCATACGAACTTGATATCATCCCCGGAACCGAGTGGGGGTTCTTTACCCTTCCCCGGCCCATGTGCATTGCAGGCCCCTGCAGCGCCGAATCCGAAGAGCAGGTGATGGAAACGGCCCGCGGGCTGGCCGCCTTCGGCATCCACGTTTTCCGCGCCGGCATCTGGAAGCCGCGCACGCATCCGGGCTCCTTTGAGGGCGTGGGTGCACCCGGCCTCAAATGGCTGCGCCGCGTGAAGCAGGAACTGGGGATGTGGACCTGCACGGAGGTGGCTTCGGAAAAGCACGTCCTGGAATGCATCAAGTACGGCATCGATATGGTGTGGGTGGGAGCCCGCACCAGCGCCAACCCCTTCCTGATGCAGGAGATTGCCGATGCCCTGGAAGGCACCGATATCCCCGTACTGGTGAAAAATCCCGTGAATCCGGACATTGACCTGTGGATCGGCGCCCTGGAGCGCCTGAACCGCGCAGGCATCCGGAAACTGGGCGTGATCCACCGCGGTTTTTCCACATCGGCCCCCATTGCCTACCGCAACGACCCGGGCTGGAAGATTGCCATCGAGCTGCGCTCCCGTTATCCGGAGATGGTCTTCTTCGCCGACCCTTCCCATATGGCCGGAGACCGGAAATACCTGCAGGAACTGTCCCAGCGGGCCATGGACCTGGGCTTGGACGGACTCATGGTGGAAAGCCACTGCAATCCCGCCTGCGCCCTGTCCGACGCCAAGCAGCAGCTCACCCCGCAGGGGCTTCAGACGCTGCTGGAGAGTCTGATTATCCGCGAAAACACTTCCGACAACAAAGAGTACAAGGAAGGCATCGACCAGCTCCGCGCCCAGATTGACGTACTGGACGAGAACCTGCTCTGGCTGCTGAAGTCCCGTATGGATGTGAGCCGGAAGATAGGCCAAAACAAGAAAGAGCACAATGTGGCCATCCTGCAGATGTCCCGCTGGGACGCCCTGCTGGCCGACATGGTGGAAAAAGGCCGCGCTTACGGCCTGTCCGAGGAAGCCATCCGCACCATCATGAACGCCATCCACGATGAGTCCGTGAGGGTCCAGAACGAAGTCTTAGCCCAAGACCGGAAGCAGTAACTTCCATTTTTATTTGTATATTTGTACAAACGAATACTGATTCTATATGCTTAAAAAACTAAGAGTTGTCCTCGCCATAGTGTTCTGGGTGGGAATTACGCTTCTCCTTTTGGACTTTAGCGGAGTATTGCACCACTGGCTGGGATGGATGGCCAAGCTGCAGTTCCTCCCCGCCTTACTGGCCCTGAATGTGGGAGCCGTCTTTTTCCTGGTACTTCTCACACTGGTTTTCGGACGGGTGTATTGCTCGGTTATCTGTCCCCTGGGCGTGCTCCAGGACGGGATTTCCTGGCTGGGAACCCGCAAGAGCAAAGCCCCTTACAAGTATAAGAAGGAGCTAAAGTGGCTCCGCTACGGCGTGTGGGCGCTCTTTGTGATAGCGCTCATTGCCGGCGTGCAGGTCTTCGTGGCCCTGCTGGCACCCTACAGCGCCTATGGCCGCATGGTCCAGAACCTGCTGCAGCCGCTGTACCTCTGGGGTAACAACTTTTTTGCCTATCTGGCAGAGAAGGCCGGCAGCTATGCCTTCTACCCGCGTGAGGTCTGGATCCGCAGCCTGCCCACCTTTATCATTGCAGCGGTAATGCTGGTGATCATCGTAGTCCTCTCCTTCAAAGGCGGCCGCACATACTGCAACACCATCTGCCCGGTGGGCACCACCCTCAGTTTCCTGTCCCGCTTCGCCGCTTTCCGCCCCGTCATCGACACGGAAAAGTGCAAGAAGTGCAAATCCTGCGAAATCCATTGCAAGGCCCAGTGCATCAGCATCGGCAAAGAGGAGCAGAAGATAGACTACAGCCGCTGCGTAGACTGCTTCAACTGCCTGGACACCTGCAAGTTCGGCGGGCTCAAGTACCGCTTTGTGTGGGGAAAGTCCAAGAAATCGGCCCAAAAAGAGGATGACAAGGGCCGCAGGGCCTTCTTCGCCGGCACCGCCATCGCCGTTGGTTCCGCCGCCCTCAAGGGCATCGAAGCCCGGGCGCAGGAGGCCGACAAGAAGGTGGACGGCGGTTTTGCCGATGTGCTGCCCAAACAGGCTCCCAAGCGGGAAATACCCATCACACCCCCGGGCAGCCTCGGCGCAAGGAACTTCTACCGCCGCTGCACCGCCTGCCAGCTGTGCGTGGCCGAATGCCCCAACCATGTACTTCGGCCTTCCAGCCGGCTGGAACACCTGATGCAGCCGGAGATGAGTTTCGAGAAAGGTTACTGCCGGCCGGAATGCACCCGCTGCGGCGAACTTTGCCCCGCCGGCGCCATCCTGCCCATCTCCAAGGAGGTCAAGACCAACTTCCATCTGGGAACGGCCGGCGTGGATGTAAATCTGTGTCTGGAGGCTACCGGAAAGAGCAAGTGCGGCAAGTGCGCACAGGCCTGTCCCACGGGTGCCATCATGATGGTGGACGATGGGGAACACAGGCGCCCCGTCGTAGCCGAAGAAGTTTGCATCGGCTGTGGAAAATGTGAATATCTGTGCCCTGTGAGGCCCATCAGCGCCATTACGGTTAACGGAAAGGAGGTACACGTATGAAACGGAGAGACTTTATCAAGATAAGCGGCGCAGCGGCCCTGGCCGCGGCCTGTGCTCCCAAGGGTTCCCAGGGGGCCAAAGTGAGTGACGAAGGTCCGGGAGAGATGGTCTACAGGACCAATCCCAACAACGGGGACAAGGTTTCCCTGCTGGGTTTCGGCTGCATGCGCTGGCCTATGGTACGCAATGCCGAAGGCAGGAGCGTCATTGACCAGGAAGCCGTGAACGAGATGGTGGATTACGCCATCGAACACGGAATCAATTACTTTGACACCTCCCCCGCCTACCTGCAGGGACAGAGCGAAATGGCGGCGGGCATCGCCCTCAGCCGGCATCCGCGGGAGAAGTATTACATTGCCACCAAGCTCTCCAACTTCAACAACCAGACGCCGGAGGCTTCCATCAAGATGTATCACGACTCCTTTGAGCAGCTCAAGACGGACTACTTCGACTATTACCTGCTGCACGCCATCGGCAGCGGCGGCGTAGCGGCCTTCCGTCAGCGGTACGTGCAGAACGGGATGATGGAGTTCCTGGTCAAGGAGCGGGAGGCGGGCCGTATCCGCAACCTGGGCTTCTCCTTCCACGGCAGCCCCTCGGAGTTCGACAGCCTTATCGCCATGCACGACAGCGGAGAATATCACTTCGACTTCGTGCAGATAGAGATGAACTATGTGGACTGGAACCATGCCGACGGCCGGCGCAACGCCAACGCTTCCTATCTGTATGAGGAGCTGGACAAGCGGGGCATTCCCATCGTGATTATGGAGCCCCTGCTGGGCGGCCGCCTGGCCAATGTGCCCGAAGGCATCGCCCGCCAGATGAAACAGCGCGAACCGGACAAGAGCGTGGCCTCCTGGGCTTTCCGCTTCTGCGGTTCCCACGAGCGCGTCCTCTGTACCCTTTCCGGTATGACCAATATGGACCCGCTGGTGGAGAACGTCCAAACCTTCTCGCATTTCCGGCCCATGACGGAGGAAGAGCTGGAATTCATGGAAGAGATGGCCGTCCAGATGACGGAATACCCCATGATCAACTGCACGGACTGCAAATACTGCATGCCGTGCCCCTGGGGTATCGATATTCCGGGAACCTTCCAGCACTACAACCGCTGCATCACGGAAGGGACCTACGCCCAGTCACAGGAGCAGAAGAACTACCGGAAGCTCAAGAGGGCCTATCTGGTAAGTTACGACCGCGCGATTGCCACGGTGCGCCAGGCCGACCATTGCATCTCCTGCGGCGAATGCCTGAGCCACTGCCCGCAGAGCATCCCCATCCCGGCCCAGCTGAACCGGATTGCCAAGTACATCGAGAGTCTGAAACAGGATACGCTCTAGATCTTCACAATAGTTTCCCGCCAACTTATACCGCCGTATTCCAATAGGGCGGTATATTTTCCCGGTGCCAGGGAAGTGATGTCCAGCACCGCGGGAAGGAAGACGCCGGCAGAGAAATCGGCCTGCAGGACTTTACTGCCCGTAACGGAATACAGCGTCACCTTCAGTGGCTTCTCTTCCAGGGAATCCGGCCAGAAATTCACTTCCGTAGAGGCCGGGACAGGATAAATGTCCATGGACTTGGAAGACGTGCGCACGGCCACCCGGAAACTCAGGGACGCACTCTCCCCAAGGCCATCGGTAGCGATAAGGGTTACAGTCACCACTCCATCCCCTACCGGGACCAGGTCAATGCCCGAGGAGGCATTCACTCCCACCTTGAGCACCATGGTGTTTGTACATTTGGCCTGCAGGGTGAGGGTCTCCCCATCTTCGTCCAGGAAAGGAGAGGCAAAGGATTCCTCCTTCTGGAGAATCCGGTCTTCCAGATAGCCGCTCACCACCGGAGGGTGATTAGGCAGCAGGGTGTATTCCAGGACGGCATCGGCAGAGAGTCCCGTATCGTCCGTGGCCGTGAAAACAGCCTTATAGGTTCCTGCGGGCGCATTCCGGCCCACAATGACGGCCTGCCCGTTTTCCGGATTAAAGCTGAGGGCGTCCGAGCCCGGAGTGCAGCTGAGGGTAAAATCGTCAAAATTGGGATCCGAAGCCGATACCGCTATCACAACCTGCTCATGCGCCTTAAGGGTAACCGTGCTTTTGGAAAGACTTATCACGGGAGGCAGAGGGATACCCGGATTCTGCTTTCCCATTATTTCGATTCCCTTCTCGAAAATGGAGAAGGCATCCAGTTTTCGGCCGATGGGTTTGGAGCCGCCCACAGCCTTTCCCAGACCAGTCAGGATGATTTCCCGGCAGGTTTCCTGGGTGAAACCCGGACCACCGAAATAGGAGACTACCAGCGCTGCCACCCCCACGGCATGCGGGCAGGCCATGGATGTCCCCGACCAGCCGGAACCTGCATAGCCGCTGGAATTACTGGAGGTGGGAACCGTACTCCAAATGCTGTCGCCGGAGATTAACCCGTCTCCGCCCGGAGCGGCGATATCTACATATTTTCCATAATTGGAATAGGAGGTACGCTTCCCGGCGGCTCCGAAAGCTCCCACGGAAATGACCGGTGTATAGGCCGATACGATATCGTAGTCTATGCCCTCATTTCCACAGGCGAAAAACACCAGGCCTCCCTTCATGGGAGATTGCGGCAGCTGGTTCCCTTCGTTGTCGCAGCCGGCGTATTTGATGAAATAATCGATGGCGGCCTTGCCTGCACGGTCCAGCGGGATGCCCTTGTAGACACGAAGCTCTTCCTCGGAGACAATGCCGTCTTCCTCCCCGTCCACGCACCCATCGGCATAATATCCCCAGCTGTTGTTGCTGAGGACGGCGCCGTTGTCCGCACCCCATTTGAGGGCGGCCCAGGTGTCGTCACTATTAGCCCCTTCATCCCCTTCAAAAATTTCGCAGGACATCAGGCGTACGCCCGCGATTCCGGCTTCCGCGTCTCCGCCGGCCACGCCGGCAACCCCTATCCCGTTGTTGCTCACGGCGCCGATGGTGCCGGCCACATGGGTTCCATGGGCATCCGGAACAATAGTGTAGCTGTTTCGGACAAAATTGAATCCGCTCCCCCCGGAAGCATCCCGCCACATATTGTCCCGAAGATCCGGGTGCTCCGCCCACACGCCGCCGTCCACCACGCTCACGACCACCTTGCTGCTTCCCTTGGTGTATTTACCCCACACCCGCTCCACATTGATATCGGCATTCTCGTAGGTGGCGTTCACATAATGCCACTGGCGGGAGAAAAGCGGATCGTTGAAACCGCTCCGGCGCACTTTCCTCACCGGCGATACCGACACCACACCGGGCACGGCCGACAAACTGGCCTGGGCCTTGGTGAGGGATGTCGGCTGGGAAAACTCTACCCGGTAGAAACGGTGCAGGCCTTCCCGGCGGGTACGCGGCTCGAATTCTCCCGCATCCGGGAAAACCCTCCGCATGCCCACGATGCCCAGCTCCTCCAGCGCGGTATTGAGCGGGGCCGATTTGGTCTCCAGCGAGCCAGCCGCCAGGTCTTCCTCGATGAGGGCGGTAAGGGCGTCGTCAAACTCCACCACCGCCTTCCGGGGGCTGGCAATAGGAGAAACAGGCTCCGGTAAATACGGAGCCTGTTCTTTGCTTGATTCCGCAGTGCAGGCGACAGCCACCAGGGCTGCCAGCAGGCACTTAGCGAAGTTTCTTGTAACCGTAACGGGCTTCATCGGCCAGTTCGATCTCGATGCGCATGAGACGGTTGTACTTGCAGATACGGTCCGTGCGGCTGAGGGAGCCGGTCTTGATCTGGCCGCTGTTGGTGGCCACGGCGATATCGGCAATGGTGGTGTCCTCAGTCTCACCGGAACGGTGGCTGGTAACGGTGGTGTAGCCGTGACGGTGGGCCATCTCGATGGCGTCCAGGGTCTCCGTGAGGGAGCCGATCTGGTTCACCTTGATGAGGATGGAGTTACCGGCACCCATCTCGATACCCTTCTGCAGGTACTTCACGTTGGTAACGAAGAGGTCGTCGCCTACCAGCTGGCAGCGGTCGCCGATGGCCTTGGTGAGCTTCACCCAGCCTTCCCAGTCTTCCTCGCTGAGGCCGTCCTCGATGGAGTCGATGGGGTACTTGGAGATGAGCTGCTTGAGGTAGTTGATCTGCTGCTCGGTGGTGAGCTTGCGGCCGCGAGGGTCTTTCTTCTTGCCGTCCTTGAGCTGCTTGTAGTCATAGTAGAACTTGCCGTCATCGCCCTTGAAGCAGAATTCGGAAGCGGCGCAGTCCATAGCGATCTTCACATCCTTGCCGGGCTCGTAACCGGCGTTCTTGATGGCCTCGATGATGCAGTCCAGGGCGTCGTCGATACCCTTGAGCTTGGGAGCGAAACCGCCTTCGTCGCCCACGGCGGTGGAAAGGCCGCGGCCCTTGAGCACCTTCTGCAGGGCGTGGAAGACCTCTGCGCCCATGCGGACAGCCTCAGCCTCGCTGTTGGCGCCTACGGGACGGATCATGAATTCCTGGAAAGCGATGGGAGCGTCACTGTGTGCACCGCCGTTGATGATGTTCATCATGGGAACCGGCAGCACATAGGCGTTGGTGCCGCCCAGATAGCGGTACAGCGGGAGACCCAGTTCGGCAGCGGCAGCCTTGGCAACGGCCAGGGAGACGCCCAGGATGGCGTTGGCGCCCAGCTTGCTCTTGGTGGGAGTGCCGTCCAGCTCGATCATGGCCTTGTCGATGGCGCGCTGCTGCGTGGCATCCATGCCGATGATTTCGGGAGCGATGACCTTGTTCACATTGTCTACGGCCTTGAGGACGCCCTTGCCGCAATAGCGCTCTTTGTCGCCATCACGAAGCTCCAGGGCCTCATTCTCACCGGTGGAAGCGCCGGAAGGGACGGCTGCTACACCAACAAAACCGGAATCAAGGGTAACTTCTACTTCGATGGTAGGATTTCCACGGGAATCAAGGATTTCTCTACCGAAAACGGATACGATCTGCATAATTTTATAGAATTAAAGTTGATTTGCCTTATAAATCGACGCAAATTTACGAAAAATCTCGGACAAGAGCAAGGATAACGGGGCCGGAGCGTCAAACGTTTTCTTCCGCCGATTGCGACAACCACTGCTTGGGTGTCATTCCGGTCTGGGCCTTGAAATTCCGGAAGAAAGCCGTCCGGGAAGAGAAGCCGGACTCCTCGGCTACGGTGTCCATGAGCATGTCGGGATGCTCCAGCATCAGCTGCTGGGCATGCTTTATCCTGTACCCGTTGATGAGAGTAGTGAAACTCACGCCGGAAATGGAGTTGAGGAGGGTGGAAATGTACATCCGGTTGGAAGCCAGTTCCCGGGCAATATCGTCCAGCCGCAGGTCGGCCCGTTTCCAGAGTTCCTTTTCCTCAATCAAGTTCACCATCTGGCCCAGGAGATCGCTGCGGTTTGTACCTTCCTCCGTTTCTGCCGATGCGGGCGGAACGGACTCCGGTTTTTTGCGCCGGAACACATACACGGCTGCCAGTGCCAGCACGGCCGCCAGCAGCAAAGCGGCCCATCCCCACGGGAAGGCGGCCTTGGAGCGGGGTTCCGTGCGCAGGAGCCAGACTTCCCGGGACGTGACGAAATTGCTGCTTGTCTGGCTGTCGGCCTGCTTTTCAAAACCCACGCCGCCAGCCACCAAAAAACCTTCTCCAGGAAGCAGTATGGGTTGCACAGAGGCAAAACCCCCGTCGGGATGTTCGGCATAATAGAGTTGAATGCCCGCCTTGCGGCCATCAAAGATGGCATCGTAGTCCAGCCGGGCCACATAATATCGGCCGCGGTCCCCATTGCCATATAGCCAGACTAGCCGCTCGCGGCGATCTGTCTGCAGTGCGAAAAAATGTTTGATTCTCTCTCCGTCGATTCCTTCTGTGGGGAGCGATTCCTCTGTTTCCAGCAGGGAAAAATGCCCGTCCGTAACCCTGAGCATGCCAAAACTCCCATCAGCCCGGTTCCGGGCGGGAACAAGGTAAGTATTCAGGCCGATGCCACATTGCTCCGGAGGATAGCTGCTCCTGAAAACCGCCCAGTCTTCCAACAGGGGCTCCCGGGAAGACTCTCCCACAAGGCGGTCCACCCGGGCATCGGCCTCCTTGCCATAATTGTCCTCGCCACCGAAAACTATCATGTCCTCCCCTTCGGGCAGAATCCACGGCTGCACCCTGCCCGAGGGCAGTTCTTTCACCGTCACGAAGCCGTCTTTGGGAGAGTACAGCCCTATCCCGTCATCGGCATACCAGTTGCCTGAAACCACAACCCGGCCGTCCGGGAGCGTGAGGGCCGATGCATAAGCCCGCTTTCTGTCCAGGATATCCATTCCCCGGAAAGCGTGTGCGGAGGGATCATATACCTCCACGCCCCAGCTCTGGCCGATGCCGAAATCCTCTGAACTGCCACCTCCTACCATCACGGTCCCGTCCGGCAGCTGCGCCTGAAACCCGCCGTCGTGCAGATAGGCCATGGGTATCTCGTGCCAGGTTCCGTCCTTAAAATATTCCGCCGTCCGGAGCAATTTGAATCCGTCGGTATGGCCACCGAACACGGTAGGCTCATCTCCCAAGAGCAGGACTCCGTGCCCGCCCCGGGGGGAATTCAGATCCGGCAGCCGTTCCAGCTGCATCCGGATAAACTGCCCGTCAGCGGCCATTTCCTGCGTCCCGGCAGGTTCCGGGGCGCAGGAGAGGACCGTTAAAAGAACGGACAATATGCAAAAGTGCAAATGCTTCACCTTTGCAAAGATAGCAAACTTATCTATATACGGGACGGATACTCAGACCCTGATGCCGATACATGCTGTATTCAGCTCCGTTAGTAGGATAATATATACCAAACTCATATTCGGCGGCATACTCTGTCTTATACCTTCCATAAGCCGGAGCATAGGACAAGCTGTTGGTCCAATAGGAGCCGTCAGGGATAAATATCTGCGCTCCATTGGCTTTGCTGGTAAACAAGGTTCCACTCACCGCACCCTTCTCAACAGAGCTGGCGTTGCAGTTACTCCTGAGCTCAACCCAATCATCAGGTGAAGGAATATGCCATCTGGTTCCCAGATTGACATAAGCGGCATCGTCGGCATCCTCCAATGTAACAATGGTGTCATAAGTATATTTACTGGGAGAAAGGACATTCCCGAAAATATAGTTGGAGCCGGAAAATGTTTCTTTCGTCGCGGTTTCACCCCAGGCATAAAAATCTCCGGTACCGGCCGTAAAACCGGCACCCATATTTATGTTGGCCCATTTGGTTCCTGAGGGGAGACCCAAATCCACTATGGCCAAGGCGGTTTCCGTAACCGTAATATGGCAGGAGCCCGTCACCCCGTTGTCAAAGGCCGTTATCACAATGTCGCATTCACCTGGCTTCCAAGCGGTTACAAGACCGTTTTCATCCACGGAAGCCACCGTATCATCCGTACTGCTCCAAGAACTTATCGTTACGGTGACATCGGCCGGAACGAAGGAAGCGGTAAGCTGGAACGTCTCTTCCTCCGCAAGTGTCAGCTCCGTCTTGTTCAAGGCAAATCCTGTCGGGCGCACCCGGATGCTGCTTTCCTTCACGCAACGCACATTGAAACCGGCGCAGTAATTGTCCGGCCAATAGTTTCCGTACTTGTCGGTACTGCTCAATTCATCCCAGTAACGGAACCCGTTCAGTTGCCTGTCACTGCACCCGTTATATTCCGTATTGGCCAGCAGGCCATCCTCTGACCATAAGTGGGCTTGGAAGTAAATCGGTTTTTCTACGGCACCTCTTCCGTAACAACGATAATAAGTCTGGGTATCCGTGCTCCAGGAAAGTGAGGTACGGATTCTGAATGCACCATCCGGGAACGAATAGGTGTTACCGCCCAATGTCAGGGTAAGAGCCTCCGCATCCCTTGGTTGGGCCTCCTGGAACGCCTCCATGAATCCTCCACGCCACTGCCAGGAAGAAGGAACCCGGTAACCCGGAGGGCAAGGGTCGAAGATGGTTTTCTCTTCACCCCAGAGCTCATCCGTCATGTCGCAGGCCCATTCCGAGGAATAATAAGCATTCAGTCTATAAGGATTATTGAAAACGAACTTGGTGGGTGTCGCAATGGTTTCCGCCAGCGTATAAGTGGTAGCGTCAATTTGTACCCGGGTCTCGGCCGTTCCCAACACTTTGGGCACATAATTGGTTCCATTCTGGTTGCTGAAATCAAAGGTGGCATAGGTATTCAGGAAAGGATCCTTCCGCCCCCACTGGTAGAGCAGACCATAGTTGGAAGGAGCCGTATCGGCCGACAGGGCTCCCAGGTTGCGGTCCATGAACACGGCGCCTATGGGGTAGGTTTGCACCGAGGCTTCCAGATCATCGTCCGTAAACCATAAGTGCCAGCTCCATAGGATGTTGCCGTCAATGTCCCTGATGGCCACCACGGCGTTGCCTTCGCGGTATTCGTCACCCGTGGAGAAGTACACATAATTATCCTTGTATCCGATTTTCCGGATCAGTTCCCCTTCGGCAGGAGCCGTGGAGGTGCCATAGGAAGCCCACACCAGTGCGGCATCCGCGATAGTTTCGGCACTGGTAGCGGCAGTGATTCCGGCCAGGTTGGCGGCGCCGTTTCCCTTCACGGTTGCCTGGAACTTATAGTTTCCGGCGGCAGGGACGATATAGCTGTTGGCCGATGCCACGGCGCTGAGGTCCGTGTAATCGTCGATATTACGGGCATCCACGTCTTCCACGGGACGGATGGTATAACCCGAGCGGGTATAATTGTCCGTGTGGTCGGCACTGAAGCTGGTGCCTCCGTACCAGGCCCAGGCATGGTCCCTGTCAACGCCGGTGCTGGTCCAGTAATAGCAGCTGCCGGGGTTGCCGTATTCAAAGTCGCTGCGGCAATTGCCCAGGAAACCGGCTCCGGGCAAATTGGCGCTGGACTGCCGTACCTGGTCCATCTCATCCTTGCTGGGAACCTTCCAGCCCACAGGGCAAGGGTCGTATATGGTCTTCTGGCCGCTCCACCACATACCGGTGGTATATTCATCGGCCTTCTGCCAGTAATGCTGGCTCCAGCCATAGGGATAGGTGGTGGGGTGGGCAATGCTGTAAGCGACAGACATACCCTCCTCATCGAAGTTCACTATGCTGTAAGCCGTCATGCGGGCAGGGTAATAACCGGATGGCGTATAACTGGCGTTACTGCTGCCGGGGAAAGGATCCTTGCGGCCCCATTCATAGGCAAATCCCCTGTAAGTGACAGCGCCAACTCCCAGTGCACCCAGGTTACGGTCCATAACTACCAGGCTGCCATAATCCACACTTTTAGGCGCATCCGTAGCCCAGATGAGCCAGCTCCATAGAACCTCGTCGTACTCCTTGTCATACACGCCCGCGGTTCCGCCGGTACCGTCCTTGTAAACGGCCACGTAGGCATCTCCGGCAGCGAAAGTCTCCGGCGTGTTGAAATAGACATAGCCGTCGTAATAGCCCACGTCGTAGGCCCCGTCGGCATAACGGATGGCCTTGCCGCACTCGGCCAGTTCCCAAAGGACGGTGACGCCGCTGATATCGGCCTTGACAATCTCGGTGGCATCGGTGCCAGTGAGCGGATCCAGTCCGCCATTGCCCTTTACAGTGGCCTTGAACTTATAAGAGCCGGCTTCGCTCACTATGTAAGTGTTGGCCGTACCCTTGGCGCTGAGGTTGGTATGGACCACTTCCTCCGTGAAACTGAGCGTAACGTCCGTAATCAGGCTCCGGCCCACAGCCACGTTCTTTCCCTCTTTCAGCGTCCACGTTTGCCGGACACCCGTAACCGTGATGGCAGTAATGGTGAGGCCGGTATAGGTATTGGCCGGAACGTAGAAGTAGAACGGCGTGCTTGCCGATGAAAGGAGAACGCCGCTCCCGCCGCAATCCAGTGATAGGTTGCCGCCTGCCGCCACTGCAGCAATGAATCCGTCATCGGCCAGGGTGGCGGCATTGGTGATGGCTCCGCTGAGGCCCTGGTCGGCACTCAGGGTAATCCGGCTTATCCGCTGATCGGCCAGTTCCGTGCTCAGGTTCAGGCGGATAATGCCGCCTATGTTCTTGAACAGCAAGTTGGTGGTGCTGCTCTTGGCATACATCGGGGGATTGGCGACATTTCCCGCCAGATAGTGCTGTGTGTCAGGAAGTTCCGGGGAGCCGTCATTATAGAACGTGGATGGATACCAGGCCTGGTACGGGGCTGTCTTGCCCTCGTAGCCGGTGGCAAGGGTAAAGTTGGCATTGCCGGAACCGCTGTCGGTGGTGGTGAAGGTTCCTATCTTACCGGCGGCGTCCTTTACCGTGATTTCGTCTCCGTCCTGCCACACCACTTCATAACCAGTGGCGTCACTGCCGGAGAGTACGGTTTTGGTGAGAGGCGCTTCTATTTCCGCAGTGAAAGCCACGTCCCCTGACGGAACAACCTTTGCCTGAGGACCTTCCAGTTCCTGCTGCAAGCAAGCACTTGTCAAAAAGGCCGATGCAACTACTGCAACCGCAGTAAGGATATCATATCTTTTCATCTTTCGCCCTCCCATTATTCAAAATCATTACTGTCATAACTGTCATCCCCGACCTGGAAACTGTCGGCCGCCGCTTCGGTGTCCAGAACTTTATAGTCGCAGACCAGACGCATCGGAGCGGAATTGTCGAAATCATGGACATACGACCCCAGATTGGCGGATCCAAAGCCCAAAGAGGTACCAGACGAGCCGATAATTCCCCAAATCTGTGCATACCAGCTGTTGCTGGGTGTGTTTTCGTTAATATAAATCAGGACAGAACCTACGGAATAAGCCGCATCGGTATATCCGTCGTCCCGTGTCCTCCAGTAGCCTCCGGCACCCATGGGCACGAAATTTCCGTTGCTGATGAACTTGACGCCGTTGATTTCACCGACTGTCATCCATTGCCGCTCACTGGCATAGAAAAGTTCCTGCACTTCGGCCCGGGTGGGAAGACGCCATCCGCTCCAGTCAGCAGGAATTGTGATCCCCTCGGAATTAGGTGTACCATTGGAAATATTATAGTCGTACGAATAGTCCACCGAGGAGCCCACGTTGAACCTGGCCCACTTGACGCTCAGGCCCAGGTTTTCCCAGGTTTGGTTGGCATAAGTTCCTTCCATAGCGGAAGTAGCCATATCTTCATACAAGGTCATGGTCTTTCCATAAACCTTACCGGCCTCATAATCGGCATCCTTGGTGGAAACCAGGCGGGTATACCCCTTTCCGTCCTCATCCACGGCATGGGCCATCAGGCTGGTAGTGGTCTTGTCATACACGGCGAAATAACCGGCATAAGTGCCTTGCCCGTCGCTGGATGCTTCCGTGTAAAAAACTTCGGTGGATGCGTTTGAGCCGGAAACCGTGCCGTTGGGGGCAATCGTAACTGTCTTGTATACGCCGCCGGCCGTATCCATGCCCACAGATTCGATTTCTTTGGCCGAGCAGTTGAAGCGGAAACGAATATAACTCAGGAAATGCGTGGTGAGGCCGGTAATGCTTGCAGTGGTCTGATCGGCCGTAAGCGTAAGGGCATCCCCTTTCAGGATGTCATGCTCCAGGATATCGGCCAGAGTAGCGCCGCCCGGCGTTTCCAGATTCAGCGTAAGCGTCCCGTCCGTAACATTTACAAAGCCTTTCGTGAGTGATGTGGCGCTCACGGCATAAGGAATATAAGAGCCTTCCACAACCGGATCGCTGGAAATGAATTTCCCTGTGCTGGTCCCGGCGCCTTCATTCAGCGTAAGCGTAATGGTGGTTCCATCACTCTTTATCAGAAAAATCTTGTCACCGTCCTCCCAGGTGGCGTCCGTTGTGCCATAGGAGATTTTGGTTTTCGGGTTCTTGGTTACGGCCGATACGGTGAGCGTAGTGACGGCCTTGGGAGGAGTAGAAGGAACAATCTCCTCCGGAGTAGTAACCGGTTCTTCGCGAGGTGTAACTTTGTTACATCCTATCGCCAGCGCTGCGACGAACAATACAGCGGACCATTTAATCAGTTTCTCCATAGTCCTACCAGATTAAAGTGCCCGAATCGTCTGCATTGCCTTCGTTGATGCCGGCACCGGGCAGGCCTACAACGTTGCCGCTAATGCGGAGGATGTGTTCCTCCGGAGTAAAAGTAATCACCGTAATCACGGGAGGGGAATAGATTCTATTCCCAAGAGAGTTATTATCTTTCATATGTGGTTTTGGTTGTAAAATTCACAATTGCACCGAAAATACAACCTTTCCCACGATACACAGGTTACACATTAAATAAACACAGTGCCAAAAAATACAATTTTTTAGCACTGCGCCCAATTAAGTCACCGCAAATCCTTCCTATCTTGTAAGCGCGATAGCGCGAATAGCCGATGCGGCCTTGGGATAACCCATTTCTTCGGCCTTGCTAAAGTAGGCGAGAGCCTGCTGGAGGCTGCCCCGGAGCGCGTACCAGACCCCGCGGGAATACACTGCGGCGGCGCTTTCACCGGCTTTGTCCAGGAAAGCCTTGGCGCCCACGGTGTCATTGGCCTGCATCCTGGCGTTGGCCCGGTTCAGGTTCACCATTTCGTCGCCAGGGAAGTATTTCACCGCCGTCTCATACACCTTGTTGAAGCCGGCCGATCCGGGTTCATAGGCCTTGGAAGCGGCATAATACTCATTCTTGCTGAGGGCCGACGGGTTCTGCTCCATGGTCTCCAGCAGCTTCTGGGCCGGAGCATACCTGGCGGCATCCACCTCCGGCTGCACAAAGGCGAAATCGGCCTTGTAAGAAGAGGAGCTCGGGGTGGAGGCGGGTTTCCGCTGCGGCTGGGGCTGCGCACTCTGTGTCTGCACCTGGCTGGACGCAACCGGAGTGCTGGTACCACATCCCAGGACCATCATCCCGCCTAACAGCACTGAAATTATGATTTTCGCATTCATATCATTAGTTTTAGCTTTCAAATATACGATATTTCCGGATAAAATGCGAATTGTACAAAAATGCCGCTACCCCAGGAACTGGAGTAGCGGCATAATTATGACTGAAGGTTTATTTGCCGTCAAAGACGCCGGTGAAGAGGATGGCGCCGCTGGTCCGCTCGGAAATCACGTAGGCGAACGGGTGGTCGGCGTTGAAGATGACCGGCTGGGGCGGGACCTGACCGGTACTTGTAGGCATAATCCCGATTTCAGTGGTTGCGGCCCCTTCCACACCGTTTTCATCTACGGTGAGGGTGGCTTTTTGGATCACTTCGTCTATCATTACTTTTCCTCCGGAGATCATCCGGTCAAACTCGGCCGAAGACGTGAATGCCCGCTTTACGCCCAATGTCTGCAGGGCGCCTTTCAGGTCAAAACTGCTTTCCGTCTTATATTTGGGAAGGCGATACTGTACGTAGGCTCCCTGCATCATTGAATAACGGGAAGACCAGTCCAGGGACTCCAGTTCCTTCAGCATGGCGGATAGCCCGTTGTCCTCCTTGGGAAGGAACAAGGTATAAAAGAACTGCATCCTTTCTCCTAGGACCAGCGTAATCATCCGGTAGTCGCCCATATCGGCATAAGGCATCTCGTCTGTCGCGCGCAAATAGTCCACCTTCACAGCGGTGCTTCCTCCGGTCTTGAAATCCTCTCCCTTGACAATCTGGCCCTCTCTGAAGGGCACGTTCCACAGGGACTTGAAATACAGGGCGTTCAGCAGATAGGCTACGGCGAGCGGATTCACATTCTCCAGAATTACGGGAATGAGACCGTTGGTATTCCGCTTGCTCCAGTCGTTGATAAGGGACAGGGTGGCGGCCTCGTCTTTGAAATCGGCATTCACCACGGGGGCGAAGTAATGGGATGCGATCTGCTCCTTGTAGGTGTCCACCAGCTGGTATTGTTTATTCAGTACCAGCGCGTTAGCCAGGCTCAGAGATACACCCAGGTCCAGGGCGGGCAGCTGTTCCAGCAAGGCCTTGGAATAGGCATTCAGGCCGTCGGTACCCAAAACGTCGAATCCCAGGGCGGAAAGAATCTCTTTCTCCGTCTGGCCGCTGGCGCCACTGGCCGTCAGGGACAAGGCCATCTGCAGACTCAGCGGAGACATGACGAAACTTTGTCCCTTATAAAGTTTGGACAGAGTTCCAAGGGCAAAACGCCCCGCAGCTTGCTGGTAGGCCATCTGGGAATCCGTAAGGGACAGCTTGCCTATCTCTGTTACAGGCGAGGGAAACAACACTTCGATGGGGCCTTGGGTGATCTGCTCCGCAACGTTCTCCGGGTCATTTCCATTATCGTCCACGGGAGTCTTCATGGAGTTGCATCCTGTCCACAGAACAGCCGCGAACAGCAGTGCACTGAATTGAATTCCGAACCGTTTCATAACACAAAGCGTTTAGTCTTAACTAATTATGAGTTTACAAATATATGGTTTTTACTGACAAAAACCAAAAAGCATATAATCCAGCGTATTATAAATATAACCCATCGGCCAGCTGATTACATCAGCGCTGAACCAGGTTCCATCAAATTGGTTTAGTAAAACATAAAGTGGTTGTTTCGTTTTGCAAAGATCCAGTTTCTATGCGCGGGATGCAAAGAAAAACATGTCACACTCCTATTTGATAATCACTTGGTTATCAGTCATTTAGAAAAAATCTTCTGTCACAGAACTGTTACATCTATTTTTGAGGAATTGATAAAACTATATAAGCGGCTGACTATCAACAAGTTAAAAATAATCCGCCTGTAACTATTTGATTACAAGCGGATTATAACCATGCGCAAAGAATCTACTACTTACGAAAGGGCATTAAGGAAGAATGATGCTTCTTTTTCGGGCAACTTACTGAAGAATGAACGGTATCGTAATCTTCTCATCCTAACCGCACCATATGAAAGATTCAGAAAAAAGGCAATTGCCTTGTCGGGTAGGCCGGCAAACATCAATAGCATGGTTCTATAATCCGATTCATCCATCGGTTGCCTTATCTGATTGGGCTGGGAACAAGTATTACGGGACTTCTCCATTATTCCATCTTTATACTGGTTTACCCATTCTTCAATTCGACAGAACCACTGTTCGTTGTTTCTTACTTCTTCCAATGAAGAACGGAATCTCTTTATAATCTCTTTTTTCTTCTCCAAAGAATCATCATCCAAATACCGATACGGGTCCTTATCCTCTTTTGTTAATCCATAATAGGCATCCGCCCATTCTTTGACCATGGACATTTGCTCTAGAACGGACGAAGCAAGGCTGGATAGAACTAAATCTTTTTCTTCTTTCAATCTATTGACTTCTGCCAGGATTTCATCGGTTTTCGCCAAATCATTTTGTATTCTTTCCTCTTGTTCGGCAATTAACCTATCCTTTTCTTGATTCTGTAATGATCTAATATTCAAGCATTGAAGCAGAAACAGCAGAAGAGACAGAAACAGTAGAGCCGAAAGTATGAGAGTGATGCGAAAACGAGCGACAACAGCTTCCGAACGAATTGCCTTTGCTTGATGGTATTCTGTCAAGCTGTTGGAGACAAGCATACTCTCTCGTTCGTTCATTATCCTATTTTGGATGCCAAAAGCCAAATCTTGGTAATAGCTTGCGATTCTATAGTTACCATTCTTATTCTCCGCTTTATAAATAATGGCATAAACTTTTGCGGAATCCAATGGCGTCTTTGCTGTTTGCAACGCAACAGACCGATAATAGTCGGATGAATCCTTTAAGTTTAGATATGAATATGCCAGGGATAAATAACTAGCATCTTGAGAACGGGTCTTATAACTACGACCTTTTTTTATTTGTTCAATTGCATAAGCCGCGTTTTCTTCACTGTCCAACAATGCAAAAGTCCCCTTAAGGGATGCTACTTGTGAAGAAAAGGAAAGATTCTGTGACTCCAAACAATAATGATCTAACACTTTAATTAAAGAGTCACGTTCTGCCTTTTTGCCCAACACTTGATATGTAAGGGTTAAACTATATTTTGAATAAATTGCATAATAATACTCTTCGATGATATCAAAGGAAGAAGACGACTTGGAATAATATTTCAAAGCTTCTTTCGCATCGTTCTGCTTACCATATAGGTCACCTATATTCCTATATATCAATCCCAAATAATGATAATCCGGTATTGCTTCCGCCAAGTCTGCAGCCTCAGTAAAAGAAACAATGGCGCCTCCATCATTTCCGGCATTCATTTGGACTCGACCCAAAGAATACCAGGATAGCATGGAATGATGCTTGTCCCTGCTCTTGGAATAATAGTCTACTGCTACCCGTGCAAGGGAATCATCCGTCACATCTACGTAGTTTTTGTCCAGCGCCATGGAATAGAGTAGCGCATACCGTGCCAGAAGCTTCTTATCGGATAATACCTCTTTAGGTATAGAGCCAAGGCTTTTAAGGGCACTGTCAGGTGCCGCTTGAAGATAAGATTCAATGTCATTAAGCCGAGAACTTACCTTAACTCCGTTAAAGCAAGCCGTCAGCAACAATAATAGGAGAAACAAATATACCTTTTTCACAACTATTTGCAAAAAACTGCCGGAGGAAAGATTCTAAGAATATTACGAAACAATCACTTTAACCTCCCTATTCCCGGCAGTTATGGTTCAACTGACGGGAAAAAGAGTATGGGTTCTCCTTGAACACTCCTTCAGGCTTTGGTAAGGCCCTCTGTATGGCCAAGGATTTCCCATACTCAAGCATAATTGGCAGGCTACAGAAATAAATTTACCAAATTTGAAGGAGGCCCGTCAAAAAAGATTTCCTAAGAAACCATTTTGTCTATTTGTTTGCAAAAATAACCATTTCTAAAGAAAACGCAAAAAGAATCCTGCCGATCATTCTCTGCCGAACAATAAAGTGTGGAATGCAAAAAGTTATTTTTCAATAATTTATGCAATCAACGGCGGGTCGTACGCTTGATCCTATTCTGAGCGAAGCGAACGGCGGCTTCTGCCGCCGAGTCCCCCTCCCGAGGAGGGGGATTTAGGGGGAGGGTAACGTAAGCCCCCTGGTAGGTGCGGTTCTTCGACAAAAAAACCTCGGTGGTCGCTAGACCATCGAGGTTTTCGAAGAACCGCAGCTACCTACTCTCCCAACTGGTGGGTCAGTACCATCGGCGATGGTGAGCTTAACTTCTCTGTTCGGAATGGGAAGAGGTGGTTCCTCACCGCTATAGCCACGGCAATATAGTAC
>JAEEGH010006054.1_pt1 | contig 29856 bp, 20 predicted proteins | sample 9134181 | NCBI WGS metagenome assembly JAEEGH01 (sample SAMN16246544, study PRJNA631951) | gut metagenome | biome: gut microbiome; feature: rumen; material: DP-attached | host: Bos | place: Iran: Karaj | collected 2018-10 | reverse complement strand
CGCAACTGGCGCTGCGACATCGAGCCCGCCCTCCGCGAACTGGGCTACCATCCCGAGGTAGACCTCAGCGAGGGCGTCCGCCGCAGCATCAAGTGGTATAAAGACAACAAATGGCTGTAATCAAGTATCTGTTTGCGACGGACAAGAAGCCGGTGCGCGGACTGCTGGCAGCCGAGTGGGTCGTGCTGGCCTATCTCGTGCTGACGCTTGTGCTCATATTCTTCACGTGGACCAAGCTGCCGTCGCCCGAGCCGATGGTCTGGGGCCGTCTGCGCATCGTCGTCACCACCGCCGCCCTGTGGGCTGTCTACCGCATGGTGCCCGGCCGCTTCACGCTGCTCTGCCGCGTCACGCTGCAGCTGGCTCTGCTGTCGTGGTGGTATCCCGACACGTTCGACCTCAACCGCATCTTCCCCAACCTCGACCACCTCTTCGCCGCCGCCGAGCAGTCGGTCTTCGGCTGCCAGCCCGCCCTGCTTTTCGCCGAGCGGCTGCCCAACCCCGTCATCAGCGAGCTGATGTACTTAAGTTATTCCAGCTACTTCCTGTTAGTGGCAGCTGTCGCCGTCTACTACTTCTTCCGCCGCTACGACGAGTTCCTGCGCACGGCGTTCGTCATCGTCGCTTCGTTCTTCCTGTTCTACGTCGTTTTCGTCGCACTGCCCGTCACGGGGCCCCAGTTCTACTACCTCGCCGCAGGGCTCGACAATGTGGCCCAGGGCGTGTTCCCCGACGTGGGCAACTACTTCCTGACGCACGACGAGATGATGACCATGCCCGGCTACGAGGACGGTTTCTTCTACCAGATCATGGTGCATGCCCACGCCGCCGGCGAGCGGCCCACGGCCGCCTTCCCCAGCAGTCACGTCGGCGTGACGCTCGTCCTGATGCTCCTGGCCATTCGCACGCGCTGCCGCGGGCTTATCTGGTTTGTGGCCGTGCTCTTCGTGCTGATGTGCTTCGCCACCGTTTACATCCGCGCCCACTACGTCATCGACGTCGTGGCCGGACTCCTTTCCGGCGTCATTCTTTATTTCACCACTCAGCGATGTCATATCTTGGTGAGCTGATATCGATAGGCGTGGCCTTCTCGTGGACGGCCACGGCCCTGTTGAGCGAGTTTGGCAGTAAGCGGTTAGGCAACCTGACGCTCAACGTGCTGCGTATGGCGCTGGCACTGGCTATGTCGCTGGTGCTCTTCTGGGTAGCGACAGGCTCGCCCCTGCCCGGCGGCATCACCGCCGAGGCCTTCGGCTGGATGCTGCTCTCAGGTCTGGTGGGCTACGTCATCGGCGACTTCTGCCTCTTCCAGTGCTACATCATCATCGGTTCGCGCTATGGTCAGCTGTTCATGACCCTGGCACCCTTGGCGGCAGCCCTTATGGCATGGGTGACGCTGGGCCAGCAGATGACGCCCATGAGTCTTGTGGCTATGATGGTGACGTTGGGCGGCATTGGACTCTCCGTGCTGGGGCGGGGCGAGCACCACAGGGTGTCGCTGAAGCTGCCGCTGCACGGCGTGCTCTATGCCGTCGGTGCAGCCCTGTGCCAGGGCATCGGACTCGTGCTGAGCAAGATAGGTATGGACCATTACGAAGCCTGCGGTCAGCCGGCGTGGCTTGTACCCTTCAGTGCCAACTTCCTGCGCTGCGTGGCGGGCATCTTGGGCTTCGGTCTGCTGCTATATTTCCGTGAGGGACTGGCATCGCTGCGTGAGGCCATCCACGACCGTAAGGGCATGGCCGTGGCTACGGCCACTACCGTCTTCGGTCCGTTTGTGGGGGTGGGCTTCTCTCTGATGGCCGTGCAGTACACTGGTGCGGGCATCGCCTCCACGCTGATGGCGCTGACGCCCATCATCATCATCCTGCCCTCCTACTGGCTCTTCCGCCAGCCCGTCACGTGGCGGTCTGTGGCGGGCGCCCTCATCTCGGTCTTGGGCGTCAGCCTGTTCTTCCTGTCAGAATAGTCCCAACGCCCCGCGACGATAAGCACTCTATTCTTGCACGCCCATTTGCTCCATAATGGCGGCAATGAGGGCTGCCACGTCGGCAATGTCCACCTCGCCGTCGCCGTTCACGTCGGCAGCTACTCCTCTTCCCAGTCTTCCCAGTCGTCCCACTCACGGGCCATGAAGTCGTCGTTCCATCGGTCGTCGAGCTTCTCGTCCTTTCCCAGCGGGGCGTGGGCTGCGTTGTCGTACTGCTGCGACTGTATCGGCCCTATCTGGGCGACGATGCTCGTCAGTTCCAGCTGCCGGCTGGCGGGGGGGCTGTATTCTTTCTTGCTCATAGTTGTCTGGTTGTTAGATAGTGTTTTCGTGTTACGTTACTGCTTCACCACCTTCTGGCCGTCGACGATGTAGACGCCCTTCGGGCACGTCGGCGAGTTGTAGAGTGCGGCGTCAACAGGTCGGCCCTGCAGGTCGTAGATGCCCTGGCGGCTCACCTTGGTCTCAGAGTAGTTGTCGGCCGAGTCGATGCCTCGGATGATGGTCAGCTCGTTGTCGCCCTCGTCGAGCAGCACGGTGTACGTCTGTCGCACGTCGGCTCCCGTCTTGTAGTTGGCCACCGCCCAGCCTCGGTAGCCCTTGAATAGGCGGCCCGTGCCAGCGATGCCGTGGTCGGTCTCGTTATAGGTGTTCTCGCCCTCCAGCTCCACCAGCCTGACGGCGCCGTCGCTCTGCTGCTGGAAGGCGTAGATGTAGTTCGTGCCGCCGTTTTCGTCTGGCTGGTTCACCCTCACCAGGGTCTTGCCGTAGCTGCCCTGCATCTGCAGAGTCAGCTTGTCTTCCTGCACACCCTTGGCAAGATACTTCGTGTTCAGTCCGTCGTCGGCTGTGGGCGGTGGGTCGTGGGGCTCTTTGTCGCCTTGGCCAACGTCCGGGTTCCTCTCCTCGGCTGACACGTGGTAGTCCACGTATGAGATGAAGTAGATGGGACCCTCGATTTCCACGTAGTTCGGGCGGTTCTCGTAGTCGTTCTTGAAGTGTACCTTCTCGCCAGCCGGCACTGCCGGGTCGGCGGTGGGCCTGATGAGGTAGACCTTGCCCTCCGTGATGGCGGTCTGGTTGTCGTTCAGGTCGGACATGTCGTCGGTGGTGAAGTGTATGCAGTTGTCGGGGTTCTGCGTCTCGGTGGGGTAGTCGGTGGCAAAGCCGTCCATCGTGGCCAGGATGGTGCCCTTGCCGAAGGCGGCCACCACCTGCTGCTTCGTCAGGTTGACGGGCAGCACCAGCGTGTTCCACTGGTTCTTGGCCATCGTACGCTTGAAGTATGTCTTCACGCCGTGGTAGCCCTTGTAGCCGGCACCGTTTTGTTCTGGGGTCATGCCGTTCTTGGCCAACACGGGTTCGTTCTCGTCGAGCAGCAGTGTCTGCACGGCACTCATGCGGTAGATGCGGAGGTTACAGATGTTCATCGTCGCCCCTCTCGGCGCATTCGCGCCGCCCTTGAAGTAGATGTCCACTTTCTGGAATGGCTGGGTGATGTTTACCCTACACGAGATGTCCTGCCAGCTGTGGGTATAAATCTGCCAGACCGACTCGTCGCCGCGGAACAGCTCGACATCCTCGGTGTATTGTTGCACGCCGCCAACCTCGTAGTTGAATTTCAGTGACCCCAGTTCATGGTTGTGGCTCTCTGAGATGGTGACGAGATACTCACCCGTCATCAGACCTTCAATCTCCACGTGGTTTATTTTCTGACCGGACTGAGAATCCCACCAGTAGTTGGTGTAGTCGTAGTAGCGGTGGCCGTGGGCGCCACGGGGTGCCCAGCAGCGGGCGTTGGTCATGATCTTGTTCACGGGCGGGGCCATCACCTTGGCGCCGGTGTTGGCAAACATCACGGGGTTGATCTCGTAGAAGCGGCGCACGCCTTCGGGCGTAATCATGTCGACGGCCTCCTTCGTTCCCGGCCGCAAGGCCAGGCGCACGTTGCGGGCGGCCTCGGCTTCGTCTTCGCCGAGGCCGTTCTCCAGGTAGCGCACCTCGCTGTTGGCCACCACGTAGGTACGCAGGGCCGAGATGGCGGCCTTCAGGTCGTCGAGCCCTCCGTTGTCCCGCATGTTACTTGCGCTGCCGAAGCGCGAGTCTGTGAGGTAGGTCTCTGGCGTTGCGCTCCAGCTCTTGTCGTTGTTGGTATTCGTGCCGGCCCCGAAGTACTTCACCACCGCTTTCTTGCTTTCATCGTCGACAAACGGATAGAGCGCTCCGCCGGGAGTCCTGTTGATAACTCTGTCAGAGCCGTAGGCCACCGTCTTGTAGTCGCCACGGTCGTAGTCGGTCTGCAGCACGTTGTAGATATACCAGTTGATGGAGGTCTCGCCGTAGTCGCGCGCCGCCTGGTTGTACTGCGCCACGTCTGCGGCCGTCGAGTAGTCGGTGTCTATATTGCTGATGGCCGTGGTGAGGTCGGTTACCTCGGGCGTGGTGATGGTGTTGCTCTGGTAGCCCAGGCCGCCGTCCGTGGTCGTCTTGTAATAACGTTGCAGCCTTACGAGGTTGGCCTTGGCTATGGCCTGGGCGTCGCTGAAGTTGTTCGTGCCGTAATACTTCAGGCGGAAGCGGTCGAAGGCGAGCAGGTTGTTGTTGATGCCGATGAGCTGCACCAGGCCGATGGTTAGCTTGCCTTTATCAACGTAGACGGGCAGCTGGACGGTGTACTCACCGTTCTTGAAGCTTTCCAGAATCTGGGTCTCGCTGAGGTTGTCGAAATCGGCTGTGGCGGCATGTACGGGCACCATCTGCGCGTTCTCGTAGATCCAGTAGCGGTCGCGCAGGTCGCGGGCGTCGTCGGGCGGCGTCGCCATGTTGGCGTTGGCGTAGAGGTAGGCGCGGTTGACGTAGGTGCCGTCGGCCAGTCGGTCTTTGTTCAGGCGGCTGGATGATTTGGTGTTGTCCTGATAGGTGCTCTGGTCAACCTTAGTGAGGCTCTCGCCGTCGCGGAACACGGCCTGGCACTCCACGACGTAGAGGCCGTTGGGAATGCCCTCGATGGTCTGCAGGATGTCAGGATAATCAGAGGCCAGACTGTAGGCGTAGGCCGCGTTGCCCTCGCTCACACCGCCGTTCCTGTCGTAGTGGAAGCTGACGATGTTGTCATCGCCCCAGTCAGAATACTTGAACTGGTCGTTGCCCATCACCTTCCACTTGTAGAACTCCTTATAGACGTTGTTGTAGCCGACGATGAAGTCGGGCTCGTCTATCAAGAAGCTGGCGTCCTGCGGGCTGGCGGTGCTGGCGCTCAGGGCGCTCTTCAGCTCGCTGAACGTCACCAGCTGCCACTGCTCGTTCGCGGTCGTGGCCGTCGTCTTGAGCTTTCCGCCCCAGCCCCGGCTGTCGTTGTTGTCGTAGCCCTCGTCGCCTGAGAGGTAGTAGTCGGTCATGAAGTTCATGATGTTGTAGACGGGCTTGTCGTTTAAAGTGCCTGCTTGGTAGAACACCCACTTCTCGCCGCCTTCGTGGCTGTTGCCGTTGCTGAAGGCGTGCTCCTTGCGCCCGAGGTGGCTGTAGAAGTAGTTCTCGGTGTCGTGGCTCGACTCCACGTCGTCGGTGTTCGAGAGGTAGGTGGTGTGCATCAGCGTGAAGCCGTCGGTGCTGGTCTCCAGCGTCAGCCGCTTGCCCACGTCGCTCATGCTGTAGTAGGTGCCCCAGTAGCCGTCGAAGGTCATGTACTTCTGCGTGCCCACGTTGTAGAGGTAGTATTCGCCCTCAGGCGTTGCCACCGTCTTCTTCGTTGGCGAGAAGTAGGTGACGGTGAGCGCGTCCTTCATGATAAACCAGTTTGCGCCCAGGTAGCCCGGTTCGGTGACGCTGATGGTCAGCGTGCGGTCAGTGACGTAGGCGAACACCTCGTTAACGTAGTGGCCGTTGTTGAAGCGGGCGGCCGCCTGCGCCATCGTGTTCGGGTCGTTCGTGCCCGTGTATTCCTCGTGCCAGGCGGCTATGTGCACCTGCTGGTCGTTGGCCGTCATGTAGGCGGCGCCGACGTTGCCGTAGTCCGTGCCCACGCGCTTGGCGTTGTCAGTGCTGCCGTGCCGCTCGAAGGCCTGGAGGGCGATGCGGTAGATGCCGTTCTGCAGCCCTGTAAGCGTCTGGGTGAAGGTGCCGGTCTCCTGATACAGTTCGGTTGTACCGGCTGCATCGCCTGTTCCCGCGTTTTTGTTGCCCGGCCGTACGGCGGTGTAGCTCCACGTGCCGGGAGTCACGTCAACGGCGGTGTATTCCGCTTCGATCCAGTAGCCATACTGGCTGGCGGGCGTCTCGGTCGGTGGCAGGTTGGGATAGAGGTCGCCCGTCCTTGCTTGGTCAATCACGCTCGCCAGACTCTCTCCGGGGTATTCGGCGACGATGGCATTACGCTCGGCGGGGGTCAGCAGCTTCCAGACGGTGCGGGTGTAGTCGTTCTCTACATTATTGTCAGCATTACCAGCTACAGCGTAATAGTCCCCTGACGTATTATTGATAAGCCACACATACATGTACTGCCTTGCAGACAAATCCGGGTTGACCTCTTGCGTGGCGAAGTGATAGCCTTCGACACCGCTGACAGTAGACGCCACCATCTTAAATGTGTTTGCATCATTTGCATCGCCATTGGCATTGAGGAACCATGTATTAGTGACATAGCCATTAGTGCCGTCGGCAAACTGCATCTTGACGCTGCCGTCGTCCTGATAGATAAGCCGCAGGGGAATACCGTACTTGTCAACGACGGCGCGAGTACCATTGTTTTTTCCGCGCGCCAGGAAGCGGTTCTGGTCGCCGGTGCCATTATCGTTGTACTGGCTATATAAAAAATATACCCCCCCCACTTCGCCTTCAGTTGGCTCGTTCGGATTGTACTCCAGCTGGAAGTCGTCGAGGAGCATACCGTAGTTTTGTCCGCCAAATTCACCGCCTGGAGTCATGGTGGCCGTGATGGTTAGGTCAGTCGTAGCGTCGGTCTTGTGGATGGTGACGCTCCAGGGCTGCCAGCTGCTGTTCGCGGTGTTATAATATGACGTGACAGGCGTGTCGCTGCCGACCTGAACAGACAGCCCAAACGCGCTGGCCTTCGACGCAAAGGTGTACGCCTTGCAGCTCACGCGGTAGTAGCCGGCCGGCCAATTGCCGCTGATGGTTTGGCTGACAGAGAGGGTGACACCGCTGGCCCAGTTGGTTCGCAGATATAAGTACTTGGTACCATCGGCTGCAGCGGGCGGGGTGGAGACTCCGCCCAATGACGTAGCGCTCCCGCTCGTCGTGCCGTATTGGGTCCATTCTTTGTTTTGGTAGTCTAAGGTCCACCCGGTGACTGTTCTTCGTTCTTTATCCTCGAAACTGGCAGCCGCCTCGTCACTCTCACTCTCGAACGACGGGTTGACGATACGGCTGGTCATCGACATCCATTGCGCATCGGCATTGGTGGTGCCGAGTAGACTCAGGACAATTATGACTGCTGAAAAGAGTAGTTTATTTCTCATTGGCTCATAATTTAGTTAAGTAATTATATAATCTTTCGCAAATTTAGTGAAATTTATCCTTTCTTCAATCGCTTTCAACGTTAATTTACGAATATTTAACAGAGTTTAAGTTATTTACATGGTTGTTGTGGTTATAATCAATTCGGGTTGTTGACCTCACCCCTGGCCCCTCCCCTACGAGGGGAGGGGAAGGCTGCCGCCGACGGCGTGTGCAACCTTCTCTTGCCCAATAGTAGCGAAACATAGAAAACAACCCGCACTTCCAGCACTACCTGCACCTGACTTCGCCGCGAGAGGCGACACACTCTATTCTTGCACGCCCATTTGCTCCATAATGGCGGCAATGAGGGCTGCCACGTCGGCAATGTCCACTTCGCCGTCGCCGTTCACGTCGGCAGCCTCGCTGACGAAGTTATCGGGCGTCTGGCCTAACAGGTGATTGACCAGGTACGTCACGTCGCCACTGTCAACCACTTCGTTGCCGTCAACATTGCCAGGCATAATGACTGGATCGGGGTCAGGGTCTGGATCGGGGTCGGGGTCGGGGTCGGGATCGGGGTCGGGATTGGTGGTGCTTTCTGTGACAACCGCAATGTAGAGCACCCCGCTCTCACCCGAGCCACGGGTAATCTTATGGTCGCCGGCGGGTACGCCGCTGATGGTATAGACACGCACACCTGCCGAGCCTTCTGGTGTCGTGGCGTTTGACGTGGCCAACTCTGTGCTGTCTAATTTGATGGTGTGGTTGCTCCAGGTTGACTGCACGATGGTGACGGTGGCCGTTGCCGTGGTGGAGAAGTTGATGACGGTTGTGCCCTCCATCTTCAGCCCGGCCTTATATTCCTGACCGTCATATTTCCCGGCAAACTTCGAGTTGAAGTTGTGTTTGCCCTCGTAGGTGAACACCCCTTCGGGATTCTCGCTGTTAGAGCCGTTGAACGACACGGTGTAGAAAACCGTTTGCTCCTGAGGGTCGTCATTGTTCCCCGGGTCATCGGGGGTGTCCGGCTCTGTCTGCCCTTCGCCAGGTTTCTTCCACTCAGGGTAGTACTCGCTGACAGTATTGTCGCCGTCGGCCTGGCAGGCTTTCATGATGTCCTCAACCAGTGAGTTCAGGTAGACCTCCAGGTTCGTGTACCATCCCCGCTCGGTGTCAATGGTCTTGAGGACGGCGTCAGAAGCGACGTTGGGGTTCAAGCCGTTGGCCGTCTCCCAAGCATCGGGAATCCCGTCGCCGTCAGTATCGAAACCCTCGGGGCGGCTGCCTGTCCCGAAGTTATCTTCGGTATAGCCGTTGACGTCGCTGACCACGTCGATGCGACCGGCCTTATTCGTCACAGAACCTTTGTATGTGGCGGTACCGTTTCTCGCCTCTGTCATGTATCGCTCATCAACCGTGTCGCGAACAAGCGAGGCACCGGCCAGGCCGAGCACCTTGTCGAAGGCCGTGGCGGCGCTATGGGTGGTCACTTCTCCGACAGGTGCGGGCTCGTCGAGCTGGATGCAGACGCAGTCGGTGCCTGCCGAGTTCTTGACGTAGTCCACGTCGTTGCCGTTGTAGTGATTGGGGTCGGGGCTATAGCGTTTGCCATCGATGGTGTATGTACCGTTATCGTACGACATCTGCGACCAGCCTGCGTCGTTATTGTTAATCTGGTTGCCACTGAGGTAGTAGCGGCTGGTCATCGTCCAGTATTCAGGGTGCCCCTCTGAGTTACTGTTGGCTCCGACGGTGACGGTGGTCAGGCGGCTGGTAGTAGCGCCAGGTCCAGTCTTGTAGTAGTTGCCTACCATGTTGACCTTGCCGCCGCCGGGACCGCCGTAGCAGCCGTTGCCACAGTTATAGATGACGCAGTTGCGGAAGTCTACATTCTCAGCCTGCACGGCGTTCTGCCATTTGTACTGGTCGTAGAGCTTGTTGCCCGTGTAGCCCGTCCAGTTGTAGCGGGCGCCGTTGAAGCGGGGTGAACGGTTGTTGACGTGGCAGATGAGGTTGTGGTGGAACGAGGCCAGCTTGCCGCCCCAGATGCCGCCGTAGCCGTGGGCACCCTTGCCGTGACCGGCATTGTTGAGGCTCTCGCCAATGGTACACCACTGCATGGTGAAGTTGTTGTTATCGTAGAACGAAGCCACCTCGTCAATCGACCACGAGAACGAGCAGTGGTCCAGCAGGATGCCGGTTTTGTTGCGCTGCCAGATGGCGTCGGCACCGTCGTTCACGTCCTTTTCCTGTCCCCGTCGGATACGGATGAAGCGGATGACATTGTTTTCCGATGGTTGCACGGTGTAGTAGCGCAGCGTGATGCCCGGCTCGGGAGCCGTCTGTCCGGCGATGGTGGTATTAGGACCGATGGTTAGGTTTGATTCCAACGGGATGACGCCGCCGACGTCGAAGACCACGATTTTCTTGTCGTTGCCGCTCACCGCTGCGCGCAGCGAGCCGGCGCCCTTGTCGTTGAGGTTGGTGACGTGGATGACCCGTCCGCCGCGTCCGCCGTCGGTGTAGCGTCCGTGTCCCTCGGCTCCGGGGAAGGCGGGAATCTGAGCCGTTTGAGCCGATGCTGTCAGTGCCAGTGTGGCAATGGTGATGGTAGTCAGTAGTTTGTTGTACATCATAAAGGCTATTCAGTTGCCTGCAAAGTTACACATTTTTCTCCATACGGCCAAACATCGGTGCAAAAGTCACCTCTCTTTTCTCAAAAAACACTCACATAATTGTTATTCGCAGGAATTACCCTACACTTGCGACACTCTCTACACCTGTTGAAATTTCTTAGGTGTAGGGAGTGTCGGAAGTGTAGGATATAAAGTGCGAATGACAACTATATTAGCAAAAACGGCTGGAATAATCGGCTAATCAGCCCTCTTTGCCTGCCTTAGGAGGCTGGAACCGACACCTGAACCGACACTCTGGCAAAAGGCACCGGGTTACGAGCAAAAGGCACCGGGTTTCGGGCAAAACCCGCCGGGTTTTTGTCAAAAGGCACCGGGTAATGGGCATAAGGCGCCCATCAGCGTGGCACTGGTGCTGCCCGTGATGCGGACGCGGACGGTCTCGCCGATGTGGTGGTCGCCACGGTCGAAGACCACCATCTTGTTCTGCTCGGTGCGGCCGCAGAGCTGCTGGCGCGAGCGCTTGGAGAAACCCTCTACCAGGACGTCGAACTCGCGGCCCTCGTCCTTGCGGTTCTGCTGGGCCGAGATTTCCGTCTGCAGCTGTATCAGCTCGTTCAGGCGGCGCAGCTTCACCTCCTCGGGCACGTCGTCGGGCAGGTGCTTCGAGGCGTAGGTGCCGGGGCGCTCAGAGTACTTGAACATGAAGGCGGAGTCGTAGCCCACCTCGCGCATCAGCGAGAGCGACAGCTGGTGGTCGTCCTCGGTCTCGGAGCAGTAGCCCACGAAGATGTCGGTCGACAGGCCGCAGTCGGGAATGATGCGGCGTATGGCGCTGACGCGGTCGAGGTACCACTCGCGGGTGTACTTGCGGTTCATCAGCTTCAGAATGCGGTCGGAGCCCGACTGCACGGGCAGATGGATATGGCGGCAGACGTTGGGCATGTCGGCAATCACCTGCAGCGTCTCGTCGCTCATGTCCTTGGGGTGCGAGGTGGTGAAGCGGATGCGCATGTCGGGCGCCTCCTCGGCTACGCGGCGCAGCAGGTAGGGGAAATCCCCCAGCGGGCTGCTATACGAATTGACGTTCTGGCCGAGCAGCGTCACCTCGCGGAAACCGCGGTCGCGCAGGTCGCGTACCTCTCTTAATATGCTCTCCACGTCGCGGCTGCGCTCGCGGCCACGCGTATAAGGCACGATGCAGTAGTGGCAGAAGTTGTTGCAGCCGCGCATGATGCTGACGAAGCCCCCGATCTTGTGGCCCAGGCCGATGCGCTGGGGCACCACGTCGCGGTAGGTCTCGGTGGTCGACAGCTCGATGTTGATGGCCTTATGGCCGGTCTCGGCTTGCGCTATGAGGTCGGGCAGCGAGAGATAGGCGTCGGGGCCTGCCACGAGGTCGACACCGTGCTGCTCGAGCAGCTGTTCCTTCACTCGCTCGGCCATGCAGCCCAGCACCCCGATAATCATGGGGCACTGGCGCCGCAAGGCGTTCAGGGCTTCGAGGCGATGGTAGATTTTCTGCTCGGCATTGTCGCGCACCGAGCAGGTGTTCAGAAAGACGGCGTCGGCCTGACCGAGGTCGTCGGTCGTCTCGTAGCCCGCCATCTGCATGACCGAGGCAACCACCTCGGAGTCGGCTACGTTCATCTGGCAGCCGTAGGTCTCAATATACAGTTTCTTCATTCCAGTCGTTTTATTCTGCAAAAATACGAAAAACGGATGAAACAGCCAAACGATTTCCAACTTTTTTTCCTGCGGGCCAGCTTCCCCCCTATTTGGTCAGGCTTATCTGGCGGGTGTTGCCGTGCTTGTCGCTGACGGTGACAGTGTAGGTCTGGTTGGCAATGAAGGGGAAATGGGTGAAGTCGGCAACGGAGCGGATGGGGGTATCGTCGACGGCGGTGATGACGTCGCCTTGACGGAAGCCCTGACGGTAGGGCTCGCTCTGCTCCCAGACGAGGCCGACGGTGGGGCGGCCCTGGCGGTCGGGGATGTAGTAGATGTCGGGCAGGCGGTTGTCGACCCAGCACTGGGTGCCGCCGTCGTAGGGTTGGAACAACAGACGGCGACGGCGCGGGTTGATGATGACGGCGCCGTAGTCGAGGAGGGCGCTGCCAATGGCCGACGGACCCTGGGCGGTCAGCGTGCGGACGTTGCGGAAGCTGAAGTCGCCCCACTTCAAGGCGCGCAGACAGAGGGCGGCTACCTCGTCGGTGGTCTCCGTGCCGAAGTGGCTGATGCGCTGGCTGCCGTGGGTGCGGGCCTCGACCTGGGACTCTATCTCGCCGGGGATATCGGCGATGGCGGCGTCGAAGTTCTGACGCGAGAGGGCGTAGAGCGAGCGGTCGCCGGTGTCGAAGCGGGCCTCGTCGTTGTAGATGCCGAAGGGCGTAAGGGCGACGAAGGGCACGTGGCGGTGGAGGCGGTAGCGGGCCTCGAAGCCCGGCTCGCGGCTGAAGTGGCGGCGTCGGTCGGTTAGGATGAGGCGGCGGTTGCGGGTATCGATCTTGGCCAGCAGGCCCTTGTTGAAGATGTCGAAGCCGATGATGCCTTCGCAAGTGCTGTCCTTCGAGAGGCGGTGGAGGCGGTTGGCGTGGTAGCCGGTGATGGTGAGGCGGCCTATCTGGAGGTCGGGGAGGCGGAGGACTTCGGTGGAGCGGGCCTGGCCTGTGGCGTCGTGGGAGGTGATGGTGCCGACGGGCTGCGGCACCGCCGCAGCATAGCCGACAGAAGGGACGGAGGCGGAAGAGGGGACGGAATCGGCGGGTGGAGGGGCGAGGAGGGGGGAGTCGGTGAAAATGGCGCCCATGGAGGCGCCGGTGTCGAGGAGGAAGCGGTGGGGCTGGCCGTTGATGATGACGGGGAGGTAGATGCGGCCGTCGGCGACCTCGATGGCGACGGTGTCGGCGAAGTTCTTGGGCGAGAGGCGGAACTTCAGGTTATAGTAGTACTCCTGAGCACCTGCGACGGTGCTCAGGAGCAAGAGCATGGCGACTATGGCGGGCCTACTGCGCATTGATTTCGCGGATGAGGCGGTCGGCGTGTCCCCACTTGTCCATCATATAGAGCACGAAGCGGATGTCGACGCCGATGCAGCGTGCCAGCTGCGAGTCGAAGAAGATGTCGCTGGAGAGGCTGTCCCAGTTGCCGTCGAAGGCGAGACCTATGAGCCGGTTCTTGCCGTCGAACATCGGCGAACCGCTGTTGCCGCCGGTGATGTCGTTGGTGGTAAGGAAGCAGAGGGGCATGTTGCCGGCCTGCTGCATGAGGCTGACCATCTCAGGCTCTACGCGATAATCCTCGATGGAATCGCCCTTTTTCATCTTCTCGACGAGGCTCGGGGCAGTGGTGCGGTAGTCCGAGCGCCAGTTGCCGAGGCGGTACTCCTTGACCTGTCCGTACGAGAGTCGCATGGTGAAGTTGGCGTCGCTATAGTGGGGCATGTCCTCCTCCATGCGCAGCTTGGCGGCACAGAGGTAGCGCTCCTGCTGGTTGATGGTGTCGCGCACGGTGCCGAACTCCTTGCGCAGGTCGGCATAGAGCTCCGTCAGGTCGAGGCCGAACTTCACGCCGGGGTCCTTGTAGAACGACTTCTTGTTCGGGTAGAGGCGCTTGCCCTTCTTCATCAGGCGCGACTTCGAGTAGAGGAAGTCGGCATACTTCTGGCAGTCGCCGCCGAAGCGCTCGTCGATGGTCTTGTAGAATTCGGGCAGGTAGCGCTCGTCGGTCACCTTCTCGCGGTAGTTGCGGAGCAGCGTGCCGAGCGTCTCGCGGTCGGTGTCGTAGTCCCAGGTGTCGCTGTTGTCCTTGATATTGATATGCTGCCGGCGGCCGTGGCCCACGGGGTTGGCACCGTTATGAATGAGCATGGCGCGGCGCGACAGCTCGTCAGTGCGGCCGAAGGTCTCGCCGAAGTACATATAGGCCTTACTGGTGGCGAGCCGCTTGGCGTAGAAGCGCTCCATCTGGGGGAAGTCGAGCTGGCCCTTGAACAGGCAGGTGGAGTCCTGCCACTGGCGGATGAGCCCCTCGAACTGCTCCTTCTGGCCGATGAGGCCGATGGAGTCGATACACTTGTTCATGCCGATGGAGTTCTTCCAGTAGTTCGAGGACTGGGCATACTTCGAGTCGTACTTGATGCGGACGGCCTCCGACTGGTCCATGTGGCGCTTCATCACCTCCTGCTTCACGCCGCGCACCTGGGCACGGATGGCGTTCTCCTCATAGCGCTCGCGGATGCCGTAGCTGCTGAGGTAGCGCGAGGTGGAGCCGGGGTAGCCCATCGTCATCGAGAAATCGCCCTCCTTGTAGCCCTCGGCCGAGACGCGGGCCCAGTGCTGCGGGTGGTAGGGCACGTTGTCCTTTGAGTAGGCTGCCGGACCGTTGGTCTTCGGGTCGGCATAGATGCGGAAGACGGAGAAGTCGCACGTCTGGCGCGGCCACATCCAGTTGTCGGTCTCGCCGCCGAACTTACCCATCGACTTGGGAATGGCGAAGACCAGACGCAGGTCGCGGAAGTCGCGGTAGGTGGTGGCGAAGTAGCGGTTGCCCTCGTAGAAGGGCTTCAGCTCCAAGTGCAGCGTGGAGTCCTGCTCGCGGACGGCCTTCGACATGGCGTTCTCGATGCTGTCGAGGAACTCTGCACGGCGGTCCTTCGCCATCTTATCGAAACCCCGCTCCAAGAGCTGGTCGGTGACGTCTTTCTGCTCGACCATGAACGATACGAACATATCCTTGTTGGGCAACTCCTCGTCGTAGCTCTTGGCAATGAAGCCGTTGAGCATATAGTCGTGGTCGACGGTGGAGTGCGAGCGGATGGACTCGAAGCCGCAGTGGTGGTTGGTGAAGACGAGGCCGTCGGGCGAGACGACCACGCCCGAGCAGTAGCCCGAGAAGTTGACGACGGCCTTCATGATGGCGTCGTCGGCCTGGTAGAGTTTGTCGTAGGGGAGCTGGTAACCCTCCAGGCGCATCTTCTCGTAGACGGCATTGGGCAGGTTGTAGAGCGTCCACATGCCTTCGTCGGCACGGGCCGTGGTAATGGCCAATGTGGCCAAAAGTGATAATAGAAGCTTTTTCATTGTTTATTTTTTACTGAATATCTTTCCAACGACGGGCAGGCTGCTGAGCGGCAGGTCTCGCTTGACAATCACGGCGAGGAAGGCGACGATGAGCACGGTATTGACGGCGAGTGCTCCCCATTCGGGGAGGCGGCTGCCCGTGAAGTACATGACGCAGAAGGCACAGGCCGCGGCCAGCACGTAGACTGCGATGTCCTTCATGGGATAGGGAATGGGATTCATCCGCTGACCGACGATGTAGCTCAGCACCATCGCCGTGCCGTAGCCAGCAACGCCGCCCCAGGCACAGGCCCAGTAGCCGTACTCCGGGATGAACAGGATGTTGACCAGGAAGAGTACGGCGCAGCCTGCCAGCGAGAACCACGCGCCGTAGATGGTCTTGTCGATGAGCTTGTACCAGAACGACAGGTTGAAGTAGACACCCATCATAATCTCGGCCACCATGACGATGGGCACCACGCCGAGTCCCTCGCGGTAGTCCCCGCCTATGATATACTGCAGCAGGGGCATCCAGCCGACGACGCAGAGGAAGGCCAGCAGCGTGAAGATGAGGAAGTATTTCATGGCCGAGGCGTAGTACTCGGTCTTGTCGGCGTCCCTGTTCTTGGCAAAGACGATGGGCTCGTAGGCGTAGCGGAAGGCCTGGGTAATCATGGCCATGATCATGGCTATCTTCACGCAGGAGCCATAGACGCCCAGCTGCACGTTGGCCTCGGTCTCGTCGGGATAGACCAGCGGGAACAGGATCTTGTCGGCCACCTGGTTGAGGATGCCGGCAATGCCGAGGATGAGGATGGGCCACGAGTAGCCAAGCATCTGCCGCAGCAACTGGCCGTCGAAGTGCCAGCGGATGCGGAAGAGGTCGGGGATGAAGAACAGCGTGATGAAGCCTGTGCAGAGCAGGTTGATGAAGAAGACGTAGAACACGGAAGTCTTGCCCAGCACGACGAAGTAGAAGACGTTGAGACCGATGTTCAGGAAGATGAAGAGCAGCTTCAGCGAGGCAAAGCGGATGGGCCGCTTCTGGAAGCGCAGGTAGCTGAAGGGTATGGCCTGCAGTGCATCGAGGGCCACGACGACGGCCATCATCGTCAGGTAGTCAGGATGTTCGGCGTAGCCAAGAGCCGTGCTGATGGGCGTGATAAATCCGAAGACCAACAGCAGGAACAGTGCCGTGAGCGCCCCGACGACGGCCATCACGGTCGTGAAGACGGTGTCGGGCTTGGCCTTCTCGTCGTTGGCATAGCGGAACAGCGTGGTCTCCATGCCGAACGTCAGCAGCACGAGGATGAGCGCCGTGTAGGCATAGACATTGGTGCTGATGCCGTAGTCGCCCGACTCCTTGGGCATGTAGTGGGTATAGAGCGGCACGAGCAGGTAGTTGAGGAACCTGCCGACGATGCTCGAGAGTCCGTAGATGACCGTGTCCTTGGCGAGGGATTTCAGATTTGCCATAGTTTATCCGAAGAACATGTAACAGATGGCGATGGCGGCGATGATGCCGGCCAGGTCGGCCAACAGACCGCAGGCCACGGCGTGGCGCGTATAGCGGATGCCCACCGAACCGAAGTAGACGGCGAGGATATAGAACGTCGTGTCGGTGGAGCCTTGGAAGACGCACGACAGACGGCCCACGAACGAGTCGGCGCCATAGGCGGTCATCGCGTCGACCATCATGCCGCGGGCACCGCTGCCCGAGAGGGGCTTCATCAGGGCCGTGGGCAGGGCGGCGACAAAGTCGCTGTCAAAGCCGCAGGCCTCAACGAGCCAACGGATGCCGCCGATGAGCATATCCATAGCGCCGGAGGCACGGAACACGCCGATGGCTACGAGGATGGCCACCAAGTAGGGGATGATGCGCACGGCAGTGGTGAAGCCGTCCTTGGCGCCCTCGATGAAGGCGTCGTAGACGTTCACCTTCTTGCGCACGCCGGCCAGGATGAAGCCGATGATGATGGTCATCAGCAGGATGTTGGCCACGGTGGTGCTCACGCGGTTCATCGTGTCGGGCGGCAGCTGCGAAAAGCCCCAGATGACGGCTGCCACCAAGGCACAGGCACCGCCGAGGGTCAGCAGCAGCGTGCGGCTGAAGAGGTTGATGCGCTGGTAGAGCGAGGTGACGATGATGCCCGCTACCGTCGAGAAGAACGTTGCCAGCAGAATGGGAATGAACACGTCGGTGGGCTGGGCGGACCCCATCTGGGCGCGGTAGACGAGGATGCTGACGGGAATGAGCGTCAGTCCCGAGGTGTTCAGCACGAGGAACATAATCATGGCGTTCGAGGCCGTGTCCTTCTTCGTGTTCAGCTCCTGCATCTGCTCCATCGCCTTCAGGCCTAAGGGCGTGGCGGCGTTGTCGAGTCCCAGCATATTGGCCGCGATGTTCATGAAGACGCTGCCCGTGACGGGATGCCCTTTGGGAATCTCGGGGAACAGCTTGGTGAAAACAGGACTCAGCAAGAGTGCCAGCACGTTGACCACGCCGCCCCGCTCGCCAATCTTCATGATGCCGAGCCAGAGAGCCAACACGCCCGTCAGACCGAGCGAAATCTCAAACGCCGTCTTCGACGACGAGAACGTGGAGTCCATCATGGCCGGGAACACGTCGAAGTCGCCGAAAAACACTAACTTCACCAATGCGATGACAAACGCAATGACGAAAAAAGCTATCCAAATGTAATTCAGTACCATACGAGCTGCAAAGGTACGGCAAAAAAGCGAAACGACAAAATATTAGCCCGTTTTTCTTTTTCAGTACTCCACGTAGGGCTCCAGACGCTCGATGGCCTCGGGCGTGAAGTCGGGCAGCAACTTGAGCTGCTGCAGACTCTCAATATGGCCGTGCAGGCGGCGGTAGTCTACGATGGCGCGGGCCCGGTAGAAGCCGAGGTATGGGTGGCGCTTCAGCTCGTTGAGGCTGAGGCGGTTGAGGTTCATCTTGCGGAACTCCGTGCCGTCAGGAATAATGAAGAAACCGACGGCGGTCTCGGGGAAGTCCTCAATCTCCAAGAGCTGCTGGACACGGTAGTAGCCGCCAAGGCGCTCGCGGTAGTCCACAATCTTGCGGGCGAAGAAGGAGCCGATGCCGGGCACCTTACGCAGTTGGGCGGTGTCGGCGCGGTTCAGCACGATGCGCTCTTCTGGCTGCAGCTTGACTGGGTACTTCACGGTGTCCCTTTCCTCTATGGGTTCGTACTTGTAGAAATAGTTCTCGGCGGGCAGGTTCTCCTCACTGATGCGGATATACGGCTCCAGGCGCCGATACTCTTTCAGCGTCAGCCCGTAGAGGCGGGCAAAGTCGCGCGGCTTGCGGTAGACGCCCCCGGCGGCTCTGTACTTGTAGATGTTGACCACTTGCCAGGGTTGCAGGCCGAGACGGAGTAACTCGGTTGAGTCGGCGGTGTTGGGATCAAAGGGAAACAGCTCCGGCTGTCGGGGCTGGCCCTGATTGTAGGTGTAGGTCTTCTTCGGGTATTTGTTCTTGCTGCCCTTGGGAGCCTTCACTTCTTCCATCGCAGGAGCCTCATCCTCGCGACTGTCGGTGAAATAGATGACGGCCAAAGCTGCCACGATGACACACAGCAGAAGCGTGATGACGTGGCGGTCAGACTTCTGCAGATAAAAGAACTTCATATCACGCCAAACTGGTGGAGGAAGATGAGCAGGATGCAGAGCGGCACGACGAAGCGTACGCAGAAGCGCCAGACGCTGAACAGGCGAAGACTGACGGTGCCCTGGTTGGTAAACTCATCATGGAGCAAACGGCGGGGTACGAACCAGCCGAGCATAAGGCTTGTCAGCAGGGCACCGGCAGGCAGCATGACCTGAGCTGTCAGCAAGTCGCAGAAATCCATCAGCGACAGGCCGAAGAGTCGGATGGCGTCAACGGCACCGATGCTGAGCGAACAGAAGACGGCGAGGACGGAGCAGACGGCGGTCAGAATCCAGGCGGCCTTCGGGCGCGACAGGTGCAACTCTTCGTGGAAGAAGGCGGTACCTATCTCGTGCATCGAGATGGTCGAGGTGAGGGCGGCAAACACCAAAAGGGCGTAGAACAGAATGCCGATGACGTAGCCAACAACGGGCACAGCCGAGAAAGCCTGCTGGAACACGTTTGGCAGGGTGATGAAGATGAGCGACGGGCCCGAATCGGGGTTGACACCAACGGAGAAGGCAGCCGGGAATATCATCAGTCCGGCGAGGATGGCTATGACGGTGTCGAGCAGGGCTATCTGTGTGGCCGACCGCAGCAGGTTGGTCTTGCGCGAGAAATAGCTGGCGTAGGTGCAGAGGCAGGCCGTGCCAAGCGACAGCGAGAAGAAGGCCTGGCCGAGCGCCTCCAAAAGCACGCTGTGGGTAACCTTCGAGAAGTCGGGCAACAGCAGGAAGCGCACACCGTCCATGGCTCCCGGCAACAGGCACGAGGCGACGACGATAACGACCAGCAGGATGAGCAGCAGCGGCATCAGGATTTTCGACGCACGCTCGATGCCCCGCTGCACGCCTCGGACAATGACAAGATGGGTGAGCAGCACAAAGCCGACGCCCCAGAGGCAGGGCTTCACGGGGTCGGTAGAGAACGTCTGGAAATAGTTCTGGACATAGGCGGCATCGCCGCTGAGCTGACCGGCTATAGAGGCAAAGAGGTACTGCAGGCACCAGCCCGCCACCACGGCGTAGAAGCCAAGAATGATGGTCGAGGTCAGAATACCGAGAATGCCCACCAGTCGCCACGGGCGACCACCCATCTTGCCATAGGCACGGTAGGCATTCGACTGCGCATGGCGCCCGACGATGAACTCGCTGACCATGCCGGGAATGCCCAACAGCAGGATGCAGCCGAAGTAGAGGACGATAAACGCCGCACCGCCATTCTCGCCAGCCATATAGGGAAAGCGCCACACGTTGCCCAGACCGACCGCCGAGCCTGCCGTAGCCAGGATAATGCCTATCTTTGTGCCGAAGTTTCCGCGTTCCATCTTATATCAGTCCGAGTTGGTGGAGGAAAATAAACAGGATGCAGATGGGGCATACGTACTTCACGAGGAAGATGTAGAAGTGGAAGAAGCGCCCACGCAGCGTGCCCCAATTGGTAAACTCGTCGTGTACCACCTTATGGGGTACGAACCAGCCGATAAAGATACACGTCAGGAAGCCCACGACGGGCAGGAATATCTGGCCGGTGACGAAGTCGAACCAGTCGAACAACGAGCGGCCGAAGAACTCCAGCGAGTGGCCGACGGCTCCGAGCGACAGCGAGCAGAACACGCCGATGATGCAGGTCGTGACGGTGACTAAGAGTGCGGCCTTCTTGCGCGTAATGACCAGCTCCTCGTGGAAGAAGGCCGTGCTGACCTCATGGAGCGAGATCAGCGACGTCAGGGCTGCGAGCGACAGAAGCAGGAAGAACAGCAGCGAAATGACATAGCCCACGAGCGGCATGGCCGAGAAGGCCTGCTGGAAGACGTTGGGCAGCGTGATGAAGATGAGCGACGGCCCTGAGTCGGGATTGACGCCCACGGAGAAGGCTGCGGGGAAGATCATCAGTCCGGCGAGGATGGCCACGATGGAGTCGATAACGCCTATCTGTACGGCCGACTTCGTCAGGTTGGTCTGCTTCGAGAAGTAGCTGGCGTAGGTGCAGATGCAGCCCATGGCGATGGAGAGCGAGTAGAACGCCTGTCCGAGGGCGGCGAGGAATACATTGCTGTTGATGGCCGTAAGGTCGGGCTTGAACAGGAACTCAATGCCCTTGTCGGCTCCGGGCAGCATGCATGAGGCACCGACAATGATGAGCAGCAGCAGGAACAGCGTGGGCATCAGCAGCTTCGAGGCCCGCTCAATGCCGTCGCGCACGCCATGCTCTATAATAAGATAGGTGATGCCGAGGATGATGACCGTCCAGAAGATGGGCTTCACCGGGTCGCCCGAGAACTCGGCGAAGTAGGTCTTGAAGTATTCGGGGTCGCCTTGCATCTGACCGATAAACGATGCCCAGATGTACTCCAAGCACCAGCCCGCCACCACGGCATAGTAGCCCGTGATGAGGAAGCCCGTCAGTACGCCCATATAGCCGATAATCGACCACGGCATGCCGCCCGACAGCTTGTGGAAGGCCCGCGCCGTATTGGCCTGGCCGTGACGACCGATGATAAACTCGCTGATCATACAGGGAATACCCAGCAGCAACACACAGACCACGTAAATCAAGATGAATACGGCGCCGCCGTTCTCACCCGTCATATAGGGGAAACGCCATACGTTGCCCAGACCGACGGCTGAGCCTGCCGTGGCTAAGATGACCCCAAGTTTGCTGCTGAAGTTTGCTCTTTCTAACTTTGCCATTTCAACATTCTTCGCTTTTCGCTTGCAAAAATATAAAAATATTCTTACTTTTGTACCCAAAACGACGGCAAAAGTTCACAGAATGATAAAAAATGTCAGAAAATACGCCCGGAAGTACCCCTTTTCGACACTTTGCATCGCCCTGATATGGGTATTGTCGCTCACGCCCTTCTTCCCCGAGACGCCACTGGACAATGTCGCCTTTGCCGACAAGTGGACACACTTCGTCATGTACGGCGGCACGTGCGCGGTCATCTGGTGGGAGTACTGGCGACAGCACCTCCGCCCCGATTATGAGAAGCTGTTCTTCTGGGCGTGGCTCATGCCCATCGTGATGAGCGGTGTCCTGGAGCTGTTACAACAATACTGTACCGGCGGCCACCGCAGTGGCGACTGGTTCGACCTCGCAGCCAACGCCGTGGGCGTAAGCATCGGTGCCGTTATCGGTATTCTTCTGTTAAAGTGCTGCCCCAAAGGCTGAAGGGGAACTTCCGCAGATGGCCGTTGTAGAAGCGGCTGTCGCCCGTTACCTCTTTGCCGATGAAATCGGGCTTTTCGAACGATTCGTCAGGCGACGACAGTTCCACCTCCGCCATCACCAGTCCCTCGTTTTCGCCGTAGAACTCGTCGACCTCGAAGGTGTGGTCCCCGCTCTTCACGAGATAGCGCGTCTTGTCGATGATGCCCGGCTTGCAGAGTGCGAACAGGTGTTCGGCCTCATCGGTCGTTATCTCCTTTTCGAACTCGTAGCGGCTCAGTCCGCCATCCACCGACGGGCCCTTGATGGTCAGGTAGCCGCGGCCGCCACGGAGCCTCACCCTGACAGTGCGCCCGTGGCCACTGCAGATATAGCCCTGCTTGATGCGGTCGGAAGCGTAGGCGCGCTGCTTGTAGTCCGAGCCGCGCACCAGAAACTTCCGTTCAATCTCCATGCCGCTCATTACGACACGAGCCAGATGGAATAGGCAGCGTAGATGATGGCGACCACAATGAGCACGCCGATAATCCACTTGATGACTTTCTCACCCTTCTCCTGCTGTTTCTTCTCGTAGGCCACCCGCTTCGGGTTTGCCTGCTTTGCTACATTCTTTGCCATAATGATAATTTTCTATTTAACGATTTTCGATTTACGTTTTATTCATCCTTCCGTGTTCTCGCTGGCAAACTCCATCAAGTAGGCCTTGATGAAGCCGTCGAGCTTGCCGTTCATGACGCTCTCCACGTCGCGGGTCTCGAAGTTGGTGCGGTGGTCTTTTACGCGCTTGTCGTCGAAGACGTAGGAGCGAATCTGGCTGCCCCACTCTATCTTCTTCTTGCCCGCCTCAATCTTGGCCTGCGCCTCCATGCGCTTCTTCATGGCGCGGTCGTAGAGCTGTGAGCGCAGCAGCGTCAGGGCGCGCTCCTTGTTCTTCGGCTGGTCGCGGGTCTCGGTGTTCTCGATGAGGATTTCCTCCTCCTCGCCCGTGTCGGGGTCGGTGTACCAATAACGCAGACGGACGCCCGACTCCACCTTGTTCACATTCTGACCACCAGCGCCTGACGAGCGGAAAGTGTCCCAGCTGAGCTTGGCCGGATCAACATACACCTCGATGGTGTCGTCGACCAGCGGCGTGACAAACACCGAGGCGAACGACGTCATGCGCTTGCCCTGGGCATTGAACGGCGAGACGCGCACCAAACGGTGGACGCCGTTCTCCGACTTCAGGTAGCCGTAGGCATACTCGCCACCCTCTATCTGCATGGTCACACTCTTGATGCCGGCATCTTCAGCCTCCAGCAGGTTGGCGATGGTCACCTTATAGCCGTGGGCCTCTGCCCAGCGCATATACATACGCATCAGCATCTGCGCCCAGTCCTGGGCCTCGGTGCCGCCGGCACCGCTGTTGATCTTCAGCACGGCGTCCATCGGGTCCTCCTCCTGGCGCAGCATGTTCATCAGCTCCAGGTCCTCAATGGCCTTGATGGCCTTCTGGTAGGCCTCGTCAACCTCCTGCTCCGTCACCATCTCCTCCTTGTAGAAGTCGAAGGCCAGCTGCAGTTCGTCGGCCATTGTGCGCACCTCGTCGTAGCCGTCAATCCATTTCTTGATGCCCTTCACCTTCTTCATCTGGGCCTCGGCCCGCTTCGGGTCGTCCCAGAAGTCGGGGGCCTGGGTGCGCAGGTCTTCCTCCTCCCATTCTATCTGCTTCTCGTCTATGCGGAGGTAGTGCTTCAGCTTGTCAGCCCTGTCAAGCACGTCTTTCAGTTGGTCTTGCGTAATCATGGGTGCAAAGGTACGACTTTTAATTGAATTGTGCAAACAATTCCGAAAACTTCAGAACTTGACAGTCAAAGCCTTGCCCTCGTAGCTGACGGTCTTAGTCGTACCGTCGGGCAGGACGATGGTAAACTGACGATTCTGCAGCATTCCGGGATAGCTGAAGTCGCGCTCGCCGATGGTCAGTGTGCGGCTGCGGTCGTTCCAGCTAAAGAGAATTGTCGTAAAGGCGCCCTTCTCATAGTTGTAGTTGTCGCCCTCGTCCTCGTAGAGCGTGAACTGGGCGTCGGCACCGGGATAGACGCGCATCTCAAGGTTGTCCCACGGCTTCTCGCCGACGTACTGCATCTCGGGGCCGAGGGGCAGGATGCTGCCGGCACGGACGAACATCGGCACGCGGTCGAACGTGGTCTGTAGCGTCACGGTCTTTCCGCCGCTATAGCGCTGGCCTGTCCAGAAGTCATACCACGCAGTGCCCTTCGGCAGGTATTTCGTGGCGGTCTTAGGCTCGTTCCAGTCGACGTTAAGGTTATCGTCAGCATTAGTGTTGTTCTGGCGGTCCCAGCCGGTCATGGCATTGGTGCGGATGATTCTCTCTGCAGTGTACTGCGCGTTGACGATGGGACAGGCGAGGATGCTATGGCCGAAGAGGAACTCGTCGGTCAGGTTCCACACCTTCTTGTCCTGGGCGAAGTCGGCAAACAGCGGGAGCATGTAGCTGCCGTTGTTTGAAGTCACCTGCCAGGCCAGACTATATAAATAAGGTATAAGGCGGTAGCGCAGGCGAATCTGTTTCTCGATGGCGTCGTAGACGGGCTCACCCTTCTGGCCGAACTGCCAGATCTCACGCGGCGCGTCGGCACCGTGACTGCGGAACACGGGGCAGAACAGTCCGTACTGCATCCAGCGCACGTAGAGCTCCTGGAACTGCGGGTTCTTCGGAGCCGAGCCGGCGCGGTTGTTGTACGAACCGCAGAAGAATCCGCCGATGTCGGTGTTGAAGTTGGGGTTGCCCGTCAGCGTGAAGCTCAGTCCGGCAGGCACCTGCTTGCGCAGCATGTCCCACGACGAGTTGACGTCGCCGCTCCACATGTTGGAGCCGTAGTGCTGCTGACCGGCAAACGCCGAGCGCGTCATGATGAATACACGCTTGGAAGCCCCCCCTACTGCCCCCGAGGGGGCTTCTTTTCTTTGGGCCTGATAAATGCCGCGTACGGTCTCCAAGGGGAAGGCGTTGCGCAGCGAGCGCCACGTGCCGCCCGTGACGGGGTGTGCGTAGTCGCTCTCCTTCGGGTTGAAGAAGTCGGGGTCGGTAGAGTCCATCCACCAGGCGTCGGTGCCATAGTCGTAGAGCGTCTTCAGGTATTTCCAGTAGATGTCGCGGGCCACGGGGCTGAAGGCATCGTAGACCTTCACGCCCGAGGGGTACTTCATATCGGGGGGCCATACGTGGGAGATGCCGCTCTGCGGCCACGTCTCGATGGGCAGCAGCAGACCCTTCTCGTTGAGTTCGCGGAACTGCTGCGTCTGCGGGCCGAAGCTGGCCCAGATGCTGATCATGAAGTGGGCGTGCTTCTTGTGGACGTTGTCAATCATCAGCTTGCCGTTGGAGAAGTCCTCGGAGAGGAAGTCCATGGCGTTCCACAGGTAGTTCGATCCCCAGTACTGCCAGTCCTGGATGATGCCGTCGAGGGGCACGTTCAGGGCACGGTACTGGTCGACTATCGATTCCGTCTCGCGGGCCGTCTTGTAGCGCTCCTTCGACTGCCAGTAGCCGTAGGTCCACAGCGGGAACATCGGCACGTCGCCGCTGAGGTAGCGCATCTGGGCGATGACGCCGTCGGCCGAGCCGCCGTACATGAAGTAATAGTCAACGCCCTCGCCGGCCTCTGCGTCGAAGGTCATGCCCTGGGGCGTGTCCTCAAACAGCGTCGGCGAGTAGTTCTCCCAGTAGAGGCCCCAGCCCTTGATGCTCTGCAGCACGTTCTGGAAGTCCTCGAGGTTCGACTGCTCCATGCGCTTCTTCTCGCCCCGGCGGTTCATCCTGCCATTCTGGATGGTGCCCAGTCCGTAGATGGCCTCATCCTTGTCGAGCGTGAAGGTCTGGCGGGCCTCAGCCACGTCGCAGTCCTTCTCGCGCAGCAGCACCTTGCCCTTGGCGGTCAGGAACGTCAGGCGTCCCTGTGCGTCCTGCTTCACGGTGAGCTTGCCGCTCTGCCAGACTCCCTTGCCTTTCTGCCACCCGGCATCGTTGGGCTTGGCAGTCACCACGAGCGTCTTCGTGGGCGTTCCCTTCACTACATGGACGATTGTCGGCGAAAAGAACTCCACCGTCACGTCAGTCTTTCCCTGAGCAAATGCTCCGTTCACGGCAGCGGCTGCCATCAGGCACAGCACGGCTGCAAATGTTCGTTTAGTCTTCATATCGCTATTTGTTCTCCTGTCTCTTATTCCTCGTACATCTTGTCAATCTCGCGCTTGTAGTTCTCGTTCAGCACGCGGCGCTTGATTTTCAGCGTGTTGGTCAGCTCGCCGCGCTCCATCGAGAAGGCGTGGGGCAGCAGCGTGAAGCACTTGATCTGCTCGTAGTGGGCCAGCTGCTGCTGCAGCGTGTCGATGCGCTCCTTCATCATTGCGTAGATCTGCGGGTTCTGGCAGAGGTCCTCGCGGCTCTCGAACTTGATGCCGTGTTCGCGGGCGTACTCCTCAAGCAGCGGATAGACTGGTATGATGAGTGCTGAGACGAACTTCCGCTGGTCGGCGATGATGGCTATCTGGTCGACGTACTTGTCGACCAGTATCTTCGACTCAATCATCTGCGGGGCGATGTATTTGCCGTTCGACGTCTTGTAGAGGTCCTTGATGCGCTCCTTGAGGAACAGTTCTCCGCCCTCCAGGTAGCCCGAGTCGCCTGTGCGGAAGTAGCCGTCGTCGGTAAATGCCTGACGGGTCAGGTCGTCGCGGTTGTAGTAGCCACGAGTGATGGTCGGGCCTTTCAGCAGCACCTCGCCCTCGTCGCTGATGCGGATGCTGATGCCCTCGATGGGTATGCCCACCGAGCCTACCGTCCAGGGATCGCCCAGATGGTTGCACGAGACGGTGGCCAGACTCTCGGTCAGTCCGTAGCCCACCACCATATTAATACCTATGGAATGGACGAACTCCTCGACCTTCGGGTTCACCGTGGCACCCGCCGTGGGGAAGAAGTGAGCGTTCTCCAAGCCCAGCTCCTTCCGGACAAGTGAAAAAATGGTCTTGTTCAGCATCTCGTACTCTAAGTGCAGGGCCATGGGCGGCTTCTTGCCTTTCGACAGGTAGTCGATGTTGTGCTTACGGCCCACGGCGATGGCATGCTCGAACAGCCGACGTTGCACGCCGCCGCTCGACTCAATCTTCTCCATCACGCCCATGTAGACCTTCTCCCAGAAGCGGGGCACGCTGGACATGCACGTCGGGTGGGTCTCCTTCATCGTCTGCTGCACCTGTTGCGGATAGGTGTTGATGATGAGCCGGGCTCCCTCGGTCAGGCACAGTATCTTCCAGCCCTTCTCAAAGATATGGGTGAAGGGCAGGAAGTTCAGCACGCGGTCGTCCTCGCCCACGGGCACGCACTTGTTGTTGGCCTCCATGGCGGCGTGGTACTGGCCGCAGGTCAGGATGACGCCCTTCGAGTCGCCCGTCGTACCACTGGTGTAGAGCACGTTGGCAATGTCGTCCATCGAGGCCTGCGCCTGCAGGGCCTCCACCTCCGACTGCCGGGGCAGGTCCTCGGCCTGCTGCAGCAGGTCGTCGAAGTACATGGCCATCGTGTCCTCCTCGCTCAGGCGGACGCCGCGGTCGAAGACGATGATGCGCTCCAGCGTGTGGCAGGTGGCCTGCACGCGGCGCGCCTTGTCATACTGCTCCTGCTCGCCGACGAAGAGGATGCGCATCTTCGCATCGTTCAGCATAAACTGTATCTGCTGCTCCGACGAGGTGGCATAGAACGGGATGGTGACGGCGCGAATGCCCCAGGCGCCGAAGTCGCAGAATAGGTACTGCGCCGAATTCTGCGAAAAAACCCCCACGTTATCCTGCACCTTCACGCCGAGGTTGAGCAAGGCGTTCGACACCTGCTTCACCGCCGTCGAGAACTGGTTCCACGAATACGATTTCCACTCAGTGCCGCCGAAGTCCTTGTAGATGAGCACTTCGCGGTCACCGTAGGTCTTGGCCTGCTCGTGAATAAGCACGGCCAGATGGCTGTTATTCTGCATAGCTACACAATTTTTCTGCAAAAGTAAGAAAAAAAGACGAAAACACAAAACTTTCTTACCGTTTTTACCCAAAACCCGGCGCCTTTTCCGTAAAAAGCGCCGCCTTTCAGGCAAAACCCGGCGGGTTATGAATGTCCCACGGTGGGACAAACCCAGAGAATGTTAACAGTCGACAGCCCTTCACGGGTTTCTCGCGTACGCGCGCACGGTGATTGTCACTTGCACTTTTTATCCTACACTTCCTACACTCCCAACACCCCGTTTAGGTGTAAGAAGTGTAGGAAATGTAGGATATTTCCTGCGATTGACAACTACATAACATTTTTTACGGTAATTCCTTGGAGATATCCGAATTATTGGCTATCTTTGCACCATCAACAGCAGAAGACAATGGAACAATATGTGAATGATGCGATAGGGCTGCTCAGGCGCCTGATAGCAACGCCGTCGGTAAGCCGCGACGAACGGGCGGCTGCTGACGTGGTGGAGGAACACCTGCGACTGTGGGGACTGCCCAACGGCCGCGAGGGTAATAACCTGTGGGTGGGTTGCCCCGACTGGGACAACAACCGCAAGACGGTGATGCTTAATGCCCACATCGACACGGTGAAACCCGTCTTGACGTGGACACGCGACCCCTTCGACCCCGCCATTGAGGGCGACACGCTCTACGGCCTCGGCTCCAACGACTGCGGCGGCGGACTGGTGGCCACGCTCCAGGCCTACCGCATACTGCTGCGCCATCCGCGCAGCTACAACCTGTTGTGGGTGTGCTCGGCCGAGGAGGAGGTGTCAGGCAGCGACGGCTTCAGCCGCGTGCTGCCGCTGCTGCCGCCTGTCGACGTGGCCATCGTCGGCGAGCCGACGGGGCTGCAGCCCGCCACCGCCGAGAAGGGCCTGATGGTCATCGACGGCTATGCCCACGGCAAGTCGGGACACGCCGCCCGCAACGATGGGGTGAACGCTATCTACGAAGCCTTGGACGACCTCGTGTGGCTGCGCGACTACCGCTTCCGCAAGGAGAGTCCGCTGCTGGGGCCGACGAAGATGACGGTGACCGTCGTCGAGAGCGGCACGCAGCACAACGTCGTGCCCGACCTGATGCACTTCGTCATCGACGTGCGCACCAACGAATACTACCAGAACGAGTACGTCTTTGAGTTCCTGCGCAAGCACATGAAGAAGTGCGAGTTGCAGGCCCGCTCGTTCCGTCTGCACTCGTCGAGCATCCCACTTGACCACCCGCTGGTAAAACGGCTCGTGGCGATGGGCCGCACGCCCTTCGGCTCGCCCACGCTCAGCGACCAGGCACTGATGCCCTTCCTCTCGCTGAAGCTCGGCCCCGGCGAGTCATCGCGCAGTCACTCGGCCGACGAGTTCATCCGTATCTCGGAAATCCGGCAGGCCATAGAGCTGTATGTCAGGCTGCTTTCGGGCTATTGAGCCAATTCTATAAGGAATGTGAGACGTTTTTAATAGCGCAAGTGCTTTTTTCATCGTACCTTTGCAGCCAGTAATCCAATAACTGTTGCAAAAAGAATGAAGAAAGCACTTGTTGTCTTGCTGCTGGCCCTGATAGCCACCATGCAAGGACTGAAGGCGCAAGAGCGCCGCCCCATCGACTCGCAGCATCCGCTGTGGTTTATCCATTGCGACGTGTGGTACAAGGCCGACCCGCAGAAAATCATCGACCTCATTCCAGAGGACGTGCGGCCCTACATCTGCCTGAACCTGAGTCTGTCGTGCCAGTACGACAAGGAGAAGAACCAGTACAAGATGCCCCACTACGCCTTCCAGACCTACAAGTCGTGGGGCACCGTCTGCCAGCAGAACG
>JAEEGH010006052.1_pt1 | contig 29859 bp, 20 predicted proteins | sample 9134181 | NCBI WGS metagenome assembly JAEEGH01 (sample SAMN16246544, study PRJNA631951) | gut metagenome | biome: gut microbiome; feature: rumen; material: DP-attached | host: Bos | place: Iran: Karaj | collected 2018-10 | reverse complement strand
TATCAGACTTGTTTGAACATTGCTGAGGTGAGGATTAATCTCGACGAAAGTCAAGATCATTTATAAACTTCAAAACATTCCAAGTTATGCAACAGCACATTTATTACATCAAGGCTGCGATTAAGCGAATACAGAGAAAGCTTGCTTTCTTTGTTGAGCGAAAGCAGGCTCGGCCACAGGCCAAGTATGCATTGCGATTTGCCGATATGCAAATCCAAGAGTTAGTAACAACTTTCAATTCCCAGGTGCAAAACCGAGGCTGGTCAAGTATGCGAGCCTATCATGACCAGGCACTCATTGACGAGTTCCAACGACGAGGCATCAATGTCTCTGTCGTCAGCGATGGTAAAACTATATCCTTCGCTCATCCTGTCCGATATGACTTGTTGGAAAATAAACTAGTCATCAGATAGTACCAATTATAAAAATTCTCCACCCTTGCAGTCTGCTCTTACGAGGGTGGAGAATTTCTATTCCATTGGTTTTATCATTGACTCGATGAAGGCGAAAGAATCAGGTGCCAGTCCCTCCGATCTACGTTTCAGATAGCGAAATTACGAAAAAAAAGATAAATTCTATATTTATTTAAGCCAAATTTTTGGATACCTTCTTATATTTTCGTAAATTTGCAATTGATAAAGTCACAACCTCTGTTGTAAAGGGGAAATGGCAAGTTTTTAACTTTTAAATATGGAGGAGCAGTAATATGCTTAAAACAATATAATAGAGTAAGGCAACGCAAAAAGTCCCGTACTACTGGGAATAGTACGAGACCTTAGGATAGCTTTCCCGATAGGCGTCTTAGTTGCCCACAATTCTGGGAATCTTCATAGTTCCTTAGTGCAAAATTAAGGATTTATTCTTAAAAGTAGCACAAGATGGTTCTCATATCGGGATTTTTTATGTTTTTTTATATTTAAAACAAAAGAAAATGGATATGAATCTATTTTTTCCTGGTTATGAGAGTTATTCAGTTACGACCTCATCACCATCCCGAAAGGGTAAAGTAAAGAAAGAAAGGAAAACGTTCAATCTGAACAAAGAGGAACTTTTCCATAGTGATTTGTATGGAGAGATGCCGCAGTCGTTTACGACCCCTTTACCGGCTCTGGCACCTTATTGTGGCGAAATACCTTCAAGGCTAGTTCCGTTCAATGAGGCCTATGCTTACAAGGACTTCAATTGCACGGTACATTTCTTTATCAACGACTTACTCTTTATTAGAGTACTTCGTAATCCGGAAAAGTATTTGGAGTTTTTTAAGAAGTGCCATTCTGTGATTGGTACAGATCTGTCTCAATATGCAGACATGCCTGCCGAAGATCGATATTTCTGTGCGTATATCAATCGTGCATTCTCTGCTTACCTACAAAGAAATGATGTTAGATTAATTCCAAACGTTACATGGTCACTCCCTGATAGCTATGTTTATAGCTGGTCCTCCATGCCAAGTCATTCTATTATCGCCATCAACTGCAAAGGCATCTTAAAGTACGAATTATCCAAGTATCTTTGGTATCGTGGCTATGAGGAAGCTGTTTCTACACTCCAACCCTCTCTTATTGTTCGCTACGGCACTGTCATGTCTTGTGAGTATATGGATATTAGTGTTTATTTTGAAAACGAACGATTAAATTACATGCGATATGGGAGGTAATGGAAGTTTTGCGCTCAGAACTACAGAATCTGAAGCTGGTAGAAGGTGGAAAACAATTATGGTTACACCATCAGGCATTAAGGTTTTGGAACTTAAAAACACTAATGATTCTATTAGTCTGCCTGAGGAAAGTCATACACCAAATACTGTATATGCTATTTTTAACAAGGGTGGAAAAGGACTTAAAGGAGTTGCTAAATATGGTGACAATGGAAAGAAATTGTTCGAGATACATACTACAGACCACAAAGGTCTGGGTGCTCATTATCATCCATGGATTGATGGACATCCATTACCTGCGAGACCTCTAACCGTTGAAATGAAAAAGCTTTTAGACGATGCAATTAATTTAAAATAATAACAAAAATGGCAAAAGCAGATTATATTATGAAAGATTTGGCTGGTTATTTGTTTAATGGTAAGTATTTGCCTGATTACAGCCATAATGGTAGTCTTTATCATGGGTACAAAAACAGCATTGAGGAAACATTGTTTTACGATTTTGCTGTTCAGGGTTATGATTTAGCATTCAGTTATAGAGGTAAACGCTACTACTTTATGTCAGACTCTGAGTATGTTGTACTATCCGATGAGCACTTTACTCAAGAGTATCAACGTTTTGATAATGGCAATGCTGCTCTTGAACAATTCAAGATTGATGGGAAATCCATTATTGAATTAATTGATAGTCTTGAAGATGTTGAATCATACTAACAAAAGAAGCAGGACCCTTCAGTCCTGCTTCTTTTCTTTATCAGTATTCTTTTCTAGTACTACATGAGCTTTTCCAGTTCTTCTGTCACATTGTTTGGTAACAACACACCAGAATGACCTCTTGACCATTCAAAGGAAGGAATGGCTTTTTGCAGTTTCTCAAGAGAAAAGTTTGATCCAGCTTGTGGTTCTGCTGGATTCATACATACCATATCTACATACATCCTACGCTTAGTGCTTCCGCCCCAATCGTCACCAGGATATGGATCAGAAAGGAACTGCCCGCTGAATACTATGCCTGCCTTATCGTCGCCAACACGCATCATATAGAAGAAGTCACCCCTTCGAGCCTCTTCCCAATCGCAGATACTCCAGTTTATGCGGAACATACCATGTTCCATGTTTGCCACACACGCTTCATAATCCTTTTCCGTAAATGAACTGATAGCAGGATTCCATCGCATCAGATAATGTCTGGATTCAGTTGGTATAGGTATTATCTCAAACTGAGCCTCCCATATACAACTATCACCATTCGGGTCTTCAACGCTTGGTTTACCTTGTCCTTGGAAACGGAAGCGAACACCTGGCTCTGTATTGATACCAATAATTCTCATAAGGCAATAGTCTTCTTCACCTTTGAGGAGCAGGAAGTCTAATGTACTCTTGATGGCATAAGGGAATACACCTTTATTATACAGGTAACATCCATGAAAGGTTTCAGGCATCTCGTCAATGACCAACAATAGATGTCCGTCTACATTCTCCAATATCTGGCGATAGTTATTATCGGTGATATCTAAGCGAATCTGGTTTATCTCTCCTGAACGAACTTTGTCAATTACTTCATTGTCTACATTAACAGTAAGAGCAACTTCATTGATATCAAACTCTTCGTTGTTTTTGTTAGTCTTCATAGGCTTATTGCTTTTTTATCTGTGGCAAAGATACAACTATAATTTGTAAAACGTATCATCTCTGGCAAAAATTACTCATGCCTATATAACTCATCCAAAGATTGTCCTCTATTATCTTTCCATTGCGACCAGCCATTAGAAGAACCGCCTACACAAAACAGAGCAGCACCGCTTGGTGAATCGAAACAGATATCCTCCTTGACAATACATTCACCATTTTTCATCTCTGTATACTCGGACATTAGTCTGTCACGTTTCCTTCTACTTGCTTCACTGATTTTATCAAGGTGACGAGGGTTTATCTTGCTGTCTTTTAATACGATTAGTGAATGATTCTTGAGATTGAACAATCCTTGTGCATCAGCATTTCGCTTTAAATAGCATTTGATTCCATCTTGGGAAAATGGTTCAGGCTTTTCAGAAGAAGATACAACCTTAAATCCCAGTTTCTTTGCCAATGTGACGATGTTGGGCAAATTGTCCTTTCCCCATTCTGTTGAAACAGCAAACTTTATCCCATCTCCACTTACTAATTGATACTCTTCTTCTTTAAAGTATCGTCTTCCTTCATAGTTCTTCTCACGAATATAATCCATCGTACGGATTACTCCAAACGAGCCTTGCATCTCTGGACGGAATATCTTTTCCAACTCAGCAAATGATATGTTCGGATATTGTTCCACATATGTTGATACAACAGCATAGACAAACTTATTCTTTCCAAGGAAAGAGCCCCCATTAAGTGAGTAAGTCGTATAGTCATACACTCGTTTCTTTGATTTCTCTTGTGGTTCTGGTACTTCTACATTCGGAGTTACTATTGTTGGGGAGAGAACGACTGTGGCATCGGTACTTATTGCAGTAAAACGAAGTGTTGCAAGCATCTTGCTTATCTCTTCTTCTGCTATGGCTCCTGCATACTTTTCAATCAAATATGGCTTCAAACTCTCTGATATTTGCCTTTGCGCATCTGCTATCAGGCTTTCTTTGATTTCATTCAAACTGTTCTGACGTTGTATCTCTTGGATACGTACTTCGCAGAAGTCCACGATGGATTCTTGACTAAAGTTCTCCTTGTCAAACCTTTCAACAAACTTTGCACCTAACTTGTTGTTGATTTCCAAAGGTACCTTCATTACAGAAACAGCTTCTTTACTAGAGGGCATATCGTAAACTATCTCAATATGCTCGCCTATATAGATGCCCACACTTAGTTTCAAAATACGCATATATGACAATAGTTGATCCACGTCCTTTTTACTCTGTTTATGAGATGGACGTTTTACCTCTATCACAAATTCGTCCTCACCATCCCTCTTTATCAAGATGTCTGGCTCAATTCGATTGCTGTTGCCTAGATGAATACTTTGCTTATGACATATTTCGCCCTTGTATTTTGCCCACCCTAAAAGCTGTAATTGGGTTTCAATAAGAGCATGATAGTTGTCTTCGTCAGCATCTCTCTTTTTGGCCTCACACAGGTCATATACAAAGTAATTCCATTTCTCTATCATATTGTATAGTTTTTTATTATCTATTCCCTTTTCTACTATTACATGCTCTACATGTCAGACGAGCATTTGATAAGACAGTCCTACCACCCGTACTCCAAGCATTTTTATGATCTATAGTCAATTCATCTGCTGCAAAATGCTGATGACATTCATCACACTCATACAATCCTTGTTCATTGGGAATAAGTCTAGAAAGTAATTCTGCTTTATCGTCAGATGTAAATAAACGTTTGGGATCAACTCGCAAATTACCTACTATACCAAGTATCATTGCCTCAATATCTTTGTCTTTGCTCATAGACAACTTATATCCTTCACTCTTGATGAATGCATTGCAATCCTTACAGATATCATCTTTATGTTGTAGCCAAATGGCACGATCCTTCAAATACTCAACAGCAAGTTTGAACTTCAATACATTTCCTATTTTAGAAGCGTCTCCAAATACATCATGAATAAAATTGATATAGGGTTTAATCTTCTTGACTTCTTCATTAAACGACTCGTCTTTGTGTTGCTGAACGTAATCATGTAAATCACTTCGTTTGGGAAACACTCCACCTTTGCGAACATAGTAGATATATTCAAGCAGATGATACTTGTTGTCACCTCGGTCTACTGTCGCATTAGGCAATACCTTACGAACATTGGCATCTTGTGCAAAATAGTCATTCAGTCCTTCAATGTAGTTACCGTGATACAGGCCATTGAGAACCTCGAACTTTGAAAGAGCAACGCCAAGCGTGTTGATACGATTGAATATCTCACGTTTCTTCTCTTCTGTTCCACTACAGATAATTGTAGTCAACTCTCTATTGTCAACAATCTGTTGCAAGTCGCTGTCGTAAGCATAGCCTTTCCATGTTTTGCCCTCATATAGAAGGTTTCCTTGCTTGAATTTCTTGATAGCCTCGATACGTTGTTTACCATCCAAAACCTCTAGTTTCCCATCCTCTCGTTGCCACAAATAGAAAGCAGGTAAAGGAATGCCTTGATAAATACTGTCGATGACTAATGCCTGCTTATTGGCATCATAAACAATTGCACGTTGTAGTTCGATGTCGCTGATGATAACTCCATTGACAACCTTTTCGTATAGTTCTTTTACAGTCATTGTTTAATCCTCCTTTTTACGTTTAATAATCATCCTGTCCCAAAGACGGCGATAGTGTTTGTTTCCTAGTGCTAAATAGAAACGATTTCCCCCTTTTTCGTATACAGCATCTTTTTCTACAAAGTCTTTAATTGGTTTGCCCAGTTGGAGACTTGACCCAATTATCTCAAACTGTTTAGGGTTGTATTTCTGCATGAAAGTAACAGGAACACACATCTCACCATAATAATCGTTTGGGATATCTGCTACGGCAGATATATAAATAGCATCATAATTCACTAACTTAGGATACCTTTCTGGATTTTCATAATAAGAGGAAGATAGTGTAAGTTCCTTAGATTGAGGCTCAACCTGTAAATTAGTATACCACATACAACTGCGAGGGGTGTTATGTTGTTTTGGTAGGACAGAACCATCTGGACGCTTAAAGCCACTCAAATGATAATGATATCCAATACGAATATTACCTTCCTGGAAATGTCGAATGATGCTTTTCTCTGTTGGTGCTGTCTGGGGACCAATCACCAAAAACTCCTTGTCATTCTTAATCAGTAAATCAATAAATTCATCAAATTGGCTGAATGGCGGATTTGTGATGATAACATCATAATGACTGTAATCAATGTCTTGGAATCGTACGCCTTCGTTTGTTTTTGGATTGTATCCGCTTACACTAATAGAACGGATGCCAGATTCCTCAGCTTGATTCAAAAGATAGTAAACAAACTGGCATTTCACCAAATCCATTCTTTTTTCTATCTTCTCGCGAGTCTTTGCTATGTCGATGTTCTTGATAGTTCCCTCTGCACTGAATAACTCTCTATCCAGCACATAGCCCTCCTCCTTATAAACGATCTCTTCATTATAACTCTCATCCCAATCACATGGACACAATATACGCTTGCCACGCAATTGCGGCAAATAGAGACTAACTTCATCTGCTATGTCTTGGAACAATGTATAATACTCATCGTCTCGCTTTTGTTTGCTGCCTTGTAGCCTTGTTGTTCGCTTAACCATTAGCGCATATTCAGTTTTAGTGCACTCACTGACTTATCGGGCTTTGTAAATGGACAAAACCAACGAAACCTCAGAACATAGAAAAGGCGTGAACTGCCTTATCTACATCTTGAGGCCGTGAGATTGCCCATGTAACCAGATAAGTCATGTCCACACCCTTAGGTGCAGACATTAGTGACTACCTGTGGTTACATTATCTTAGAAATTTCTCACGTTTCAAGATGTACCGAATAATCAGCTAATGCTGTTATTGATTCCAACTAAAGTCGCACTGCCGCTTTCGCTAAAGCATATTGGCAATGCTTAGTGCAAAGATACGAATAAGTGAATAAAATGCCAAATATATTTGGGTATTTTTGAACAAAAGTATCTTAAAAACTTGTTTTAAAGATAAAGATTATTTCTGAAAGTTGCAAGTCTTTCAATGGATTTTTTAAAGATATATGGTTCCACATAGTTGCAGAATATGTCATAGGACGGGTAAGTGACATATGAATCCGCATAATCTGTGCTCACAGGGGATCCCTTTGTGAGCACAAACCTGATACCTGATTCGGGTATGAGGTCTTGTGTTGAATGAAGGCTGAAGTCAGATGGTTTAATGTCTAATTATTTTGTAGATTGGAATAAAATATTTATCTTTGCGGTGATGAAGAACAGGCATCTGTTATGGAGTTGTGTACAGGGTGAGAATTTATGAGTCCAATAAATATATACTGAATATGATAAAGAAATTTGCTTTTATTGTTGCTGTTTTCGCTGCTGTTGCCCTGAAGGGAATGGCTCAGGAGCCTTTCGCTGTGAAGCCAGCTCCTTTCAAGAAGTATGTACGAGTAGAGAAAGGTGTCCAGCTCCATCAGAAACCCTCCGCACAAAGTGCTCGTCTGGCATGGGACGATAGTGAAGAGTCTTCCCTTTTGACATGGCGGAAGGGAAAGTTGCGTCCAGGTGATATGCCTGTTGATGCCCAGGTACTTCCCGTCTGGCAGGAACAAGGAGAATGGTATAAGGCACAATATTATGAAAAAACGGTCTTCGTTTTGAAGAAGTACTGTACGGATGTCCAGCTACGCCCTTTGAAAGACTTGGGAGACTATCAGGTAGTACGTGTTATCCCTTCAGGTAAATACAAGGATTATTGTCTCTCTCTTACTTATATCTCTGGAGGCTGCCAGCTCTTGTTGGGGAAATATGTCGATGGCATGTTCGTTTTTGAATATACTGCTGAATGTAATGCCAGTCATCAAGGCTCCAACTATATGGATGCAGAAGGTGTTGTGTATTTCAACAAGGAGTTGGCGGATGAAGACGGTGACCCGTCTGCTGACAAGATTATCAATGACGCTAAGACCATTGCATTCCTGATGTCGAATGTCGATAACATGCCCCATCATCCCCTTTATGTGTTTGGCATAGAAGGAGATGATCATGTGTATAGCAGCTATGTGGAAGAGTTTTAAGTAATTATTTCTGGAACAACCAGTCGACTTCTCCAGAGGGACCGTTGAGACCGCAGTCGCGGGATTTGATGTCGCTAGTGGTAAAGCCTGCCACCATGAGGATTCCCTTGGGTAGATGCAAGGTCTGACGACCGGCGGGCAGGGTGTATTGGTGGATGTTCACCTTTGGCATCTGTACGATACTGATGGCATTGGTGAGCAAGGGCTCTGCCTGACCGTACTCATTACCTGTGGCATCAATCTCCAGTTTCGGGGCTTTCGCCCATTTGGGGTCGTCATCCTTGAAGAGACCGACGAGCAGTTTCACGGGTTTGTCACTCTCAAACTCAATGGTGGTACCTACGATACGTGTGGTGTCACGATTCAGTACGAGTGCCTGCATCCCAACCAGTTCCGGAGCGACAGAGTCGACAGGAGTGTCAGGACGGTTCTCGAAGACGGCGGCTCCTTTCCGCAGGGGTATGAGTTGTATGTTCTTCGTGAAGATTTTCACATTGGCAGGCTGGGCAGGTTGGATATGCTCATCCGTCTGTGCCACAGGGTTCTTCAACTTCTTGATATTCTCTTTCAGCGCATCCAGCTCTGACTGGTAGACGACAGCAAGTTCACTCCATGTCTTCATCTTTCCACCATCACCACCTACGGGGATGCGACGCTGGGCTGTCTGCATGGAGTTGGCATAGAGGTAGGAGTCTTGTGTGGACATGCTCAGTGCGTTCCACCAGTACTGACTTTGCTCCAGATGCTCCACGGCTTTCTCCAGATACTTGATGTCCTGTGACCATTTGTAGTTCAGTACCTGTTGTGCTGCCAACACTTTCCAACGGAAAGAAGCGGCGAACATACGGTAGAAGATCATGTCTTTTCTCACACGCTCAAACTCGTCGGCATGACGAGTCGGCTTTGCCATAGTGATGTTGACGGCATGTTCTGCTTCTATACCGTGTTGCACACACTGGTCAACGATATCCAGAGGAAGTTCCCCGACATGTTTTTCTCCTTTCCATTCTTTCTCCACGTACTCGATGAGTTTCTCACCCTGTGGTCCGCAACTCTCATAGAAACCAGGGTAGATGGTGTATTTGTATGGATTCACCAGCTCTCCCATCGTCATACCGAGCAACAAGGTCTGTCGGTTGCCCTCAGTGATACCGAAGCGGCGCAGGAGTTTGGGGGCAATCTCACCCGCTTCATCATAAGCCTTCAACAATTGTCCGGCAGCAATGGTGTCAATACCGTAATAGTCGGAAAGCTGTTGCTTCCAGTAGGTCTGGTCTTGTTCTCGGTCACAGTTCCATGCATAACGTCCCCAGACACGATACCACATCCAGTCGCGGTCAATCTGTAACAACCGTTCTCCGTGAGGAAGCTTGTCAGCAGTATAGGGCCAGTCCCAGTAGGAAGCCTGTGGATAAAGATGCAGTCCCTTTGAATGATGAATCTTGTGCATCGCCTGTACAGCTTTCTGGGTGAAGGCAGGTGACGACCACCGCCACGGCTCCAGGTTGGCGAGGATATGTACATTGTCAATATGAATCGGTGCTGCAGCGGCAAGCATACGATGTGTCTCACCCCAGGGACCACCAGGCTCATAGGTCGTCAACGACTCTCCCGTGTATTTGTTCATCGTATAGATGTTCGGGTAGAGTGGGAGGGAGGCTTTCAGCACGGCAGGTCCATCCGTGTCATGGTTGCGAAGGATGATAGGAGGCGTGTCCGTACGTCCTGACGCCCTCAGACCGTCTTTGATACCTGGAATCACCGTCTCTGTCATCCACTTGATGTCATTATCGATACCCGACATCGCCTCACCCAGACAAACCAGGAATCCCACCTTCGGATATTTCTCGATGAAGGCAGCGATAGACTTACGGGTGTAGTCGGCAATCAAGGGGGTGATAGGACGGTTACGATCTTGTGTCTTCAGACCATAATGGTCAGCGAAGGGTTTGCTGAGGATGATATTATAGAACATCTGGATGACACGGATGCCACGGCGGTCTGCCTCGTCAACGAGGAACCCGAACATCTCCTGGTTCTTCTGCATCGTCTCGTCATCCACCTCTGGCGCAAAGGGGTAGTCTTTGAGTTTCACCAAGGAGGCAAAGGGATGACCATTCCAGAGATAGACCGTGTTCATATTGTTCTCTGCGAGTAAATCCAGATACTTGATCCATAAAGCCTTGTCATAGAACCAAGGGAAGTTCTCGGGGGTATAGGGATATTCGTAGACACGATGACCAGGGAGGTAGACCGTCTTCTGCAACCCCACACAGGCACCTCGCAGTTTCATCTGTGGCACCTCACTCTGTGTGGTCAGGGTGCTGAGCGTGGGGTCTTCCCGCAACAGCTCTAGTAATTTGTTGACACCATAGATCGCACCCGCGCCATCGTTGCCGATAACACGGATATGCTTGTCTTTTCTGAGGAGTGTGAACCCTTCTGCCTCACCGTTGCCAGCCACTTCAACAGACACGTTGAACTTACCTTCCTTTCCTGTCAACAGACTGGCGGCATAGTTTGTCTGAGGACTCACGTTCTTGACTTTTACCTTCGCGTAGGTAACTGGTGTATATAACAAACACAGTGCGAATATCAGTTTCTTGATCATAGACCTATCTTTATTTCTTGTTTTGCGGGAATCTCTATTTCTTTCTCTCCAATCATCAGGGTTCCGTGTCCACCGTCACTATAGATGGTGACCTCCTGTCGGCTCATCGACACATGAATCTTACCAAAAGGTGTCGGAACATCACCTTCCATCCACTGTAAGTCTCCCAAGACAGGCTTGACGAGATACTCCTCATAACCGGGCTTGGTGGGTTGGACCCCTAAATAATATTTGCCTATCAGATAGATGGGACTGGCTCCCCATGCATGACACAGACTTTTGCCATAGGGGCGACCGTACATGGCTAGATGTTGCGTGCCAGTCTCTTCGGGATTGTATTTCTCCCAGAAAGAGGTAGCACCCTCATGGAGCATACCACCCCAGTAGTCACGTATCTCCTGCAAGACCTCTGTCTGTAAACCGTCAATGCAAAGAGTCTCCAGTTCGTAGAAACGCATATAAGGTGTCGTGATGGGGTCAATCGCAGGGTTGAGCATGACACTCTTCATGATCTCATGACGCTCTTCCTCGTAGGCTAATCCATAAAGGATGGCAAACATATTGGGGAACTTGGTGATCTGTTGGTTCATCTGTCCCTCCTCGATAGCGTGATAATATGCTTTACGCTCATAACTCCAGAATGTCTGTTTGATCTTGTTGCGCAGTGACTCTGCCTTCACACGGTAGTCGGTCTTGACACCCAGGAGCTTGGCACAGACAGCCATTGTCTCCATTGCCTTCATGAGCAGAATCTGCTCAAAGCAAAGTGTTCCGCGTTTATGCATGGGGAAATCCACCCAGTCCACGAAGATCCAATCGTCAGACTGTCCTTCTGCCATCCCGTCGCCGTTCAGTCGTCCTTCGACATAGTCCATGAGTGTCACCATGCGGGACCACATCTCACGTACGAAGTCCAGGTCTGCCGTATACAGGTAGTAGTCGTGGATAGACTTAAACCAATAGAACGTATAGTCCATGATGGTGTTGACGTGTGCTGTCACGGGGTCTTTGCCTCGTAACTGACGAATGGTACGCTTCACACATTCGGTATCGAAGCGGAGATAGTAGTTCATCAGGTATGACTGGATGGCATCACCACTCCATGTCCAGCGGTCACGCTTGATACCGTCCATAAAGAACTCACGGGTGGTGAGATCCATGGTATAGGCTGCGGTGTCCCAGATGTTGTTCAACAGCTCGTCAGAACAACGGAAAGAACCACTTCTCTCTTTCTCCAAGGGAGCATATTCGAAATCCATTAGTACCTCTTCGTAGGAGGCGTTCTGCTCTGTCTCAATATAGACATAGCGGAAAGCCTTGCTGTCACATATCTCACAAGGGGACTGTCCCCCTGTGAGGATGTCGAGCGTCTCACAATGCTCCTTGTCCATTGCTTCTTCGGCACTTTCTCCATAATAGATATGGATACAGCCTTTCAGTCCTTTTACCTTCAGATAACCGAAGGTCTCTTTCCCGAAATCGTAGAGGATACCGTTTGTTGTCACGGCATGCCTACAAACAGGACGCTGTTCGCTGCGCTCCAGCCGGTATTGTGAGGGAGGCGTGTCGATGTCGTCGAAGTTCCAGGAGGCTGCAGGCACATAGATACCAGAGCCATGGGCAATACCATTCTCATCAATCCATATCTTATCTTCGTAGGTGGCAAGCCATGTGGAGTCGGTATGGATCGTTGCGCCTTCGATAAACAGGGCTGGGGGTGTGGCCTGGTTCCACACTTTGAGATTCAACTTATGTTTACCTTGTGGTACAGTAAAAGTCTTGGGTTGTCCGAACTGCAGTTTACCATCCAGCATGAGATTGAACTGTCCCTCACATGCAATGGTAATCGTCTCCTCCCTGTCGAGGTTGAACTCACGGGAGAACTCCACCGTCACATAGTGTGAGTCCTGTTTCCAAAACGGTGGAAACATCGCACCGCGCTCAGTCCGCCGGTTGTTGAAGATGTTACCCAGCCATATCTCAAAATCGCCAGGATACCATATCCAGGTACTTTTTAGTTGAGAGTTGAGAGTTGAGAGTTGAGAGTTTGCTGCCGCCATCGTTTGTTGTTTATTGGTTATTGTTTCTGCCTGCGGCATTCTTGATGCTGTCGCTGACTTGCGGTCCGTTATTCTCCCATACGTTACCGGGTCCATTGGCATTCTTCAGGAATTTCTCCTCAGGAGTCCAGTTGTCACGTAAGGTGATGTTCGATGATCCCTCATCGGTATAGAGGTAGAACCAGTGATTGGGGTCGTGGACATACCCCGGTCTGGCAATGTCCCGTACCACATTCTCGCTAATGACGGTACCGGGTTGGTTGCCGAGGGTATAGATCCCGGCACAATCATACATGTGCTGCGCATAGTTGTAAATCAAGTTCGCATGCACCTTATTATCTTTCATGCATACAAGGTCGCGGTTCCAGCCCCATCCCAAGGAGATACCTGTGTAACTGACATCATGGATGGTGTTATGCTCAATGGTGATTTCATTGACATAGCCGGCAGCGACGGCAACACATCCCCAGTCCTCGTTCGTCACATCATAGAACTCCGACTGTGCGATGGTCTGTCCTGTACATACCTCCCGGAAATCGGTGGGCTGGTAGGGGAGATGGGTCTCCAGTCCTTCTGGGGAGAAAGAGCCGCAGACATAGCCGTTCATGGCGATATCGGTAAACGTACAGTTCGTTGTCATACCACGACGACATCCGATGACATAGTCCAGACCAGAGCCTCCTAAGTGCTCGAAGCGACAGCCGTCGAAGTTGATGGCTTCTGTATATCGTAACTCGATAGCAGCGTCGGCGCGTCCCAGCCATCCTTGATTGTCAAGCTTATGGTTGTTGGGACGGTCAATCTGCGGACGTAATTTATACGCCTCCGTCAGATACATGCCAGCCTGCAAGGGGACATGTCCTTTCTCAGAGGGACGCATCCATGTGGTGTGACTAAAAGTGATCCCTTTGAAGGTGATATTACGGACAGGATGCTCGGCGGTGCCGATGAACTCCACCAGCGTTTCCATCACTGGTACGACAGCCTCTTTGACCGTCTCTCCTTGTTGTGGCAGATAGTAGAGCTTATGTGCTCGGATGTCATGATACCATTCCCCCGGCTCATCCAGTAATTCCTTGGCATTTGTCAGGTAGAAAGGGGAGGGATGTCCTGTATTGGGTGTCATCGGAGAAGGCCAGGGATGCTCAAACTGTAACTTCGCCTCCGGGTTATGAAAACGGATGGCTGCGGAGTCACCTTGTATCCTGATACTCTTGATACGCAGATTGGAGGTACACCACATCTCGTGCAACACCATCTCTGCATAAGGAGCATTCAGGATTCTCTCCACAGCTTTCTTAGGAACCCATAGTATCTGTCCCTTCTTGTCGTAAGTACGGATACGGAACATCTTCTCAAAGTCACTGACATCGCGAGCTCTGGTAGCTTTCTTTCCATTGACCCATAGCTGGCGGAAGTCGATGGGACGACCGTTGAAGTCGGGGACATCAGCCACCAACAACTTCCCTTGTCGTTTCCATTCCAGGATTTTGATACCACCACTGATGACGGCGTCAGAACCCTCGATGGTCAGTCCACTGTCTTCCGGACGCAGACGAAGGGGCTCATATAACTGGTAGACCCCTTTGCTCAGGTGAATGGTCACAGGTTCTCCTTGTCCCAGTCGTCGCATCTCACGTGCTTTACGTACCGCATCAGTGAGTGATGAATCGGGAGTGACATAAAAGTCTGATGGGGACGCATACGTTGATACGCCCCTCATCAATAAACCTAACAGGATGATGGTGATTTTTCTCATGATGTTATCGCGCTAATGGTAACCAGAGTGACATGTCCTGTATACCTCGGTTGTCCCAGGCATAGTAGGGGATGAGTCTTACCTTTACCTTCTTGGGGGTGACAGAGCGTATCTCCCGATAGAGCGTCTGGTTGTCCCATTGCTCTTGGTTGGTGAGTACAGCCTCTCCTTCCAGCGTTGTCATCTCATGACCGCAGAGAGTCATCTTCTGTTCCGTAAACTGTATATCGGCAGGAATGGCGATGTCGTTGATGCGGTAACCGCCTTCGATATCCTCACCTTCCAGACAATAGACGATGGGGCCGCGCATGACGGCAATCTGGTTCTTTGCCTCTTCCACCAATGGGTTTGCCTCTACGAGACGCGGATGCATGTCGAGGTTTAGCTCGATGATATCCCCCTTCTTCCATTTACGGGTGATGCGGAGGTCGGCATCCTCTCCATTGACCTTCACGTTATACTTGTCACACCAGTCGGGTCGATGCAGTTGGATTGTCTGTAGGTTCTTTGCCTTCTTGATGGTGAGAGTGATCTTTCCGTTCCAAGGATAATCCGTCGTCTGTTCCACTTCCCAGTCGTTGGTTTTCAAGTTGTTCTGTCCGTAGAGGTTGACATAGAGTGTTTGTCCATTGACAGCATAGGCGTATTCCTGTGCCTGACAGAGAGTACGCAATGTGTTGGGAGGACAACAGAAGCAGGTGATGTAGTGCTGACGGTGCTTAGGCCATCGCATGGTATAAGGAAATTCCTTGGTGCGACGCAGAGCCTCTGTGTAGAAGAAGTCTTTGCCGTCGAGGGAGATACCAGAGAGGATTCCGTTATAAAGCTCGTTCTCGATATTGTCGATGTATTTAGCATCCCCCGTCGTCTGGAACATACGCCAGGAGAAGAGCATCATACCGATCTGTGCGCAGATCTCGTTATGGGCAGCCTCTTGTGGCAGTTGGAACTGTCTTCCGTAAGCTTGGTGAATCTGTTGGATGGAAGGCTGGTTATAAGTAGTGCCATCCGGCGACACACCATCGTAGAGAGCCCCGCATCCTCCCATGATATAGATCTTATGTTGGATGATGTCGTCCCATATTGCCGAGAGGTTCTTCATCAACTGTGTCTCTCCCGTCTCCGCATAGAGATCGGCGACACCCGCATAGAGGTAGTTGGCACGGACGGCATGTCCCATCGCCTCATACTGGTCGCGGAACTTATGACGATCCTGGTTATGATCCTCGCCATTTGTCACACTGTCGCGGATAGCGATAAGTCCCTTTGCCAATGTTAGGTATTTCTCTTCCCCTGTCTCACGGTAGATCTCGGCAGCTCCCATATAATGAGAGGGACAGATGGCATTACGTGACAGTTCCGCAGCGTCATTGGTCAGGAAGTTATAAAGAAAGTCCGCTGCTTTCTTGCCACAGTTAAACAAGGTCGTCTTTCCAGTGGCACGCTTATGGATGATACCTGCGGTTATAAGATGACCGAGGTTGTAGGTCTCGAAATTCAGACGAGAGGCAAAGGCATGCTTCTGGTCTTTACCGATCTCGATACCTGCGGCATTCTCCGTGATGGCATGGGTGTCGATACCAGCGTTACGCTCAGAGATGACCACAGGGGTATGGATATATCCGTCTGCACGCTGGGCGAGAGCTACTTGCTCAATGAATTTGTCCATCAGCGCATCGAGTTTCGGGTCTTTGGTAATGGCATAAACCGTCGCACATGCTTCCAGCCATTTATACATGTCTCCATCGTGGAAGGGAGGGCCATGATGCTTGCCTTTCACAGTACCTGCGGCGACCTCGAAGTTGCGGAAACCATTACTGCCATGCAGTCCCATGTTATCGATGGTCTCCCAGGGTGTGTTCCAAGTGTCCCACATGTCCCAGATACCCGTTGTGGAGAGCATGTTAAAACGATCGCCCCAGAAACCGCCAGTCCATCGGACAGCCCCCAGAGGGGTGTTGGTCATCTTCGCCTGTTGACTGTGACTCATGTCGGTGAGTCCCCCTTGTGCCATCACAGTGGTGGCACAACCTATCATAGTTGTAATCAATAATTTCCTCATAATTGTCCTCCTCTTGCTTTAACACGCTCATACCATGCCTCACGCTCTTTAGTCAGGTCATATCCCCGTTTGGTCAGGTAGTTGTTGATACGTCCTTTGTATTTTCCGAACACCTCATGTTTCTTCTTCGAACTCTCTGCGTCGATAGCCAGTTCACGAGCCTCTTTCAACCAGGCTAGGATCTGTGCTTTCTCCTCATCCTTCAGGGTAGGGATCATGTCACACTGTGCCTCGTAGGTCACTTTCACCACGTTGAAGGTCATCACGTCCTTAACCCGCTCGATATGGTGAGGTTTCAGATACATCGACAAGTCAGTCTCGAAGCCGAAGTGTGAGCGGTAGAGCTTGGAGTCACACAATGCCTCGGCGAGTTTCTTGTCCGTCTTCTTGATGGAGTCCCGTTCCGCATAGATATCGTTGAGCTTGAAGTAGCGGTTGGCGATGATATTGACGACGTTCTGTCCCATGGGTGTCCATGTGATCCCCAGTTCGTCAGTAGCTTTCTGGGAACGTCCGATGATGGTCTGTACATATTGAGGGTCACGTCCTTCACTGTCGAGTTTGACGGCAGCCTCGGGGTAAGAGTTGAAGGTCTCTTTCAGACAGCGTACATTGGCACCATAGTTCATCTTCACATTCCGTACCATCTTCACGTCACGGCTCCGTTCTACAAACAGCCATCCCTTCCAGTTCATCTCGTCAAGGGTCTGTTTGATGAGTGGCAGGTTGATAGCGGGATCCTTAGAGATCCACACACTGTCTGTGTTGGAGGCATGGATGGCACAGATGTTCTTGGCACCCAGTTTCTTCATATCCTTGGCGATGTCCCAGCCATTCTCTATGATGGTCTGCCACTTATAGAAGATGGCGATACCGTCGCTTTTGACCTCTTTCAACAGTTTTAGGTTACCAGCGGCATCTAACGGAGTGTCGATACCAACGACCTTACCTCGTGCTTTTGCTGCCTCACCGATGGCATGTAGCCGACTGACGATCTCTTTCCGTTTCGCCTTGTCCGTAGACCAGTCGTTACCACTTCCACCCAAAGGTAGGAAGGCGACTTTGACATTCCCCATGATATCCATGGTATTGAAACAGTCGTCCAACAAAGAGAGATAGTTGTCACGTTGTGTGAGGTCCTGTCCGTAGAAGCCACTCATGGCAACAGCCCCCACACGGATACCCAGACTGTCGGCGGTATGCTTGAAAAGGGCGGCAGCTTCCGGCTCCCGCATCTTGTTGTCGAACATCTCACGCTTGCCCAGTCCTCCCATGTCCATCTCTATACCATCACATCCTAAGTCCTTGGCGAGTTGGAACTCACCCAGTTTCTGACGTTTCAGTACCATCCAGTCACAGACTCCTACCTGATAACGCTCTTGAGCCATCAGGGTGTCAAGACATGACATACCGCATGTCAGGATAGATAAAAGTAAAATACGCAGTTTGCTCATATTTGATTTGTTATTTAGTTCAGTGCTAACGACTGGTGTATAGCAACAAATATCCGCATCTTCAACTCATCCTTTTCTTCTTGGGAAAGGGGTTGGAGAGGCGGGATAATAGAATAAAGTCGTTCTTTCTTCTTGTTTTTTCCTTTTGTTGCCATTATCTTCCTTTTTAATAAGGACGGAATAATGGCAATGGTGTAACCATTGAGGGAGCAGGGGCTTTTATACCGCTTGTTTCATCTGTCCCGCATATTCGCGGAGCCGGCTGATACTACGATGCATCAGGTTACGCACACTCTGGTAGTTGATACCCATGATACGGCAGATATCCTCATATTTACGATGCTCGATATAATAGAGATTGATGATCTGCCGCTGGCGGGGTGACAGCTTCTCGAAGAATTTCTCCACGTTACTCGTGAGTTCCTGTTGCCGTTCCATCCGTTCCTGGTTGTACTCCTCGTATTCTGCGAAAACCTGTGTGTTAGTATCGTTGATCTCGTCGCCTGTCATCTTCCCGTTACGACGGAACTCATCGTGGATACGGTTGCGCAGGGAGATAAACAAATAGTTGTCCACATTGTCTATCGGACCCAGGTTCTCCCGTCTGGTATATAACTTTACAAAGACATCCTGTATACAGTCTTTCAGCATCTCACGGTCTGTCGTGAAACGGGAACCGAAGGCAAACAACTGGTCAATATGTTTGTTATAGAGCTGTGAAAAGTCTATCATCTTAGTAGTTTGTATTTGAAAGTAGTTCGTTGTCAACTGCAAAATTAATAAATAATTTTGGTAAACAGCTACAAAACGGACATCTTTTTCTTTTTTTCTTAATTTTTAATACATTTCACCTTTGTGCGGGATGGAGCCAATAGAGCTTGTTTCCCTTGCTGTCATTGGGACGGAAGGTGTCCTGCAGGCGTGTTCCTTTTTGCAGAAGGGAGATATCACCCGTCTGCATGTCAATGGTGTAGATGTTGTATTTCCCAGATGCAATCGACAGACTCGTCTCTGAGGACGGTGCATATACGAGGTAACCTTTCTGTGGGGCACCCAAGGCGATACAGTTGCTGTCCTCAAGGGGCTTCATCTGACAGATGTCTTTCAAGAGTTGAGCGTTGAGCGTTGACTGTTGGGCGTTAAGTGGGATGTTGGGAAGGGAACCGCCAGCCAGGAGGATAGCCCATCCGTAGGTGGGATATTGCTGGGAGAAGAAGGTCACAGCCTTCTCCGGGTAACGGTTACGATACTCGGCAACGGAACGGTAGGCTTCCTCAAATCCTGTCTTTCCCACCTTGACCTTACGCATCCACTGTCGTGGTGCCAGGTTACGGCCACCCTCAGGTGCCCATAGCTCTTTGGTGTTGTAATGCCAGTAACGGATATCGATGATGTCGACGACCTTGCGTAGCTTGGGGTCTGCAAGGATACTGTCCTGTACGTCTTTCGTACAGCTGAGGGCGATGAGGGGATGCTGTCCTGTCTCTTCCTCCCATTCCGCTATCGTCTCTAACCAGAAGCGGGTGAAGTGAAGCGGTCCTGTATATTCCGCACTGATGGAGTGTATCACGTTAGGTTGGTCTTTCATCTGTTCCAGACACATGCGGATATACTGTTTGTGCAGTGGACGGAGCACAGGGTTCTGCTCGTTATAGAACTGTTCCGCCATGAAGATACGCTTATCGCCAGCGAAGGGCACAGGCTCTGGGAAGTCCGTGTGATTGATATTGTTGACGGGTCGCCAGGGACAGTCTACCCAATGTGCACCCGCCTCCAGGATGTTATGCTGGAAATAATGCTCGTTATAGAGGAGGATATACTGACTTGCCGCTTGATGGGCAAAATCATTCAGACGGCTCCAGTACCAGCGGTTGGGTTTGGTCAGGTCATAGCGTGACAGTCCGTCCCATGCTGTACCTTCACCAGAGCGGGAGAAAGGTTGTTCATAGAAAGGTGCCCATACGTCACCATCGGCACGACGGACACGTTCATGGTCTGTCCTGCGCAGGTCATACCAGAGTCCGTAATTATGATATAAAGAACTATAACGATTATTAGCTAAGTAGTTGATTACCGAGTCGATACGGTCTGTCCATCCCATCCCCTCGCATCCTGGTACAAAACGTGTGACGGCAGGTTTTGCACCATGCTCTATGAAGTTGTCCTTCACTCTTCCGCTCCACCATGGGATGGCATATTGGTTGCCTGTCACCAACATCCCGTCAGCAGTCAAATACCCGTTGTCAATCGCATATCGGGTTGGGGTATGGGGATGGTTCTGTGGTGCTGTTGTCGTATGCCGGCTGTTAATGGAACCGTCTCCATGAGTATTGGCTGTAAACGGAATACTGTCGAGCCACATCTCCAAGGTGAGTCTCGGCTGGGTCAGTGACTCCTGTGCCAAAGCCATCGCCTGTTCTACTGTCGGTGAACTGGACGCATTGGTAGGACGGGGGAGGATATATGGTTCGAAGGGGAGTTTCCCTAATCGTTTCTCCAACTGGTCGTAGAACAGACTGCGTGGTGTCACGTGGTCGTTACTGCTGGTCCATTCTCCATTACCTGTGAGTGTTCCCCAACAGCCATGAGCACTGGAACGGTTGTCGGCATCTGGGGAGTAGCAGGAGAGGGTAGAGGCAGTACACTGCCACAGCATTGAGTTTGCCGTGTTCCATCCTGTCCCGAACTGAAACTGTTCCAGATTCGCGAAACGGATATCGCCGCCATCGATATTGACGATGTCGAAGAGCAGTCCTGCCGCCCATGATCCGATACTGCCACTAAAGCCCAAAGACTCCTCACCCTCACATTGTACGAAGGCGTTAGGACCTGCGGCACAGTAGCCTGCGGCAAAGTCGTGGATACCATGACGGGAGATACAACGCTGGAAGAGCGTCTGTTGTCCACGAGTCAGGAACACCTGTCGTCGCCAGCCTCCTATCTCTGAGACGGGATGGTGGGCAAGACAGTCTTCTACTGTGATACGACTGGTCTGCTTCTGTAGGTTGACGGCAGAGCCTGCCAGGTGTTGGAATATCACCCTGCGGACCCATCCGTCGCGTACATTATTTATATAAATACCATCCCAGCAGTGGTCCTCATCCTTGGCATTCCAAGCAGCATGCTCAGCGTCGATCGTCAGGTTCTCCACACCACATTCAGTGATCTCTCCTTTGTTGTAGTCATTGACCACGAAAGCTCCTCCGTATGTCTGGGAGAGGGTCGTGGTGACAGGAGCGTCGATGGTGATCGTCGTCCCGTTGATGGCTGTGATGGTGCGATCCCAGGTGATATCGATATCCGTTGCCTTCCAACCCGTATAGTCGAGTCCGCCACCGAAGTCATTCATCTTCAGCGACGCGATCCACTCGGTGGTACTGGGACGCTGGATATTGATACGGCTGCCCACTTGCAGTCCTTTCGTAGACTTTAACGTGAGCTGCGTACTGCCAGCAGGTACTTTCTCGTTGACGACGGCAATGGCGTCACCCTCTGGTTTACCAGACTTGCCTTCTATATAGATGGCGGCACCACGATCGACACCCGTCTTCATGAGGATGGTCTTCTGCTTGTCGACACCTCTCAGCACGATACCGGATGTCGTGATACGGATGGCTTTGCTGATTTTGAAGACACCCTCGCCGAGCAGGATACATCCTCGATAGCCGTTCTTGTCAGGCTTCAACTGTGCCACCTCGTCTATCGCTTGCTGGATACGACTGCTGCAGTCGCCCTCCTGCCATACCACATACTTGGTGACGGGGACGTCTGGTATTGCCCGCTCGGAGGCATGATAGCCGCAGGTGGAGTAGTCCATAGGGATATATACTTCCTTCTTGGGCTTGGGAGCACCTGACAGATTCATTACCATACAGACTGCTGTCAGTAGTGTCATGATGCGAAAATTATGTCGTTTCCTCATTTTGTATTGTTTTAGCGATTAGATGAATATGGGTACAAAGATAGAACAAATTGGGATAATAAGCAAATTTATTAGCATTTTTTCCGAATGCAAGACAAGCAACACGGTTATTAGTGCCTGTGTAATCGATGTGAAGAGGCAGCCTTCGCGAGTGTTAGGAGCATCCTAACTGGTTGTCGACTCCAGTCAAAAGGTCTGCCGACTCCAGTCAACAAGTCTGTCGACTCCAGTCGACAAGTCTGCTGACTCCAGTCGACAGATGATAAAAGATATTCAAAACAAAAATCGGATGCACCATTGCGATGCATCCGATAGAGAGATAGATGTGTTTCTGATTACTCAGCGAGTGGGTCGAAGGTACCAGGAGCACCTCCCTTGTTGTAGTCACCCCAACCGATGGTCTGCTCCAACTGCTTGTTCTGGTTCTGTACACCACTGTTGAAACCAAGCAGGTAGTAGAATGGCTGGAACTTGATATACAACTTGTTCTTCTGAGAGTCGTATCCGTCACCCTTCTGCTCCTTGACAGCCAGGTTATCCTGATACCAAGCCTTCAGGTTAGCCAGGTCGTCAGCCAGTGTGGTACTGTTGAAGTTGATGCCGGCAGGACGAACGCCACCACCCTTCAGCAGAGGATCGCCATCCCATTGTGCAGTACCCAGACCGTATTTGTCAGCAGTACGATACTGCAGTTTCTCACGACGTTGTCCGTTCAGAGGTTTGAAGCCCAGCCAAGTGCAGGTGTTACCACCCCAACCAGTGACAGCCCAAGAGCTCTTGAGGGTAGCTTGTCCCTCACCACCGTCGAAGAGCATCCAGCGACGCATATCGTCGAAACGCTTGCCTTCGTAAGCGAACTCAATCTGACGCTCATACAGGATAGCACTCATACATGCAGCCTGCTCGTCACCATTGAAGTCAGCGGTAGTCCTGTCTGGAACACCAGCGCGCTGGCGTACCTGGTTCAAATAACCCAGTGCGGCACTCACGTCACCAGCACCACAGGCAGCCTCAGCTAAGTTCAGCAGTACCTCTGCATAGCGAAGCTCGATAAGAGGAGCGGCAGAGTAGAAAGGACCTGCACCTGCTTTCCAACCAGCAGGATTATAGCTGTAGAGTGGTGAGCCGTTCACATCGAGGTCGTCACTCTTCTTACGAACAAGAATACTGTTGCCATAAGTACCACCAGCACCTAAGTTATCGGCACCATAGGAGTTTCCACTCTCAGGGTTGCCCTGCTGACTGGATTCTGTATACCATACATAGCTCCACAAGGTGTAGTTAGCACCATCGCTTGGGTTGTGTGCGTCATGAATAGAAGCATCACCATTATATGCCCAACGGAAACCAGGGAAGGCGAAGGTACGATAGAAGCGTGGGTCACGATTCATGAACGGATAGTCTGTATCCAGTGCGATGTCGGAAGTCTTCAACTTCGTGTAGTTGTCTGCGGCAGCAGGAATCTTACCGTCAGCCATCGGGAAGAGGTTGAGGATCATACGTGAGGGAGAAGGTCCGTTACCACCTGTGTTGTCAGGACGGATCATACGCTCCCATGTGTTGTTCTTCGCAGCATCGTCAATACCTGTCAGGATGGCGGTGGTGTTATAGAGGGTGAAGAACACAGCCTCACGATTGTTGGTCTTTCCGATCTGTGTGAAGACTTTGGCAAAGGTACTGCCGTTTACGTCATCACTAGAAGTATAGAGACCATAGCCACATGCGTTGATGATAGACAGGTCGTCCTTCATCTCATTGTAGGCTTCCGTCCAACGAGACTTGTCGTTAGCACGGTTGAAGATAGGACTTGCCCACAGCAGCAGGACACGACCCTTCAGAGCCAGAGCGGTACCAGAGGTGACACGTCCGTAGTCCGCACCATCTCTCCATCCACCGTCTGTCGTCTCACCAGCCAGTAATGTGGCAGCGGCATCTAAGTCTTCCAAGATGAACTCGATGGTCTCCTTGGTGGTAGAGCGTGGAGTATAGTTGCTCTCAACGGGTTCGAGCACTTCCTTTACCAAGGGCACACCACCATACCACTTCACCAGGTTATAGTAACACCATGCACGGAAGAAGTATGCCTGTCCCATCAGGACACCTTTCTGGGTCTCCGTCAGAGAACTGGTCTCTATGCCACGGAGGAAGTCGTTGATGTTACGGATACGTCCATAGACAGCCTCCTGGATGTTGTTGGATGTTCCCATGAAGAAGTCAGGAACAGAAATAGAGGTGGAGTTGTCACTTGACATGATATTCTCAGGGTTAACAAAGTCACTGAAGCCTGCGTATTCCTCTGTTGACTGACTGGCAATATCACTCAGTCCACATGCAGGATACTTCCATGACATTGTAGAAGTAGTGGGAAGACACCAGCCATAGAGGTCGTTGAGTCGTCCGTTCGCTCCATCGTAGTCATTGTACACCTCAGCACCCACCTGGTCGTAGTTCTTCTTCTCCTGCAGGAACTTGTCACTGCAAGCAGAGAATGCTAACATGGATGCAATGCCAAAGCTGAAATATTTAATTGCTTTCATAATTCTTACCTTATTTGTTTATATTAGAAACTCAAGTTGACACCAATCGTCCACTTACGCAGATTAGGATACTTGCCATAAGCACCTGCCAATGGGCTCATGAATCCGTCAGGATACGGATTGTAGAAGTTAAGCAGGTTCTGACCCGTAATGTTCACACGGATGTTCTTGATACCAACAGACTTGTACAGTTTGTTAGGAATGGTGTAGGCAAGAGTCAGACGACTCAGACGGACGGTGGCAGCGCTGACACGCCAGAAACTGGAGGCGTTGCTGTTGACGCCGTAAGCAAGGTTAGGATAATGAGCATTGCGATTCTCTTTCACAACGATATTACCTGAACCATCCTCTACGTCCTGATAAGCATACATGTTATCGGGATTCCAGAAAGAAGGCATATTGTAGAACTCGATGTTGCTACCAGATGCCACACCACGAGCCTCAGCGGGAATCAGTGTGTAACCACCCCAGCTGGCACCCATCTGGGCAGTGAGGGAGATTCCCTTCCACTCTGCGTTCAAATTGATGGTGAAACCATAAGGATTAGAACGGTTAGACAGACATACCTGGTCGTTGTTGGCATCTACGACACCATCAGGACCCTCATACGTCTTGGTCTCCTGGTTATAGGCACCACGTACATCCTTGTAGATCAACATACCTGGACGAACCTGGTCTTTGGTCATACCCATGTAGGTAGTGATGTTGTACTTGGCAAAGTACTCTTCGATATCCTGGAACGAACGGAACATACCGATGCACTGCATACCCCAGGTACCGATGTCTGTACGTCCACCAGGAAGAATCTGACGATAGATGTAGTCGTCCTCAAAGTCCATCACCAGTACCTCGTTGTCGTGGTAACCGGTATTCAAACCAACCTTGTACTTGAAGTCCTTACCAATCTTGTCACGCCAGTTGAGGCTGATTTCCCAACCCCAGCTGTTCATCTCACCAAGGTTGGTGGAGGCTGACTGCGTACCAACAGTAGATGGAACATTCTGGGCGAGGTTCATCAACATCTCGCGGTTACGCTCCTTGTAGTAGTCAACATTGATACCCAGTCTTCTGTTGAGCACCTGTAAGTCAAAACCGATATTGGTCTTGTATGACTTATCCCAGTGTACGTCACGATTGACGGCAGAAGTATTCTTATTAATAGAGATACGGGTATTCTTACTTGGGTCGAGATTGGTACCCTCACCGAATACGATACTCTTGTTCTTGTCGAGGGTGTAAATCTGCAACCACTGCCAAGGTGTCAGGTTATCACGACCGGTGATACCCCAGCTGGCACGAATCTTCAGGAAGTCAATCCACTTCAGCCATTTCACGTTCTGGAACCAAGGCTCCTCACTGACAACCCAACCTGCGGAGAGAGCAGGGAAGGTTCCCCAGTAGTTCTCTGGAGCGAACTTCGTAGAGGCATCTGAACGGAGCAGGAACTCAAACAGATAACGGTCGGCATAGGAGTAGTTCAGACGACCGATGTATGACAGCGTACCACTCTCAGCACGGTTAAACTGCAAGGACTGGTCACCCTTTGTAGAGTTAGACTGATGGGTAGAGAAACTGTAGGGCTCGTTAGCCTGGCTGAGGTTGTACTCACTCTCTGTCTCAGACTTCTCTATAGAGAACAGGGCACCAACAGTATGCTTGCCAAAGGTGCGGTTGTAGTTGAACGTCAAGTTCATCTGATAGTTGTCTGTACGAACCATCTGGCGACTGCTGTAGTTACCGTTGGCATACTCAATAGGATTGAAGTTGCTGTAGTCCAGATAATTAAAAGTAGGATCATCGCCAGCGGTTGGTGTATAGAGATGCTGACCAGAACCGTAGCGACGTTGCATGGTATAGAGCGTATAGGCAGTACCAAACTCGTTGGTCTTGTCAGTATTGATACTTTTAGAGTAGGAGAACTTCACCTTCAAGCCTTTCAGGATCTTGCTCCATCCGAAGTCGTAGTTAATACTACCACTGATATTGATGGTTGATGTCTTACTCTCTGAGAAGTCACCATTGTCCTGCAGAGTAGCGAAATGATAGTTCTGGTTCTGGACACGTGCACCATTGGAAGGACCATAGCTTGGTACAGGATAATCGCCAACATACTCAGGCATGTAGCGAGGACGTGTCAGCATCAGGTTGTAGTCTTTCTCTGAATTGGTACCACCTACCTTCAAGAGAGGCTTCTCCTTAGTACCATAGTCACCACTGACCGTCAAGTTTGCACCCAGCCAGTCACTGATCTTCACGTCAACACCAGCACGGTAGTTCCAACGGTTGTAGTCGAGTTTACCTAAGTTACCATCCTGTGAGAAGTAACTGATGCCGGCAAAGTAATTCACTTTCTCTGTAGCACCACTGACATTGACAGCGTGACGCTGTGTGAAACCTGTCTTCCAGTACTTGTCCAGCAAGTCGTAGTTCAGATTCCTCATCGCAGCCAGCTCGTCAGCCTGGAAGAGAGCTGTCGTGTGGTTCAGACTGGTATTGGTGGGGTCAGCTGCAATCACGGAGTTATACAGACGACCGTAGTCATAAGCACTCAGCATCTTAGCACGAGACACCTCATTGGTGAAACCGAAGGTACCACTATAAGAAATGGTGGGAGCCCCCAGCTTACCTTTCTTCGTAGTGACAAGGATAACACCGTTTGCAGCACGGGAACCGTAAACGGCTGCAGAGGCGTCCTTCAAGACAGAGATGCTCTCCACCTCAGAGGGATCGAGGTTGTTGAAAGCCTCTTCACCTAAGTTGTGATAGGTACTTCCTACCTTCACATCATTAGGATAGATATAACCGTCGATAACATACAGAGGAGACTGGGCATTAGATCCTATCTCACCCAGAGAGTTGACGTCACGGATACGCATGGTGGCATTCTCACCAGGACGGGCATCACCACCGGAAACGGACAGACCGTTTACCAAACCACTCAGTGAGCTGGCAAGACCTCCGTTAGCCAAGTCTTGTACGTCATTCATATCCACGGTAGCCACAGAACCGGTCAAGTGAGCCTTCTTCTGAGTGCCGTAACCTACGACAACGACTTCCTCCAAACTCTGCTTATCCTCTTCCAGCTTCACCGTTCCACCAGGAGTGACAGTCTGGGTCAGATAACCGATATAGGAAATAGTTACTTTTCCACCTTTGGGAATAGTAATCTTATAATTACCATCAAAGTCAGTGATAGTAGCGGTCTTTGTGCCTGCCACCGTCACCGTTGCACCGATAACAGGTTCACCTGCCTCGTCAAGCACGGTACCTGATACCGTTTGATTCTGAGCCAGAGCCGATGCTGAGAATGTCAACATCAAACTGAGGCATAAGGTCTTGATATATTTTTTCATATTCTTCTTTCTTTTATGTTTAACCTTTTATCGGGTATTAGGGAAGCCAGCGTGGGTCACCAGTCTGACGAGCCACCTGTGTAGCACCACTGATGGTGAAGTCGCCAATAGCTGGACTAGCAAACTGTGGATCTTCCTGAATCATCGTACCAGAGGTGTCATAGGTAGGATTCTCTGCCTCCTGGAAAGTACCGTCAGCATTCATGTAGGTGTTGTTGGCAAACTCTGCGTGAGGCTGGTTGGCACGTCCGTGCAGGAAGCGACGGGCTACACCACTGGGTGAGCAGTCGAAGAAGATACAGTTTTTCATAATCCAGTAAGAATATGTCTTGGACTGCATACCATTATAGTTACCCCATTGTCCACCATTCCATGTAACATGATAGAACGTGCTGTTCAGGTATTCCACTTTGTTGGTGGCATTAGTGTATTGAGGAGTGTCTTTAACATAGAGATCCGGTCCCTTTGCCATACCTGCCTGATAGAAGTACTTGAAGTCAAAAGCCCAGTCGGGATCCTCATAGAAAGTAGAATTGCTTACCGTCAGGTTGTTGATCTGTCCACCTTTATTGGTCCAGAACACGCCACCGCCAACTGCTGATGGAGGAGTCAGATGAACGACACAATTGTCTACCAATACTGTCTCTGCCCATGTCTTCACAGTGTTATCCCAGAAGAAGTATCCGTTCACATTATCGAAGTTACAGCTAACGATGGTGATCGGGTCTGCAATCAGAGGACCTGCCCACTGGTAAAGAGCAGGATCTATTTCATTAGCAGGGGTAACGGAAGAGTTCTTACTGAACGCAAAGACTCCGGCGTTCGACTTCATGCCTGCGCAGTCGAAGTCAACATACTTGATACCCATCTGTGCTGTTGTCGTGATACCAGATGCCTCTGTGGTGTAGGTGATCGTTGCATGGTTGTCCTTACTGTTTGTACGCAGTGTGACACGATATGCATCAAAGTCTAGGACGTCACTGATTGTATAGCTACCACCAGCCTCCAGGTCATAATTAACCATTTCATTGATTGCCTTTGCAGGAATAGGATTGTCTGCAAACCAAGCGTTCAGGTCACTTCCATCAGGAATGGTCTTCTCGGTGGGAGTGAAGGTTGAGAACGGATATACCAATGTCTCTGTTGCATCAGTATTATTCTTAGCCTTATTACCCAACGTCAGTATCGTCATCAGATAGTTGACATCCTCTTCGCGTTTGGTAGTGAAGGAACAACCATCAATAATCGAGTCATTGATAATCGGTTCCTCAGGATTGCCTGCGTCAATCAAATTGACGAGGTAACCGCCAGCTCCCATTACTACAGGCCATGAGATGGTCTGCGATTTACCGTCAGGACTGGGCGTGATCGTAATATCCTCAGCAGATATAGATGCTACCTGCGTGTTAGATACACCACTGTCAAACGTCTCATCGTCGAAACCATCCTTAGCGCACGATGTAAGGAAGAGGGCACCAACTCCTGTTAGAGCTAACGCACAAATCTTACTGTACGTAAATAAATGATTCTGTTTCATAAATTAAGTTTTAAGTTATACATGTATAAAAATTAGTAGCTATATAGAGTCTATTTCTTAAAAGACGTTGCATTATCTAAAAAGTAATCAATTCTTATCCGAAATGTACCAATATGCGGAAAACCTTACCAGGATCAGCTGCCCATTGCTCCATAGCTGCGGTGGCTC
>JAEEGH010006051.1_pt1 | contig 29860 bp, 23 predicted proteins | sample 9134181 | NCBI WGS metagenome assembly JAEEGH01 (sample SAMN16246544, study PRJNA631951) | gut metagenome | biome: gut microbiome; feature: rumen; material: DP-attached | host: Bos | place: Iran: Karaj | collected 2018-10 | reverse complement strand
GACGAGATCCGAGCGGCTGGTGAAGCGGGGCGCAGGCAGCGGCGCCTTCTCGTCAGGCTCGAGTCTTGGCTGGACGAAGTCCAGCTCGCCGGCTTCGCAGCCTTCCTGCTCGTCCATGGCGAGGCTTGCGCAGTAGATGTCGCGGGTCATCTCGATCTCGCGGGCGAGCTGGCCCCAGTAGACGTAGCGTATGCCCTTCCAGCGCTCCTGCACGAAGCGGCGCAGGTCCTTGAGCACGTTTTCGGCAAAGGGCACGCCGTCCTCCACGAGGGCTGAGGCGATGCGCAGGGCGCAGAAGGTGCCCTGGCAGGTGCCCATGCCGATGCGCGTGCGCAGGCGGATGTCGTTGAGGGAATGGGTGGAGGGGCGGCTCGCCACGTACTGGATCTCGCGCCAGGAGATCATCTCGCACTCGCACATGAGCGGGTTGTAGTCCTTGCGGCCGGCCAGGCCGGCAGAGCCCCGCTCGACGCAGTCTCCGAACTCGTCGCCCAGGCGGTCGGCCACGAGCTTGACGCCCTGGGGCATGAAAACCCGGGAAGCCCTGGCGAGCAGCGCCGGATCGGGGTCGGGAATGATGGGCTCCTCGGCCGTGCGGCAGGGCGCCGTCACGCCGAGCTTGGGCGCAACGATGTCGCAGACCTGCTCGGCCATGAGGCGGTAGGTGGTGAACTTGCCGCCAAAGACCGTGACGAGCCCTTCGAGGCCCTCGGCTGCATGGTCGGCGATGTGGAAGCCGCGGCTGACCGAGCGGCCCTCGGCGGAGCCCGGCGTGTAGAGGGGGCGGGTGCCGGCGAAGGCGCGCAGGATGCGGAAGGCGTTGATCTGGGGGAAAAGGGGCTTGCCCAGTTCCATGAGCCTGAGCACCTCTCTGGTCGAGGGGATGCTGTCTTCGGGATCCTTGACGGTCTGGGAAGTGGTGCCGAGGATGGTGATGGAGCCGTGGGGCACGAAGATGTCGCCGTCCGAGCTCTTGTGCAGTCGATTGATGATGCGCTGGGAGAAGCGGTGGTTGAAGACGATGAGCGTGCCCTTGTCGGGGGTCACCGGCACGTCGAGGCCGGCAAGGCCGGCCACCCGGCCGCTCCAGGATCCGGCCGCGTTCACCACGAACTGGCAGGCGATGTGCTCCGCCGTGCCGTCGAGGCGGTTCACCACGTCCACGCCGGTCACGCGGCCGTTGGCCTGGGTGATGCCGACGACCTCGCGGTAGGTGAGAATTTCGCCGCCGTAGCGCCTGGCGCTCATGGCGTTGTGCAGCACGAGCCTAAAGCCGTCGATGGAGGCGTCGGGCACCCGGAAGACGCGCTTGACGTCGGGCGCCATGCCGGGCTCCAGGCTGAGGGCCTCGGCGGGCTCGAGTTCCTCGGCCGCGATGCCGGCCTCGGCGCAGCCCTTGACCCACTTGTCCACGTAGTCCGGGTCGTCCTGCGGCGTGAGCACGAAGAAGCCCTCGGTGTCGCGCACGCAGCCGTGGCCAATGCGGCGCAGGATCATGTTTTCCCGTATGCATTCCGCGGCCGCTTCGGTGTCGCTCACGGCGTAGCGACCGCCGCTGTGCAGGAGGCCGTGGAAGCGGGAGCTTGTGCCGTTGCAGATGCCTCCCTTCTCCAGCAGGAGCGCGGGGATGCCACGCATGGCAAGGTCGCGCAGCACGCCGGATCCGGTTGCGCCGCCGCCGATGATGACAACAGTGGTTTCCTTCACGTCAAGCCTCCAGAAGCCCTGTGCGGGCCAGAACGCAACGGGACGCGGACGGCGGCGGAACGGAGATCCAGGCGTGGTCCGGTTCCGGGTCGCCTTGCGCGCCAGCCTGCGGCAACGTATGCTCAAATGGTTCCAAGGCCTTCACTTTAGACGATTGCACTGCAGGAGAAAAGCGCATGGGCATATGCTGGTCCGAAAAGAAGTGCGTGGTCCTCGATCTCGACGGCACGGTCTACATGGGCGACATCCCCATCGAGGGCGCCGTTGCCGGCATCCTGCGCTGCTGGGAGCGCCTCGACTTCCGCTTCCTTTCCAACAACACCTCCAAGTCGCCGGAAAGCTACGTAGCCAAGCTCAACCGCATGGGCATCCCCGCCAGGCTCGACCAGTTCCTCTGCCCCACCACGCCGCTGGTCGACTTCTTCAGGAAATCCGGCACCGCCTGCGCCTACGTGGTCGGCAACCGGGACTTCCAGGCCGACCTTGCGCGGCGCATGCCCGAGCTCAGGCAGCAGGAAGATGGCGCCGAGTGCGTCGTCCTCGCCTACGACACCGAACTCAGCTACGAGAAGCTGGCACGCTCCTGCCTGCTTCTGCAGCGGCCCGAGGTCAAGTTCTACGCCACCCATCCCGACCTCGTCTGCCCTTCGCCCGAAGGGCCCCTGCCAGACGTGGGAAGCATGCTCAAGCTCTACGAGACGGCGACGGGAAGGACCCCGGACCAGATCTTCGGCAAGCCCGATCCCGAGGTGCTGGCGCCGGTGCTGGCGCAATACCCCTGCTCCGCCGTGGTCATGGCGGGCGACCGCCTCTCCACGGACAAGAAACTCGCTGAAAATGCCGGCATCGACTTCATCTGCGTGCTCTCCGGCGAATGCACGGCCGAAGCCGTCGCCAGGGAGGCTATCGCCCCCACGGTCCTCGTGGAGCATCTGGGGCTGGCCCTGCCCTAGTCCGTCGAATTTCTCTGATTTTTTCAGGCCCCGCCCTCCGCGCAGACCTGTGCGCCTCCAGGGGGGGGGGTGACAAACGCCAAGCAGGCCTTATCTTGGCTCTTGGCCATAGCCCGGCCCCTGTCGCTTGTGTTTCGTTCCGCGTTGCATCGGCAATGGAGGTGACCATGGCAAAAGACCTCACCCAGGGCAGCCCCGTCAGACTGATCTTCCGCTTTGCCCTTCCGCTGCTGCTCGGCAACTTTCTCCAGCAGATCTACAGCATGGTGGACACGCTCATCGTGGGCCGCACCATTGGCGTGCACGCCCTCGCCGGCGTCGGCGCCACCGGCTGCATGCTCTTCCTCGTGCTCGGCTTTCTCATGGGCATGACGCAGGGCTTTTCCATCGTGCTCTCCCAGCGCTTCGGCGCCAAGGACATGCCGGGGCTGCGCCGCAGCTTCTGCGCGGCCATCCTGACGGGCCTGCTCGTGGCAGGCGCCGTGACCTTCCTCGGCGTGCGCTATGCCAAGCCCCTGCTGGCCCTGCTCAACACGCCGGCCGACATCGTCGCCTGCTCCGAAGCCTACCTCACCGTCGTGATGGGCGGCAGCTGCGCCGCCATGCTCTACAACGTGCTCGCCAGCGCCATCACGGCCCTCGGCGACAGCAGGACGCCCCTCTTCTTCCTCGCCATCTCCTGCATCGTCAACATCATCCTCGACTTCGCCTTCATCCTCGGCCTCGGCATGGGCGTGGAAGGCGCGGCGCTCGCCACCGTCTGCTCCCAGGGCTTCTCCGCCCTGCTCTGCCTTGGCTTCATCTTTGCCAAGGTGCCGCTCCTGCGGCCCCGGAAGGGCGACTGGCGGCACCTCTCCCCCCGCATCTTCGCACGGCTCGTCGGCATGGGCGCCCCCATGGGCTTCCAGACCTCGGTCATCGCCCTCGGCGCGGTGGCCGTCCAGGCAGCCCTGAACGGACTCGGCTCGGATCCGGTGGCAGCCGTCACGGCAGCCATGCGCGTCGACGCCTTCGCCGTGATGCCCCTCATGAGCTTCGGCCACGCCATGGCCACCTTCACCGGCCAGAACTTCGGCGCAGGCCGCCTCGACCGCATCCGCCTCGGCGTGAAGCAGGGCTCCCTCCTTGCCATAGGCTACGCCTGCCTGGCAGCCCTGCTCCTCGTCTGCTTCGGCCCCACGCTCATGCACTGCTTCGTGGGCCCAGGCCAGGAGCACGTGGTGGCGCTCGGCTGGCGCTTCATGACCATCCAGGCCGGCATGTACTGGATACTTGCCCTGCTCTTCATCCTGCGCAACACCCTCCAGGGCATAGGCCGGAGCTTCGTGCCCACCATGGCGGGCATCTCGGAGCTGGCCATGCGCATCTTTGCCGCCTTCTGGCTCGTGGAGCGCGCCGGCTTCGACGGCATATGCTGTGCCAGCCCCCTCGCCTGGATCGGCTCCTTCGTCCCGCTGGCCATAGCCTGGCTGTGGTGGCTCCGAGGCCAGCGACGCCAGACGCAGCTTCCTGCCGGCGCGTAGCCTGTCCGCGCGCAGTCTCCCCTTGACCCTGCAAGGCCGTCGGCAAAAAAAGCCCCCCGCATTCCCGAAGGAAGCGCGGGGGGCTTGACGTTCATGTCAGAGCTGGCCCCAGGCGAGGAAAGCCTAGTCCAGCAAGAGTCAGGCTAGCGCTTCACGCGCTCGGCGAGGAGCTCGGCGAGGTGGGAAACGCGGATGCCCATGTGGTTCTTCTCGACGCCGCCCTTGATCTGCATGACGCAGCCGGGGCAGTCCATGACGATGCGGGTTGCATTCGTGTCGGCGACGTTCTTCAGCTTCTTCCGGAGCAGCTCCGCGGAGATCTCGGGGAACTTCACGGAGTAGGTGCCGCCGAAGCCGCAGCAGACCTCTTCCTCGAAGCAGGGCACGTAGTCGGCCGCGGCAGCGATGAGGTCGCGGGAGTGCTGGGCCGCTTCAAGGGCGCGGCACTGGTGGCAGGAGGCGTGGAAGGTGACCTTCTCGTCGATCTTGGTGAAGTCGTCGGCGGTCATGCCCAGCTTCTCCCTGCACAGGGTGCTGAAGTCGACGACCTTCTCGGAGAAGGCTTTCACGGCGGCCTCGGAGATGCCGCCGTTGCTCTCGAGGAACTCGGCGTAGTGCTTCTTCAGGGTGGAGCAGCAGCTGGCGCAGAGGCAGACGATGTAGTCGTAGTTGCCGTTGGCGAAGGCCTTGATGTTCTGGATCGCGACCTTCTGGACGCCCTTGCGCTGGCCCATCATGTCGAGCGGCAGGCCGCAGCAGGTCTGCTCCATCGGGAAGTCGACGGCAACCTTCTTGGCCTCGAGGACCTTGCAGGCCGCGATGAGATGCTCGGGATAGATGAAGTCCTGGGCGCAGCCGGCGAAGATGGCCACGCGCATGACGGGGTTGAGCACCTTCGGCTTGTACTGCGCGAAGACGTCGCGGAAGGCCTTGTCGGCAACGGCCGGCAGCGCCTTGAAGTCGTGGTGCTTCATGAACATCATCGGCAGGTGGCGCTGGAACTGCGTGCCGCCGGTGAAGGGACGCTGGGCCTTGCTCGCGAACTTCAGGAGGGTGTGGAACATCTTCCTGTTGGTCATGACCGCGTTCATGAGGGAGCCCATGGCGTTCTTGTCGTCCTTGTCGGAGACGAGGCGGCTGCGGATCTCGCGGTTGAGGCGCGGCAGGTCGATGCCGCCGGAGCAGACGTTCTTGCAGGCTTCGCAGCCCACGCAGTTCTGGCAGAGCACCTTGGCCTTGTCCTTGCCGTGGTAGAAGTAGGTCAGGATGAGGCCGATGGCGCCGATGTAGATGTAGCCCATCTTGTGGCCGCCGATGAGGCGGAACACGGGACAGACGTTGGTGCACGCGCCGCAGCGCACGCAGCGGAAGATCTGGTGGAAGAGCGGATCCTTGGCGATCTCGCGGCGGCCGTTGTCGAGGAAGACCACGTGCATGATCTTGCGGCCCTCGGGGGCGGAGGCGCAGGGGCCGGCGCCGCACATCCAGCTCACGTAGGAGGTCAGGCGCTGGGCCGTGCCGTTGCGGGGCAGGATCTGCAGGGCGATCATGGCGTCGTCGATGGAGCGCACCAGCTTGTCGAGGCCGACGAGCACCGTGTGGACGCGGGGCATGGTCTCGGTCATGCGGGCGTTGCCTTCGTTGGTCACCGTGGTGACGGCGCCGTTCTCGGCGATGGCGAAGTTGCAGCCGGAGATGCCCATGTCGGCCTGGATGAACTTGCGGCGCAGCTGGACGCGGGCGACTTTGACCAGGCGGTCGATGTCGGGATCCTGCTTCACCTTGGTCACCTTGGAGAAGTCGTCGGCAACCTGGTAGCGGCTCAGGTGGATGGCCGGCATGACCATGTGGGACGGGGTCTCGTGGCGCAGCTGGATGATGTACTCGCCAAGGTCGGACTCGTCGACGATGAAGCCGTCGGCCTCCAGCTTGTGGTTGAGCTGGGTCTCTTCGGCGGTCATCGACTTGGACTTCACGATGCGCTTGACGTTGTACTTCTTGCCGATGTCGGAGATGATCTGGTTGGCCTCGGCGGCGTCCTTGGCGAGGTGCACGTGCACGCCGCGCTTTTCAGCCTCGCGCTTGAACTGCTCGTAGAGCTCGTCCATGTGGGCCGCGGCTTCGTCCTTGAATTCGGCGATGGCGTGGATGAGGCCCTTCTCGTCGATGTCGCGCATCACCTTGGCGCGGTTTTCGCGGTAGGTGACGGCGTACTTGTCCAGCGTCTTGCGGAGCTGCTGGTCATGCAGCGCCTCGTCGATCTGGCCGTGGTACTCTTTGTAGGTCTGCGGTGCCTTGTGCATGACTAGCCCTCCACCAGAAGAAGATGCATTTCAAGAGGTCCGTGCACGCCGACGGCGCCCACGCACTCGATGTCGGCGGTGCGGCTGGGGCCGGTGATCAGCGAGGTGAACGTACCCTCGGGGCCTTTGCCCATCTGCTCGCGCATGAAGCCGGCGATGGAGGGGAGATCGGGGTAGATCTGGGACTTCTTGACGATCATGACGGCGCATTCGCTGATCATGCCGGCAAGGCGCCAGTCCTCGTTGGTGGTGTCGCACATGCAGGTGCCGCTGGCCGCAACGCCGAGCATGGCTTCGCTCAGGCCCACGTCGATGCCGGCCGCGTACTTGCGCAGGTTGTCGCGGATGCAGAGGAAGCCCTTCTCGTCGCACAGGGCCTTCAGGGAGGCAAAGTCGTCGTCGCTCAGCTGGGGAGCGGCAACGATGCGCTGGACGCGCGTGGGGCAGCGGTTGGGGCCGAGGGGGCCAGTGGCAGTGCCGGGCTCATCGACGAGCAGCTCGCAGGGAGCCTTTTTCTCGCACAGATCGACGACATAGTTGAGGATGTCGGCCGTGCTGGACACTTCGGTCACGTGGCAGGCGACGGCTTTGGCCATTTCGACGAACTTGTCGATGCAAGCCTGGTTGTTCTCTGACATTAACATGTCTCCTTAGGGAAGCGCTGATAAAAGGCGTCTTTCTTAGGCATCGGCCCAGCCGCCCCGCCCGGATGGGCGCAGGGCGGCCGGGCCGATGCCGCATGAATCAGTGTATCCTTGGAAATGGCGCTACTTGAGCGACTCGGCGTAGATCTCGACAGGATGCTTCACGAGGACACTGTCGCCGTTATGGGAGAGCACGTCCTCCATCTGCATCATGCAGGCAGGACAGCCGGCGGAGGCAACCTTCGCGCCCGAGGCGACGATGTTGTTGCGCTTGCGCTGGCCGATCTGGCGGGAGAGATCGTAGTGGTAGAGGGTGAAGGATCCGCCGCAGCCGCAGCAGCGGTCGGCTTCCTTCATCTCGACCAGCTTGTAGTCGGGGTTGGCCTGGATGAGGGCGCGCGGCTCCTTGGAGATCCCAAGCCCCTTCTTGAGGTGGCAGGAGTCGTGGTAGGTCACGGTCGTGGCGCCGGCCCTGGGCTCGGCGGGCTCCACGCCCACGACGTTGACCAGGAAGGCGTTGATGTCCATGGCCTTGGCGGAGAGCTTCCTGAAGAAGTCGGCCGCGGAGGCATCGATGCGTTCGGCGTACTTGGGCCACCAGTCCCTGATGGTGTCCGTACAGGAACCGCAGGGGGTGACGATGTAGTCGAAGTCCTTGCCTTTGAGCAGATCGAGGTTCTTCTTCAGTTCCATGACCATGCCCTCGCCGTCGCCCGAAGAGACCGCGGGGATGCCGCAGCAGGCGAACTTCGAGGAGAGGTAGACAGCCACGTTGTGGTGCTTGAAGACCTTGAGGCAGGCCTTGGCCATGTCGACGTAGAACTTGTCGCCCATGCAGCCGGGGAAGAAGCAGACCTTGACGCCGCCGCCGATGCGGGGCTCGTCGAGGTCGCCCACGGTGGCGTGGAGCGGCTTTACGGGCACGCGACGGATGTGGCGGTCGCCGATAATGCCCTTGAGCAGGGGCGAGTGGGTGGTCTTCTGCTCGTCCTTGGAGCTCCAGAAGAACATTCTGGAGGCAGGGGCGCCCACGCGCATGCTGAAGTTGAAGAACTTCGGCTTAGCGAGGAGGATGCGGAAGATCATCTTCTTCACGACGGAGAGGCCGAGGTAGGTGTAGACTATCTCGCGCGCCTCCATGAAGATTTCCATGTTCTTCACGCCCGAGGGGCAGCCGGCCTGGCAGGAGCCGCACAGAAGGCAGCGACTCAGCTTTTCGGCGACGGCCTTGGGATCGCGGAGGACTTCGTGGGCCAGATTCTCGATGAGGACGATCTTGCCGCGGGCGACGTCGCCTTCCATGTGCGTCGCGCCGAACATGGGGCAGACGGCCTGGCAGTTGCCGCACTTCATGCAGGCGGCAAGCCTGTCGTCAAGCTCCATGAGCCTGGTAGCTAACTGTTTCAAATCCTTCATCTCGAGCTCCTTAGATGCCGACCAGCTTGGTGTTGTTCAGCAGGCCCTTGGGATCGAGCGCGCGGCGCAGGCGCTGGGAGAAGAGGATGGTGCCGCGGGAGGTTTCCTTCTCCATCCACTTGGCCTTGGCGGTGCCGATGCCGTGCTCGCCGGAGAGGGTGCCACCCAGCTTGATGGCAACGTCGAATATTTCGTCGACGGCCTGCTCGACGCGGGCGAATTCTTCCTTGTCGCGCTTGTCGCACAGGAAGGTGGGATGGAGGTTGCCGTCGCCGGCGTGGCCGAAGGTGCCCACGTCGAGGCGGTACTTGCCGGCGATCTCGTTGATGGCCTTCATCATGGCCGGGATCTGGGAGCGCGGCACCGTAGCGTCCTCGAGGACGGTGGTGGGCTTCACGCGGGCGAGCACGGGCAGGGCCTGGCGGCGGGCTTCCCAGATCTGGGTCTTCTCGGCCGCGTCCTTGGCAACGTGCACTTCGCGGGCACGGCATTCCTTGAGCACCTTCTCGACGGCGACGGCGTCGTCGGCAACCTGGGCCGGATGGCCGTCGACCTCGATGAGGAGGATGGCGCCGGCGTCGCGGGGCAGGCCGATCTTGGTGAAGTCGTCGACGCGCACGATGGTGTTGTTGTCGAGGAACTCGAGGGTGCAGGGCAGGATGTGGGCGGCGATTATGCCGGCAACGGCCTCGGCGGCGCTCTGGACGTCGTCGAACACGGCCATCATGGCCTTGGAGGCTTTCGGCGGAGGCACGAGCTTCAGGATGGCCTTGGAGATGATGCCAAGGGTGCCTTCGGACTGCACCAGCATGCCGGCGAGGTTGTAGCCGGTGACGCACTTGACGGTGCGGGAGCCGGTTTTGACCAGGGCGCCGGTGGCGTCGAAGAATTCCACGCCCATGACGTAGTCCTTGGTCACGCCGTATTTCAGGCCGCGCAGGCCGCCGGCGTTCTCGGCGATGTTGCCGGCGATGGTGGAAACGGCCATGGAGCCCGGATCCGGGGGATAGAAGAGATTCTTGGCGGCAACGGCGTTGGCCAGATCGGCCGTGACGACGCCGGGCTCGACCACGGCGTAGAGGTCGTTGCTGTTGATCTCAAGGATGCGGTTGAGGCCGTTGGTCAGGATGACAACGGTGTCGGTCTTGTCCGGAATGGTGCCGCCGGAGAGGTTGGTGCCGGAACCTCTGATGGTCATCGGCACGCCTTCGCGGTAGAGGCGGGTAACGCATTCGCCGAGCTGCTCGACGTTGGTGGGACGGATAACGAAGGCGGGAACCACGGGCCGAAGGACGGCCGCGTCAAACGAGTAGGTGTGGCGGTCGACTTCGGAAGAGAACACGTTTTCCGGGCCGAGGAACTGCTCGAAATCTTTGATGAGCGCCTGACTTGCCATGGCACATCTCCTGTAGATTGCAGGTGGCGTTGTTTTGATGAAGGTCCGTCCCGGCAAGGCCTAGGACGGCCCGGCGAATCCGTTGAGGCGAAGCGCCTGCCGCCCGCCCGGTGCCAGGAGTCGGCTTTCCGGCGCGCAAATGCCGAAAGCCGCGCTGGCACCGCCCCTTCGGGCCGGGCGAACCCGACCCCTTGGCTGGCGACGGAGCGTGGATTTTCCTGCTATCCTTGTAAGCCTTCTTTCCGCTTGCGTCAAGAAAACATCTCGATTTTTCAGCGGCTTCCCCATGTAAAAGCGCAGAGCCCCCCACACTTTCACGCCTCCCTGCTGAAGCACAGCGCATACTTTTCATGGTGTCATTGACGCTGATACGGCAGGTTTCCATCCTTTGAAACGGCAATTAAATGCCAACGCAACGCGCGCAGTTCCGCATTTTTCACTCCGGCCCTGCATTGCACTTGGTTTGCTTTTTTTTTCACAAATCAGGTTTCCATGGCTTTTCCCCGCGCGGCGGCTGTGAAAGCCCTGCCAAGCTGCGGACGCCAGCCCACAAAGCGCCCCTGTCCCTGCGGTATTGAAAGGGCTTTGCCCTGCGCGCCGGGGACATTGCCTGCCAATGAAGGGCGATTCAAGATTGATTGACCAAACAATGCCTGCACCCGCGCCGGGAGGGGACGCGACGCCTTCCGCAAATCCTTCCATAAACCCTTCCATAACCCCTTCCGCTGACTGCGCAAAAATAGCCGGCCCCCTGGGCCGAAAAGGCGCAGGGGGCCGGCATGCATTGTCGGGGACTGATCCGGACGAGGGCTACGCCATGTCCTCAGTCAGGATCATGTGTCTGGCTGCCGCCGTTTCGTCGAGCCGGGTCACGGGCAGATTGCGGGGTGCCTGGGCCAGGGACTCGGGATCCTTCCTGCCCTCCTCCACGACCTTGCGGACTGCGTCGCAGAAGGCGTCCAGCGTCTGCTTGCTCTCGGTCTCCGTGGGCTCGGGCATGAGGCATTCGTGCACGAGCAAGGGGAAGTAGATGGTGGGGGCGTGGTAGCCGAGCTCGAGCAGGCCCTTGGCGATGTCGAGGGCGCGCATGCCCTCGGGCGCCGAGGCCACGAACTCGTGCATGCAGATGCGGTCGAAGGGCACCTGCAGGACGTCCTCCAGCTTCTTGCGCAGGTAGTTGGCGTTGAGCACCGCGTACTCGGAGGCGCGCTTGATGCCTTCGGCGCCGAGGCGCACGATGTAGGCGCAGGCCTTGAGGATGACGCCGAAGCTCCCGTAGAAGGGTCCGATGCGGCCTATGGACTTGCCGCTGTCGATCATGAAGCCGTAGGAGCCGTCGGCGCGACGCTCCACGCGGGGCGCGGGCAGGAAGGGCAGGAGCTTTTCGCACACGCCCACCGGACCGGAGCCGGGACCGCCGCCGCCGTGCGGGGTGGCGAAGGTCTTGTGGAGGTTGAGGTGCACGACGTCGAAGCCCACGTCGCCCACGCGCATCTTGCCCATGATGGCGTTCATGTTGGCGCCGTCGTAGTAGAGCAGTGCGTCCACGGAGTGGATGATCTGCACAATCTCCTTCAGGCGGGTCTCCATGAGGCCCAGAGTGTTGGGGCAGGTCATCATGAGGCCGGCGAGGTTGTCGCCGTGCTCCGCAACGGCGGCCTTGAGGGCCTCGGGATCGACCATGCCGTCCTTGGACTCGACGGTCACGGCGGTGAAGCCGGCCATGGCGGCGGAGGCGGGGTTGGTGCCGTGCGCGGAGTCGGGAATGAGCATGACGCGACGGCTGCGGCCCTTGGCCTGGTGGTAGGCCGCGATGAGGGAGACGCCGGTGAACTCGCCGTTGGCGCCGGCCATGGGCTGGAGAGTGAAGCCCTTCATGCCCGTGATCTCGCACAGGAAGCGCTCGGTGTCGCAGAGCACCTGCAGGGCGCCCTGGCAGGCCTTCTCGCCGGCCTTGAGCTGGGCCAGCATGGGATGCAGGCGGGCGAAGCCGGGCAGCTGGGAGACGGCCTCCGTGCACTTGGGGTTGTACTTCATGGTGCACGAGCCCAGGGGGTAGAAGTTGGCGTCCACGCTGTAGTTGAGCTCGGCCAGTCCCGTGAAGTGCCTGACGACGTCGATCTCGGCGCACTCGGGAAGCCTCGGGGCGGCTCCGCGCAGCATCTGCGCAGGAAGCATGTCCGCGCAGCCGGGCTGCGCAGGATCGTCCTTGAGGACTATGCCGAGGGTGGCGCGTCCGGGAACGGATTCTTCGTAGATGGTTTTCACAGCAAACCTCCAAGGCTCTCCACGAGGCGGTCGATCTGCTCCCTGGTGTTCTTCTCGGTGCAGGCCACGAGCAGGACGTTGTCCATGCCCTGGTAGTGCCTGCCCACGGGATAGCCGGCAACGACGCCGTAGCGCTCGATGAGCGCGTCGACGAGGGGCGCCGCGGCCTTGGGCAGGCAGACGGCGAACTCGTTGCCGAAGGGCCTGTCGCTGAGCAGGGTCACGCCGGGCAGGGCAAGCAGGGTCTGGGAGGCGTAGCGGGCCAGCGCCATGCCGCGCTCGGCCACCTTCCTGAGACCCTGGGGGCCGACCAGGGAGAGGTAGATGAGCGCGCGCAGGGCGCAGAGGCTCTGGTTGGAGCAGATGTTGGACGTGGCCTTGGCGCGGCGGATGTGCTGCTCGCGGGCCTGGAGGGTCAGGACGTAGCCGGTGCGGCCCTGGGTGTCCACGGTGCGGCCGACGAGGCGGCCGGGCATCTGGCGCACGAAGCTCTTGCGGCATGCCATGAGGCCGAGGTAGGGGCCGCCGAAGCTCAGGGGCAGGCCGAGGCTCTGGCCCTCGCCGACGGCAACGTCGGCGCCCATCTCGCCGGGCGTCTTGAGCACGGCCTGCATGACCGGATAGACCGAGATGACGGAGAGCGCCTTCTGGGACTTGGCATGCGCGAAAAGCTCGGTGAAGTCGGAGACGACGCCGAAGAAGTTCGGATTCTGCACGATGACGCAGGCGGTCTGGCCGTCGACGGCGGCCTTGAGGGCATCCACGTCGCTCGTGCCGTTCTTCTGCGGGACGGTCACGATCTCGATGGGCTGGTTCGCGGTGTAGGTGGCGAGCATGGAGCGCCACACCGGGTTCACGGCCTCGTCCACCACCACCCTGCTGCGCTTGGTCTGGCGCACGCACATGGTGGAGGCCTCGAAGAGGGCCGAGCCGCCGTCGTAGACGGAGGCGTTGGCGAAGTCGAGGTCCATCAGGCGGGCGATGGCGGTCTGGAACTCGAAGATGGCCTGCAGGGTGCCCTGGGAGCACTCGGCCTGGTAGGGGGTGTAGGCGGTGTAGAAGGCGCTCTGCCCGGCAAGGGCATCCACGGCCTTCGGCACGTTGTGGTCGTAGTATCCGGCGCCGAGGAAGGAGGCCATGGCCGTGCGGTTCCTGGCCGCGAGGTCCTCGAAGAAGGCGCAGGCCGCACCCTCGTCCATGCCCTCAGGCAGGTTGAAGCTCTTGGGCCGCATGTCGGGGGAGATGTCCGCAAAGAGATCATCAAGCGTCTTCACGCCGACGGTCGCAAGCATCTCCTCCAGCTCGGCCTGGGAGTGGGGGATGTAGGGCATCGCTGGCTCCTAGTGGGCTTCTTCGGCGCAGACCTTGGCGTAGGCATCGGCGTCCAGCAGGCCTTCGACGGGGCCGGCCAGCTTCACCTTGAACATCCAGCCCTTGCCGTAGGGATCCTGGTTGACCACTTCGGGAGCGTTCTCGAGCTCGGCGTTGACGGCGACGACGGTGCCGGTCACCGGGGAGATGAGGTCGCTGGCGGCCTTGACGGACTCCACGGAGCCGCATTCCTTCTCCTGCTCGACGGCGTCGCCTTCGGCGGGAACTTCGACGTAGGTGATGTCGCCGAGGGCGTCCTGTGCGAACTGGGTGATGCCGACGACGGCCTCTTCGCCTTCAACGCGCACCCACTCATGGGTTTTGGAGTATTTGAGCTCTTTGGGATCGGACATGGGGGTTCCTCCTCCGGCCAGGGGCCGGGAAAATGCTGTCTTGGGAAGCTGAAAGAAAAGGTCTGGGGATCTTGGCTACTGGAGCTTCACGCGGGCGGTGCCGTCCTTGTAGAAGGGCGTCTCCACCTTGCGGGCCTTGAGCTTGGCGCGGCCGTTGTCGATGACGAAGCTGGCGGCGCCTTCCTGGCCTGCCCTGCACCAGGCGAAGGCGATGGACTTGCCGAGCGAGGGGGCGAAGGTGCCTGAGGTCACGACGCCGACTTCCTCGCCGGACTCGAGGCAGAGCCTGTCGCCGTGGCGGGCCGCGCGACGGCCTTCAAGCTCCAGGCCGAGCAGGACTTCCCTGACCTGCTCGAGCCCCTTTCTGCCAACGTAGTCGCACTCGTTCTTCATCATGCGGCCCATGCCGGCCTCAACGGGGGTGTGCTTCTCGTCGAGCTCGTCGCCGTAGAGGGGAAGGCCCGCCTCCATGCGCAGGGTGTCGCGGGCGCCGAGGCCAGCGGGCTTCACGCGCTCGTCTTCAAGCAGGGCATCCCAGAGGGCCTGGGCGGAGGCCGCCTCGACGTAGAGCTCGTACCCGAGCTCGCCCGTGTAGCCGGTGCGGCTCACGAGCAGGCGCTTTCCGTTCCACTCGGTCTCGCGGAAGGCGAAGTAGGCGAGGTCGTGCAGGTTCTGGCCAAGGAAGCGCTCCAGCACCTCGCAGGACTTGGGGCCCTGGAGGTCGATCTTGCCGATCTGGCTGGAAAGGTCCTGGCAGGCCACTCCTGCGGGCATGCGCTCGCAGAGGGTCTTGAAGTCGCGGTCGATGCAGGCCGCGTTGACGACGATGAAGTAGTCGTCTTCGCCCATGTTGTAGACGATGCAGTCGTCAAGCACGCCGCCTTCCTCGTTGAGAATGAAGCCGTAGCGGCAGCGCCCTTCCTTGAGCGTGGCCAGGCTGTGGCTGAAGGCATGCAGAAGTGCATCCTTCGCTCCCTTGCCCTTTACGGTGAACTCGCCCATGTGGCAGATGTCGAAAACCGAGGCCTGGGTGCGGGTGTGCCTGTGCTCGACCAGAATGCCCTCGTACTGGATGGGCATCCACCAGCCCGCGAAGGGGGCCATTTTCGCGCCGTGCGCCTCGTGCCATGCCGCAAGCGGCGTTTTAAACATATCAGCCATCGTTTCTCCTTTGGCCTCCCGCGAAAGCTTCGCGAACGGCCTGCAAACGCGTCGTGCGGGCCCCCGGACCCGCCTCTTGCCTTGAAAAAATACGCCTTGAGCCGGCGCGGATCCAATCTAGCATAGCCTCCGCCACGGGACAAGGCTGATTGTTGCAGGCAACTATCTGTTTTCATTTGATTTTCTTCCACCTGCCGGCGTTTCGGCCAGCCTTTGGCCTCCATTTTCAGGCCAGAGAGTCCGCATAGCGCCCCTTGCACCCTCAGCCACGTGACGGTAAAATTTAATTTCGAGTTTCATCCGAGGAGAGCCTTCATGAGCCTACGAACCGCGAGCTTCTTTGCCGGCGTCGGCGGCATCGACCTAGCCTTCGAGCAGGCCGGCTTCGACATCGTCTGGGCCAACGAATTCGACATGCACGCGGCCAAGACCTACCGGGCCAACTTCAAGCACTGTCCGCTGGTGGAGGAGGACATCCGCAAGGTGCCCACCAGCGCCATCCCGGACTTCGACGTCATGGTCGCGGGCTTCCCCTGCCAGGCCTTCAGCGTGGCCGGCTACCGCAAGGGCTTCGGCGACGACCGCGGGAACCTCTTCTTCGAGCTCGAGCGCGTCTTCCTCGAAAAGCGCCCCCAGGCTATCTTCCTGGAAAACGTCAAGAACCTGGCCGGCCACGACGGCGGCAATACCTTCCGCGTCATCAAGGAGCGCCTCGAGCAGGCCGGCTACCACCTCAGGTTCCGGGTGCTCAACGCCTGCGAGTACGGCAACATCCCCCAGAACCGCGAGCGCATCTACATCTGCGCCTTCAGGTCCCGGGAGGCCTACGAGCGCTTCCGCTTCCCCGAGCCCATCCCCCTGACGACCAGGCTCTCGGACATCATCGACTACCACGCCAGGCAGGAAGACATCTACTACTACACCGAGGAGCGCTTCGAGCACTACAGGGAACTTGCCAAGGCCATGACCTCGAGGGACACGCTCTACCAGTGGCGCCGGGTGTACGTGCGCGAAAACAAGTCCGGCCTGTGCCCCACCCTCACCGCCAATATGGGCACGGGCGGCCACAACGTGGCGCTCGTGGTCACGGACCACGGCTTCCGCAAGCTCACACCCGAGGAGTGCTTCGGCTTCATGGGCTTCCCGAAGACCTTCCGCCTCCCGCCCCTCGCCAACAGCCACCTCTACAAGCAGGCCGGCAACTCCGTCGCCGTGCCGGTAGTGCGGCGCATCGCCGAAGCCATGGCCAAGGCCCTCGGCATGCCTGCCCCTGCCCCCAAGTCCGAGCCGGCACCCGAAGCTGCGCCAGCCAAGCCTAGGCACCGCGCCAAGCGCATCGTCAAGCCCCGCCCGCGGGGGTAGACGGGGAGAGACAGGGAGAGGCGCGGAAAGCGGCCCCGCCAGGGGATGCCTCGGCAGGCGCTATCCTGCCCCTTGGCCTTCCTGCGCGTCCTGCTCTGCCTGCGCGTCAAGCAGGGCCTTGAAACCGCCAAGCGTCCGGGGCGCCCCGCCTCTGGCCTCCAGCTGCCAGAAGCGCCTGGCGGCCCCCAGCGGCAGGAGCCTGAGCTCAAAGCGCTCCTCGTCCGTCTTCAGCACGGCAACCGAATCCTTGCCCACCACCTCCAGATCTTCGTAGGTGTAGGGCCTGCTGGCCCCGACTTCCCGCTGGCGCAGGGAGGCCTTCTCGAAGCTCCCGTCGATCATGGCGTAGAGCCAGCGCGCCAGATCGTCGTTGGGGTCGCTCATCAGGGCCTTCATCCCTTCCTGGCAAAGCTTTGCCCGCACATCCCTTCCGTCCGGCAGGCGCAGGCGGAAGGGCCGGCAGACGCCGTCGGCTGCAGGAAAGAAGCCCTCCAGGCGGCTGTCCTCGTGCAAGCGCTTCGGCACCGGAATGTAGGCCTCGCCGAACTTGCGCGGACGGCCTCCGGCGTTCCACTGGTTGATGCCCGACTTCGGCCCCACCTGGGGGCTGGCTGACAGGAGGCTCTTCGGCGCGTAGAGCGGAAGGACCACGTAGGGGCGCCTGTCTTCCTCCTCCGGCGGGGCCGTCTGTCCAGCGGCCCACAGGGCGCCCTCGCCTGCCAGTCCCAGCAGCAGGGCCACGGGATCGTGCGCGGGCTCGACAGGGATGCGGGGAGAGCGCCTGCCGGCATGCAGGTCGAAGCGCATGAGCAGCACGTTCTTGGACGTGGAATAGGCGTAGCTGCGGCAGCCGTCCGTGAAGTGCACGGTCGTGCCGGCAAGCTCCCTGGGATAGGCGTCAAGGGGCCGGCCCTGGCTGTCCAGGGGCGCAAGGCCGTGCAGATCGATGAGCGGATAGGCCTCCTCGTGGACAAAGGCGTAGGCGCCCTCCCCGTCCCTGCCGCGGACAAGGCAGTGGTAGTAGGAGCCGGCAAGGCTCACGCCGTTGGCGGAGGCGTCCGAGAGCACCCTCCGCCGGCGCAGCTCCGCCACCTTGCGGACCAGAGCTTCGGGCGAAAGCCCAGCAAGCCGCTCGAGGCGGGCAAGCCGCGTGAACTCAGCCACCTTTTCCAGGGGCCGGCCGCCGCTCCTGTCGGTGAAGGTCTTCACGCCGACGCCGGCGCGAAGGCTCTCGTAGACCTGCACGAAGGCATCGAAGGAGTCGTCGCGGCGGGAGTTGTCCCTGGCGCCGGCGCAGCGCACGAAGAGCCGTTCGGCGAAGCGGTAGTCGACGTAGGGAGCTGCCGAAGCGCCGGAGAAGAGGCCGGAGAGGCGGCAGGCCGCCTTGACCAGGGCTTGGTACTCGGACCAGCGCAGATGCGAATAGAGCGTGTTCCTGTCCATGCAGCCTCCTTGTGCCGTTCCTTTCCCCTGCCCTGCTAGAGCTCGGCCAGAAAGGCCGCAAGCTCCGCCTCGCTGCAGCCGGCAAACCACTGCCCGAGCGGAAGCGTCTTGAGATGGCGCAGCAGATCCTCAGGCCGGCGCGGCTGGCCCTTGAGCGCCTCGCCAAACTCCTCCGGATCCCTGGCTGCAAAGAAGTCGCCCATGACGCGCGCCGAGGCGATGCGGCCTTTGGCCACGTCGTAGAAGACCTCCACCCTGCCCCAGGCAAAGCGCCGGCTCCGGCGCTCCGTGTACTTGGGCGAGGCGCCGAAGTTCCAGTCCCAGGATCGGTACTTCTCGCTGGCCAGGCGCCTGGCTTCGGCCAGCACGCCTTCAGGCAGCGCCCCTTCCCCGTCCGCGCAGGCCTCTGCCAGAAGCCGGCAGACCTCGTCCACCGCCACGGCGCGCCCCAGCGCGTCGGCAAGGCAGGTCACCCTGGCGCGCACCGAGGCGACACCCTTGGAGGCGTACTTGGCCTCATCGGGATGCAGGAGGGCCGACATGGCGCCAAAGTCGGGATCCACAAGGAGGGTGCCGTGGTGGAGCACTCGGCCGTTCTGGAGCCGCTGGGCCGAGCCCGAAATCTTGCGACCGGCTATTTCGAGGTCGTTGCGCCCCGTGACGGCAACCTCGAGGCCCAGTCCGGAGAGGGCTTGGGCCACGGGCTTGAGCCAGGCCGAAAAGTCGATGCGGCCTGCCTCCTTCCTCCAGGCCAAGAAGGAGAAGTTGAGGTTGCCGAGGTCGTGGTAGACGGCGCCTCCGCCTGTCATGCGACGCACGACAGGTATGCCCTGCGCCTCGACTTTAGCGCAGTCTATCTCCTCTGCCGTGTTCTGGTGCCTGCCCACAATGACGGACGGCGCGTTCTGCCACAGGAGGAACCAGCCTGGCGAGCCCTCCTCCAGGGAATTGAAGAGGGCTTCTTCGAGGGCGAGGTTCATGGCCGGATCGGTGGAGGCAAAGCGCAGATGCAGCATGGAAGCTCCTTGTCTTGACCTGGCGGCGGGTTCAGGCCTCTTCGCCCCAGGCCCTGCGGCTGGCGCGGGCGCGGGTGCGCAGGATCTGGCCTGCCTGCCTCGGCAGGGCCGACTCCTCCAGGCAGGCCAGCATCTTTGCGTAGAGGGCGGCAGGGAAGGCAAAACTCATCTCGTCGGGCTTCATGCCGCGACGCTGCGAGGGATCGAAGCCGCCGAGCACGGCCTTAAGTTCACCTCTGGCCTGATAAACCAGCGGCCAGCCGACGAGGGAGCTGCAGCCCGCGCCGAAGGGCGTCTGCACGGCGTGGGCGTCGCCCGTGGCGAAGACGGCCAGGGAGAAGAGCCCGCACAGGGCCTCGAAGCGACCGAAGAAGGCCACGACCAGAGGCCGCTCCTCCCCGCTGAAGCAGTCCAGAGGCTTGAGGACGCAGTACGGCGCCGGCGCCGGCGGAGGGCTGCATTCTGCCAGAAAGGCCCGCATGCTGGCGGGGCTTGGCATGTAGCGCTCCCCTTCCATGCCCATGACGGGATTGCCTGTCGAGACATAGGCCTCGATGGTCCGCATCCAGGGGCTGTAGAGTCCCGTGTAGTAGCCGCCGCCCATGCAGCCGCACTGCTCGCGGGAGATCCAGGCGGCCGTGCGCTTTTTGCGGGCAAGCCAGAGCTTGCACACGAGGCAGGAGAAGGTCTCGCGCATCTTCTTCCAGTCGACGAGCCCCTGCTCCTCGCGCACGCGGTTCAAAAGCTCGCCGTCCTTCGGCCCGAAGCCCTCAGGACGCTCCTTGGCGTAGACGAGACCGAAGGGCATCTCGGCTATGCCGGAGAGTTCCATCAGGCGCCTTGTCTTTGCCAGCATGTCCGGCATGCCTGCTTCCATGTCGCCTCCCCGCGCGGCCAGGCTTGGGGCCGCGCCTTCTTCCAGCCCACCATAGCATGCAAGGCCTCTGCGGGGAAATGGGGCCTTCGCCGCGCGCCCTGCCCGCCCCTGCCCGCGAAGACCGCGCCAGCGTCTGCACGACGTCAGCGCGGGCCCGGCGAGCTGGCCGCAGGCACCCTTGACCTTCTGCTTCCCTGTGGCAGATTGCCCTGGAAGGCGTGCGGCGGAGCGTCCCCTGGCCCTGCGCCAGCGGCCGCAAGGAAGGCTGCGAGTCGTCCAGAGAACTGAAGGAGCAGGGCTTCTAGGGGCGCCCAGCGTGCCTCAGGCAGGCGGATGCGTTCGTCCAGCGCGCATGCCTGCCTTGCGGCCGGGACGGCGTCTTGCCTGGACCGGCGCCGTCCCGGCAGAAGCCGATCCCCGCCTTTGCCGCCACAAGGAGAAGCATGCCGCAGGAGAGCAGAGCACGAAGGCGGAACGAAGCTGTCCCGCCCCGCTGAAGAGGTCGTGCAGGCTGAGACCGCCGGCCGGCCGCGAAGCCGGCAGAGCGCATCGGCTTCATGCGGTGGATCAAGGCGCCCGAGGACGTCGACGCCATGGGCAGAGAAGAGATCATCGGCCTGTTCGAAGGCCGCTGCGCGTGAAGCTCCCCGCTGGCGCTCCCCTGCCGCAGGCCGCCGGGGGATCTGCGCCTAGCGCTTGACCTTCAGCGTCTTCAGCACCGGCTGCACCGTCCGGCTGTCGCCAGCGTAGGAGGTCAGGAGCAGCATGTTCCTGACGAACTGCAGGGTCGTGAAGAGCCTTGTGCCCTTGCGCTCGCTCACGATGAGCCACGCGCCACCGCGGGTCTTCTCGCAGGAGCGGGCCTGCATGGACGCGCACAGGGACTTGGCGACGGCGTCGGGACGCTTGCCTCCCTGGGTGTGGGCCAGCACGGAGGCAAAGGCCCTGCCTCCCGGCGGATAGAAATCGACACCGCCCATTCTCCGCTCAATCTGCCAGCCCTCGGGAATGTCCAGCATGAAGCGCAGGCCCTCCGGCCCGTATTCGGCAGGCGCGGCAGGGCTGGCGACAGGGGCGACCAGAAGGCAGGCCAAGGCGCAGAGCAGGGGGGCGGCAAGGCAGGAAGGCAGGGACAGAGCTCGCGGCATGGCGTCTCCTTCATGCGGGCATGCAGGGTGCGGGACGCAGGCAGCCTGGCAAGGCAGGGCCTGCCGTTCAAGACGGCGCCGCGCCGGCATCGGCAGACGATCCCGGCGCGGCAAAAGCTTGCAGAAGCGGTTCATCGCCGCTCCAGACAGGGGGAAGCTTGAGGCCTAATGGCAGCGGATGCCGGTGAGCAGGTGGCCCATCTTGTCCTTCTTGGCCTGGAGGTAGTCGGCGTTGTCCTGGCAGGCTTCGATTTCGATGGGCACGCGCTCGACGATCTCGAGGCCGTAGCCGGCGAGGCCGACGATCTTCTTGGGATTGTTGGTGAGCAGGCGGATCTTGTGGATGCCGAGATCGACGAGGATCTGGGCGCCGGTGCCGTAGTCGCGCAGATCCGGCGGGAAGCCGAGCATGCGGTTGGCCTCGACGGTGTCGTAGCCCTTGTCCTGCAGGGCGTAGGCGCGGATCTTGTTGGCCAGGCCTATGCCCCTGCCCTCCTGGCGCATGTAGACAAGGCAGCCCCTGCCTTCCTTCTCGATCTGGCGCAGGGCCGCGCCCAGCTGGCCGCGGCAGTCGCAGCGCAGCGACCCCAGCGCATCGCCGGTGAGGCACTGGCTGTGCACGCGCACGAGCACCGGCTCGGGGCCGGAGATGTCGCCCTTGACCAGGGCGAGGTGGGTGCCGGGCTCGGTGCTGCTCTCGTAGGCGTAGACCGTGAAGTCGCCGAAGACGGAGGGCAGGTGGGCGTGGGCATCGCAGCGCACGGAGACCTGGCCGTGCTCGATGCGGTAGCGGATGATGTCGCGCACCGAGGCGATCTTGAGGCCGTGCTTTTCGGCGAAGACCTCGAGCTGGGGCATGCGGGCCATGGTGCCGTCTTCGTTCATGACTTCGCAGATGACGCCGGCGGGCTTGAGGCCGGCAAGCTTGGCGAGATCGACGCTGCCTTCGGTCTGGCCCGTGCGCTCGAGCACGCCGCCGGAGCGGGCGCGCAGGGGGAAGATGTGGCCTGGGGTCACGAGGTCTTCGGGACGGGCGCCGTCGGCCACGGCCGTACGGATGGTATGGGCGCGGTCGGCGGCGGAGATGCCGGTGGTCACGCCGTCGCGGGCCTCGATGGAGACGGTGAAGTTGGTGCCGAACTGCGAGTTGTTGTGCTTGACCATAAGGTCGAGGCCGAGCTTGTCGCAGAGGGAGGGCGCCATGGCCAGGCACACGAGGCCGCAGCCGTGATGGGCCATGAAGTTGATGGCTTCGGGGGTCGCAAACTCGGCGGCCATGGTGAGGTCGCCCTCGTTCTCCCTGTCCTCGTCGTCGACCAGGATGATCATCTTGCCTTTCTTGATTTCGGAGACCGCTTCTTCAACAGAGCAAAGAGCCATATCGTTTTCCTCGTTGTTGTATAGGGATGGACGTTCGCTGGTATGGGCACTGGACGCAGCAGGGGACGCAGAAAACCGCGGGGAGGCCGGGGCGTCCCGAGAGGCCGGAGGCTCGTCAGCGGGGAGGAGAGGGAGAAGAGGCAGGGAAATGCTGATGCTGGGTCATGTCCGCTCCTTGGCGTTCGGTCAGCATCAGGGCGCGAGACACGGGAAAAGCGTTACGCCGCTTTCCGCGGGCGCGGAAAGACGTGCAGGGCGTTGCACCCTGCCGGCTTTTTCGTCCGTTCTCTTCCATCCAGACTGTCACTGTCGGCACCGGCATTTCACCGGTTCTGCCCTGTCCGACGCCGGACCGGGCTCGCGGGCTGTCGCCCCCGTGGGGAGCACCGCCGGTGGGGACTTGCACCCCGCCCTGAGAACGCCAAGGATAGTAAGAACGCCCCCCCGCCCTGTCAAGGCAGGTCAAACCGGCCGCGACGACGCCCAGAACGGCCGTCGTGGCCGGCTGTTCTGGCCAGCTGACCTGGCAGCGCCAGAGCGCCCTACTCGGGCTCCCAGTCTTCTCCCTCCATGGCGCGGCTGGCAGCCAGCGCCTGGTAGAGCACGATGCCGCAGCTGGTGGAGAGGTTGATGCAGCGTCCCCGCCCCTTGAGCATGGGGATGCGCACCCTATGCTGGGCGAGCTCGAAGACCTGCTCCGGCAGGCCTCTGGTCTCGGGGCCGAAAACCAGGATGTCGTCAGGCTGAAAGGCAAAATGGTGCAGGGGCGTCCCGCCCTTCTTGGACGAGCTTGCCACGATCCTGGCCTGCGGTCTCGTCCTGGCCCTGTCCGCCAGAAAGGCGTCCATGTCCTTCCAGACGTCCATCTGGACGTGCGGCCAGTAGTCGAGGCCGGCACGCTTGAGGTAGCGGTCCTCCAGCTTGAAGCCCAGGGGCTCGATGAGGTGCAGGCGGGTGCCGGTGACGGCGCAGAGCCGGGCAACGTTGCCGGTGTTCGGCGGGATCTCCGGCTCGAAGAGGACTATCTCCATGGGCGCGCCGGATCTGCCCTAGGCAACGATGCGCTGGATGATGCCGGGCACGGCCTGGCAGGTCACGCGGATGTCCTTGGAACCGGCACCGCTGTCGCTCAAGGTGGCGAAGAGATCGGCTTCGGCCACCTCCACCGGGCAGTCCGTCATGCCCTGCTCCGCCATGCGTCCGGCCAGAAGCTCCAGCGCGCGGGCCTTGACGCGCTCGAGTGTGGTCCTTCTGTCTGCCGGTTCCCTATAGTCCAGCGAGGGCGCCGACAGCTCGCCCCTGCCGGTGTCGGCGTAGACCTGGAGCGAGGCGGTGGGCCGGGTCAGGGCCGCGCCCACGGCATTGGCCACGTCGGCGCAGGCCGTGGCGGCAACGGGAATGCCCATGGCGTCTTCAAGGCGCCTGGCAAGGCAGGCCGCAGGGCCGCCCACCAGATGGATGCGGCCGCAGACCACGTCCCTGTGGCCCATGAGCTCCCGGAGCGTGTAGATGGGATGGGCGTTGATGCCGTCGAGCAGGCTGCTGACAGCCTTCGCTATCTTGCCGGAGGCCGATTCCCAGGCCATGGCGGCCAAGGCTTCCGCCGAAAGCCCTGCAGGCGCGCCCAGGGCCTCGAGGCCCCGGCGGGAGGCGCCGGCATCACCGGCCTGGCTGTCGGGACCATGGACGTTCAGGACATTGAGGGCGTCGAGCAGGGTGGGATCGCTTCCGCCAAAGGCCATCGCAGGCCCCGTGCGCAGGGGGCCGGTCTCGACCTCGAGGCTTCTGCCGGCACCGCGGACGAAGACGCGCGAGTCGCCGCCGACGCCGATGGAGAGCGTGGCCAGAGCGCGGACCAAGGTTCTGCGGCCGCCGAGGGCCATGCCGCCGCGGTCCGTGACGGGCGAACCGTCCACGAAGACGGCAAGATCGGTGGTGGTGCCGCCGATGTCGCAGAGCAGGGAGGAGCCCGCCTCGAGATCCGGGGCCAAGGCCATGACGCCCATGACGCTGGCTGCAGGTCCCGAGAGGATGGACTGCACGGGCTGCTCGCGGGAGGCCTTGAGCGGCACGGCGCCGCCGTCGGCCTTGAGGAGGAAGACCGGGGCATCCAGCCCGAGCTTGGCGAGCACGCCCTCGACGGCATCGAGAAAGCTGTTGTGCAGGCGCGAGGCCGCGGCGTTGTAGTAGGCCGTCGCAATGCGACGCGGGAAGTTGAGTTCGCCGGAGAGCTGGTGTCCCAGAGTGAGCTTGGCGTCCGGCACAGCCTGGCGCACGGCCCGCGCCATGGCCAGCTCGTGGGCGGGGTTTCTCGGGGAGAACTTGCCGACGCAGGCAAAGGCCTGCACGCCGGCGGCCGTCCAGGACGAGGCCGCTTCGGCAAGGCCGTCGAAATTGAGGGCCTCCACCTCCACGCCCCTGTGGTCGAGACCGCCGGGAACCACGTGGACGCGGGAACCCATGGCAAAGCGCAGGGGCGAGAGACCGGGGCCTGCGGAGAGCACGAGCCCGACCTCGTCGAGCTGGCCCTGCACTTCGGCATTGACCACCAGCGTGGTGCCGAGCGTGATGCGGGAGGCCTGGCGCACGGCCTCTTCGCCGGCATCGGCCATGAGCGCGGAGAGCACCTCCTCGATGGAGGCAGGGAGGTTGCCGTGGCGGGTCGCCACCTTGGCGCGGCCGAGGATGCGGCCGTCCCGGCAGACCACGGCGTCGGTGTGCGTGCCGCCGGCATCGATACCCAGTGCTGTTGCAGTCCCGTTCACGTTGTCCTCCCTTGGCGAAGCAGTGTTCTGAAGGCGCCGCAAGCCTTGCGCCGGCGTCCACCATAGCCCTGCCTGCCCCCCTTCCGCAAGAAGCTGGCAGGAGGGCGCAGAGCCGCGACCAGACTGTTCCGGGCGCCAGCCGGCCAGCCCCGGAGCGCCCTTCGCCGGGGCTGGCCGCTCCCCTGCGACCCCTGCCGGCACGGCCCTACGCCGCCCCGGGGAGGCAGCCTGGCCTCCCGCGCACGGCCTTGCCTAGCAGGGACAATTTCAGTAAAAAGACAAGACGCCTCATCTTGATCTAGCCCCCCAACGCTGGGGCAAAAGGGACACATCCTATGCAGACAACAGAATACATTTGGTTTGACGGCAAAATGGTGCCCTGGGACCAGGCCCAGGTTCACGTGCTCACCCACGCCCTCCACTACGGCGACTCCGTCTTCGAGGGCATCCGCGCCTACGACTGCGGCGACAAGGGTTCGGCGGTCTTCCGCCTTAAGGAGCACGCGCAGCGTCTCGTAAACTCCGCGAAAATACTGCGCATGAAAATGCCCTACACGGCTGAGCAGATCTGCGACGCCGTCATCGAGACCCTCAAAGCCAACAAGATGAAGGCGGCCTACATCCGCCCGCTCACCTTCGTGGGCTACAAGGAAATGGGCGTGTTTCCGGGCGCCAACCCTGTCCAGACCATCATCGCCTGCTGGCCCTGGGGCGCCTACCTCGGCCCCGAGGCGCTGGAGAAGGGCATCCGCATCCGCACCAGCTCCTTCAACCGCCTCCACCCCAACACCCTCATGAGCAAGGCGAAGGCCGGCGGCAACTACGTCAACTCCATCCTCGCCAAGGTCGAGGCCGTTGAGGACGGCTACGACGAAGCCGTCATGCTCGACACGACGGGCCTCGTCTCCGAAGCCACGGGCGAAAACATCTTCATCGTGAAGGACAAGGTCCTGCGCACGCCTCCGCTGACCACCATGCTGGGCGGCATCACGCGCCTTTCCATCATCAAGCTGGCCCGCGACCTCGGCTACACCGTCGAGGAGCAGGACTTCTCGCGCGACGAGCTCTACATCGCCGACGAAGCCTTCTTCACCGGCACCGCGGCCGAGATGACCCCCATCCGCGAAGTGGACCGCCGCGTCATCGGCGAAGGCCATGCCGGCCCGGTGACCAAGCACCTCCAGCAGGAGTTCTTCAAGGTCGTCCACGGCGAGAATCCGGCCTACGCCGAGTGGCTCGCCACCTACACCGTCTAGCGCGGCATACGGAACGTCAGGGCACGCCCTTTCCCTCTGAGGGAGGGGGCGTGCCCTTTTCGCCCCCTCCCATTGGCAGCAAGCGCATGAAGCACACCTCCCTCGCAGCCCGCTACAGGCCCCAGACCTTTGCCGACGTTGCCGGCCAGGAGATGATCAAGGCCGTCCTTTCCAAGGCCTCGGCCGAGGACCGCATTGCGGCCGGCTACCTGCTCTGCGGCACGCGCGGCGTGGGCAAGACCACCATAGCCCGCATCTTCTCCAAGGCGCTCAACTGCGAGCATGCGCCCTGCGCGGAGCCCTGCAACGAATGCGGCTCCTGCCGGAAGATCACCCAGGGCCTGCACCCCGACGTGGTCGAGATCGACGGCGCCTCGAACAACTCCGTGGAAGACGCCAGGGCCCTCAGGGAGAACATCGGCTACGCCCCCATGGAGGGACGCTACAAGATTTTCATCATCGACGAAGCGCACATGCTCTCCAAGAACGCCTTCAACGCTCTGCTCAAGACGCTGGAGGAGCCTCCCAAGCACGTGACCTTCATCTTCGCGACCACCGAGGTGCACCGCTTCCCGGCCACCATCCTCAGCCGCTGCCAGGTCTTCTCCTTCCACCACCTCCCCGAGGAGGCCCTTGCCAGGCACCTTGCCAAGGTGCTGGCCGAAGAGAGCATCCCCTTCGAGGAGGGCGCCGTCCGGCTCATCGCCCGCCGCGGCGCCGGCTCCGTGCGCGACAGCATGTCGCTGCTCGACCAGACCCTCGCCTACGGTCCGGAGAAGCTCACGGCCGACGTGGTGCGCGAAATCCTCGGCCTTGCCGGCCTCGACGCCCTGCGCACGCTTTTCGGCGCCCTGGCCGCGCACGACTGCGCCAGGACCGCGGCCTTCTGCCGCGAACTGGCCAGCAAGGAAGTGGACATAGGCTTCTTCCTCACCGAGCTGGCCAGCAACCTGCGCTCCCTCTTCCTCATGTGCGAATGCGGCCGGGACAGCCTCGCCACCCTCGGCGCGGCCCAGGACGAACTGGACTTCTGGGCTGAAACCGCGCCCCAGTTCACTTCCGGCTATCTGCACGCGGCCTGGCAGATGGTGCTCGAGTCCCAGCGGGGCATCACCACGAGCCAGGAGCCTGCGGCTGCGCTGGAGCTGCTCCTCGTCAACCTGGCGCTTCTGCCAAAGCTTCTGCCTGCGCTTGCCGCCGACAAGGCGCTGGCCCAGGCGCCGGGAGGAGGCGCCCAGCCGCGCCCTACGCAGGCGCCAGCCGGCCAGTAGACACAAGCCCCGGTCTGGCGCAGAAACCCGCTCCCGCTCCGGCCCAACCAGCCCCAGCGCCCGTTCCGCCTGCTCCAGTCCAGCCAGTCCCTGCCCCCCTTCACGCAGCGCCGGCACAGGCCCCGTCGGCTTCAGCACCGGACCAGCCTGCGCCAGCTCCGGTTCAAGCGCCGGCCGCGCCGGCTGAGCCAGGACCTGAGCCCATTCAGCCAGCGCCGCCCCAGCCTGCCGAAGCCCCCGCCATCCAGCCCAGCGAAGCGCTTCCCAGCCAGGAAGCTCCCAGCCTGGAGGTTCCCTGGCAGGAGGCTCCCAGCGAAACCCAGCCTGCCGGCAGTGCGGGCCATGGCGGCTTCAACTGGCAGGCCTTCTGCAGATTTCTGGAGGAGGGCTACAAGGGGCCTGCGCCGACCCGCCGCCTGCTTGACGGCGCCTTTCCCGCGTCCTTCCAGGACGGGCTGCTTAAGCTGGCTCTGCCCACATGGGCTCAGTGCTCAGCGCTGGAGCGCGAAAAGGAAGATCTGGAAGAGGCGGTTTCCTGCTTTCTCGGGCGGCGGACGCGCGTGGAGCTGGATCTGTCCGAAGAAGCCAAGAACCGCCCGTCAGCCGGCCAGGGCCTGCCTCCGGCCGACAGGCCCGAACTGCAGCACTGCTTCGAAATACTGCGGGCCCACGTCATGGGCATCGTGCCCAAGAGCAGCATCATTCAGGAAAAGCCGAAAAAGCGCAGGGGCAGGCCCGCCTCGTCCTAGCGGACAGGCGCCTTCCGCCAGGCGCGCAACATCATTTGGAGGAGTATACATGCGCAACATGAACGACATCCTGCGCCAGGCGCAGGTCATGCAGCACAAGATCGCCAAGCTCCAGCAGGACGCGGCCGTCAAAACCTTCGAGGCCACCAGCGGGGGCGGCATGGTCACGGCCGTCGTCACCGGCAAGCAGGAGCTCAAGACCCTGACCATCGACCCCGCGGCCCTTGAGAGCAAGGACGTGGAGATGCTGCAGGATCTCATCCTCGCCGCCGTCAATGAGGCCGGACGCATCGCCCGCGAGAGCATGGACCGCGAAATGAACAACCTTTCCGGCGGCATCAAGCTTCCCGGCCTGTTCTAGCGGCACAGCCGGACGATGGCTTCGCACATTCCCGAACCCCTCAGGGTTCTGGTCGACCAGCTGGCGCATCTGCCGGGCTTCGGGCCGAAATCGGCGATGCGGGCCGCGATGACGCTCCTGAAATGGCCGGAATCCGAAACGCGGCGTCTCGGGCAGGGGATCTACGAACTGCGCGACCGCCTGCGCCTGTGCTCGCGCTGCGGGGGACTCACCGCGGCCGATCCCTGCGCGGTGTGCGCCGACCCCGAGCGCAGCCGTGAGAGCCTGTGCCTCGTGCCCGAGTGGGACAGCATGCTCACGCTCGACGCGGGCGGCTTTTACCGCGGCCAGTACATGATACTGGGCGGGCTTCTGTCGCCCCTTGAAAAGCATGACGGAGACGCCCCGGATGCGGAGCGGCTTTTCGACCGCCTGGCGGAGGGCGAGGTTCGGGAGCTCATCTTCGCCCTCGGCGCCACGGTGGAGGCGGAGAACACGGCGACATGGCTTTTGCAGGCCGTGCGCCGGCGCTTTCCCCGCATCCGCATCACGCGTCTCGCGCAGGGCATCCCCCTCGGCGCCGAGGTGAAGTACATGGACAAGGAGACCTTGCGCCAGTCCATGCAGTATCGGCAGGAGCTTCGGTAAACATCGACATCTCTCAAGAACGCACAGCCCCGGAAGGGGCTTTTTTTGTGGGGAGGGGGCTTGCCCCAAGGGCTTTGGCGGTATTTTTGAAAAAAATTGCTCTGTGCGGCTGGAGGCGGGAAGGACGCCTTATCTACTGCATTGCGAACGGATCGCCATTGACGCTTAATCACCATTACAGAAGACGATCCGCCCGGCATTCGCAAGGAGGAAAAACCATGTCCAAGATAATCGGCATTGATCTCGGTACGACAAATTCCTGCGTGTACATCATGGAGGGCAAAGACCCCAAGTGCGTCACGAACCCCGAGGGTGCGCGCACGACCCCTTCCGTCGTCGCTTTCACCGATAAGGAACGCCTGGTCGGCGACATCGCCAAACGTCAGGCCGTCACCAACCCCCAGCGCACCATATTCGCCATCAAACGCTTGATGGGCCGCCGGTATGACACCCCCGAGGTGGATCGCTGGAAAGAGCATTCTCCCTACGCCATCACGAAAACCGCCAACG
>JAEEGH010006047.1_pt1 | contig 29881 bp, 22 predicted proteins | sample 9134181 | NCBI WGS metagenome assembly JAEEGH01 (sample SAMN16246544, study PRJNA631951) | gut metagenome | biome: gut microbiome; feature: rumen; material: DP-attached | host: Bos | place: Iran: Karaj | collected 2018-10 | reverse complement strand
CAGCCGCAGCCGCTATTGGGGTACTCCGCTGCCTATCTGGCGTAGCGAAGACGGCAGGGAAGAGATCTGCATCGGCTCCGTAAAGGAACTCTATAACGAGATAGAGAAGTCGGTGAAAGCCGGAATAATGTCCGAGAACCCGCTTAAAGCGAGGGGCTTCAACCCGGAGGACATGTCCAAGGAAAACTATGACAAGATCGACCTCCATCGCCCGTACGTAGACAATATCTTCCTCGTAAGCCCGAGCGGCAAGAAGATGAAGCGCGAGACGGACCTTATCGACGTCTGGTTCGACAGCGGCGCGATGCCGTATGCCCAGACCGGCCTCCGTGGGCTGAATACGCCCGATTTCGGGACCACGGCGGACTTTATCGCCGAAGGCGTGGACCAGACCCGCGGGTGGTTCTACACCCTCCACGCGATCCACACTATGGTCAGCGGGACGCCCGCCTTCAAGCGCGTGATTTCGAACGGCCTCGTGCTCGACAAGAAGGGCGAGAAAATGAGCAAGCGCCTCGGAAACGCGGTCGACCCGTTCGTGGCCCTGGATACCTATGGCCCGGATGCGCTGCGCTGGTATATGCTTACAAACGCCCAGCCGTGGGACAACCTCAAGTTCGACGAGGCGGGAGTAGACGAAGTGCGACGCAAGTTCTTCGGAACCCTCTATAACTCATATTCGGTCTTCGCGCTGTATGCGAACATCGATAACTTCGATCCCGCGGCCCCGAAGGTCGCCTATGGGAAAAGGCCCATGTTCGACCGTTGGCTTATCAGCCGCCTGAACACGCTCGCGAAGGGGGTCAAGGCCGCCTACGAAGACTATGACGTCACCCTCGCAGGCCGCCTGGTCCAGGACTTCGTCTGCGACGACCTCAGCAACTGGTACATCCGCCTGAACAAGAAGCGCCTCTGGGGCTCAGGAATGAGCGAGGACAAGCTCTCTGCCTATCAGACGCTCTACGAAGCGCTGGTCGATGTAGCCCTGCTCTCGGCCCCTATCGCCCCGTTCTTCGCTGAACGGCTGTATCTGGACCTCGTGCCCGGAGTAGAGTCGGTCCATTATCAGCCGATGCCGGGTTCGGACGCAGCCCTTATAGATTCGGAGCTCGAAGAGTCGATGGCCTTCGCCCAGAAAGCATCGTCGATGGTCCTTGCCCTCCGTAAGAAGGTCGGAATCAACGTCCGTAAGCCGCTTGCGAAGGTGGTGGTCCCCGTAATCGACGACGAAGTCAAGGCCCACATCGAAAAGGTCGCCGGCATCTTCCTCGCCGAGGTGAATGTAAAGGAAATCGAGTTCCTCCACGATACTACTGGTATCATTACTAAGAAGATCAAGCCCAACTTCAAGACCCTTGGAAAGATCTACGGAAAGCAGATGAAGGAGATTGCCGCAGCGTTTGCCGGTTTCAGCCAGGAGCAGATAGGCGAAATCGAGCGCTGTGCCGGAGATTATACTCTGGCTCTGCCTTCCGGAGATGTAGTTCTTACCAAGGAAGACTACGAAATCAATTCCGAGGATATGCCGGGCTGGCTCGTCTCCTCCGAAGGAGCGCTTACCGTAGCCCTCGATATAGTCCAGACTCCCGAACTTATCCGCGAAGGAAACGCCCGCGAGCTCATCCACCCTATCCAGACCCTCCGCAAAGACCGCGATCTGGATGTTACAGACAGGATCGAGACTGTAGTATACGCAGGCGGTGAGGCTTACAAAGCAATCGAAGAGGCTCTCGGCGAGTTCGGCGATTATGTCGCAGCCCAGACCCTTTCGCTCAGCGTTACCCTCAAGACCCTTGAGGAGGCCCCCGCAAGCGCTTCCGAGGTCGAGTGGGATAAAGACACCATCAAGATTGATATAAACAAAAAATAACAACCAAACACATCCTATTATGGCAGAAGAGAAAACACGCTATTCCGATGAGGAACTTGCCGAGTTCAAGGCCATCATCGAAGATATGCTCGCTAAAGCCAAGGCGGAGTACAACACCTATCGCGAGGTAGCAAGAAGCGGCGGTGCCAACGACATCGACGATACTTCCCCTTCCTTCAAGACAGTCGAGGACGACGGCGCAAACCAGCGCTCCAAGGAGGAGGCCAGCCAGCTCGCACAGCGTCAGTACAAGTTTATCAAGAATCTCGAAGCTGCTCTTGTCCGTATCGAGAACAAAACCTATGGCATCTGCCGCGTCACCGGCAAGCTCATCCCTAAGGAGAGGCTTCGCCTCGTGCCGCACGCAACCCTTACCGTAGAAGCTAAGGAGATGCTTGCAAAGCAGGGCAAGAACTAGAAAATGAAGATCTCGAAAGGAGCTAAACTCATAATCTTCGGGATCGTGCTCGTAGTCATTGACCAGGTCATCAAAGTCCTGGTCAAGACCAATATGAGCCTGGGAGAAGTGATACCCGTAATCGGCAACTGGTTCCGCCTGTGTTTCGTAGAGAATGAAGGGATGGCCTTCGGAATGAAATTTGGCGGGGTTATCGGGAAGGTTCTTCTGTCCGCCTTCAGGGTGGTGCTTACCGGTTTCCTCGTATGGTGGATTGGTAAGCTCATCAAAAAGGGAGACACCCCCGTCGGAGTCCTTATCGGTCTTACCCTTATTACTGCCGGCGCCTTCGGAAACATTATCGACAGTTTCTTCTATGGAATTATCTGGCCCGAGCTCAGGCTCGCCGGAGCGCCTTTCGGCTTTATGTTCGGAAAGGTAGTCGATATGTTCAGCGCTACCTTCTTCCCGCCCGTCTTTAACTTCGCCGACAGTTGCGTTACGGTCGGCGCCTTCTACCTGATACTCTTCCAGTGGAAGTTTTTCTCCCGCGAAGAAAAAAAAGACTAAAACCATAACCCGATATGAAAAAGTTTTTCTACGCCGCTCTTGCAGCGCTAATGATTACTCCTGCTTTTGGTCAGGAGACCTCCAAGTTCGCAGCCACCCCTCAGATGGGATGGAACAGCTGGAACAAATTCGGTGTCAATATCAACGAAGACCTCATCAAGGCTACAGCCGACAAGATGGTCGAACTTGGCCTGGTAGACGCCGGTTATATCTATCTGAACCTCGACGACGGCTGGCACGGCGAGCGCGACGAGCAGGGCTTCATCCACGAAGACCCCGTCAAGTTTCCTTCGGGAATCAAGGCTCTTGCCGATTACCTCCACTCAAAGGGTATGAAACTCGGCATCTACAGTGATGCGGGTTGGAAGACTTGTGCCCAGTGTGCCGGCAGCTACGGCCACGAATTCCAGGATGCTTATACCTATGCCCAGTGGGGTGTAGACTACCTTAAGTATGACTGGTGTTTTACAGAAAACATCAATCCCAAGGGCGCATACAAGCTGATGAGCGAAGCCCTGAAGGCCACCGGCCGCGAAATCTGGTTCAGCATGTGCGAGTGGGGAACCGCGAAGCCCTGGGAATGGGCTGCCGATATCGCTCAGTCCTGGCGTACTACCGGTGACATATGGCCGTACTTCGAGACTATCCCGGCCGAATTCGAAGGCCAGTGGCACGGCGACCCCGTCCTGACCCTCCTCGACCTCAATGAGCCGCTTCGCGCCTACGCAGGCCCCGGCCATTGGAATGATCCCGACATGCTCGAGGTTGGCAACGGCCCGCTCACTCTCGCAGAGAACCGCGCCCATTTCACCCTCTGGTGTATGATGGCAGCCCCGCTTCTTATGGGCAACGACCTTACGACTATGCCCGAAGAGATCCTGCAGATTCTCTGCAATAAGGATGTCATCGCGATCGATCAGGATCCCCTTGGAGTCCAGGGCCTCAGGCTTAAGAGCGAAGGCGGAATCGAGTATTGGTTCAAGCCTCTCGAGGACGGCGATTGGGCTGTCTGCTTCTTCAACCGCGGCGCCGAGGATAAGGTAGTCCTTATCGATTGGGAATCTCTCAAGTTTACTGATGAACTCAGCGGGAAGACCTTTGACCCCGCAGGCTGCAAGGCCCAGAATCTCTGGGATAAGAAAGTAAGGGCGCGCAAGACAAAAGGCACCCAGAAGGTATATATCCCTTCACACGATGTACTTCTTTACAGAGTAGGCAAGTAATGAACGAATTCGCGAGGTTCTTTAAGTACACGCTGCTTTCCGCCAGCGCCGGGCTCCTGGAGATGGGTTTCTTCACCCTCTTCAACGAGCTCTTCCACTGGCACTACTGGGTATCCTACTTCATTGCTCTGGTGATTTCCGTTATCTGGAACTTCACCATCAACAGAAAGTTCACTTTCAAGTCCGCCAACAACGTTCCGATAGCGATGTTGAAGGTGTTCGGATACTACTGCGTCTTCACTCCCGTTTCTCTCTGGCTCGAAAATGAGCTCGCCGGAAACCTGTGGTGGAACGAGTATATCGTTACCGTTATCAACCTGGTGTTCAACCTCGCAACCGAGTATACCTTCCAGCGTTTGGTGGTTTACGGCAAAAACGTGGATCAGAAATAATAATTTATGGGTCTTCTTCTCCTCTTCCTTTTCGGCACGATGGCTGTCTCGTTCCTCTGCTCTGTGTTGGAGGCAACGCTGATGAGTACGCCCATCTCGTACATCACCCTCAGGGAAGAGGAGGGGTACAAACCCGCCGCTCAGTTTAAGAAGTTCAAGACAGAGTCTTCCAGGCCCATCGCCGCTATTCTGTCTCTGAATACCATCGTCAACACTATCGGCGCGGCAGGAGTCGGCCGTCAGGCTACTATCCTGTTTGGCTCGGCGTTGTTCGGAGTTATTACCGCGATCGCGACCGTGTTGATTCTGGTCTTCTCAGAGATAATCCCCAAGACCATCGGAACCTCCTATTGGAAATCTCTTATGGGCTTTGCGACCTTCTCGCTGAAAGCGCTCGTATTCATCATGTTCCCGATAGTCTGGCTGGTGGAGAAACTGACCAAGGTAATCGCGCCCCGCGATGCGGAGGTAGCAGTCTCGCGCGACGAGGTCGCGGCCATGGCCGTGGCTTCCGAGGAAGAGGGTGACCTCGAGCAGGACGAAAGTACCATCATCCAGAATCTGATCAAGATGGACGAGGTGACCGCCTACGATGTGATGACCCCGCGAGTCGTGGCGGCTATCGCGCCTGAGTCCATGACCCTGCGCGAGTTCCACCACGACGATCGCTTCGCTCACCATTCCCGTATTCCGGTTTATGCAGACAACGACGAGTATATTACCGGATATATCCTCAGGATGGAAGCCCTTCAGCTGATGGCAGACGATAAGTTCGATCTGACTCTGTCTACTATCAAGCGCGACATCCCGGCTTTCAACGAGGATAAGCCTCTGGATGAGATTTGGGACGATATGCTCTCCAAAGATGAGCAGATCGCCGTCGTTATAAATGAATATGGCTCATTCCAGGGAATTCTTACTCTGGAAGATGTAATCGAGACGCTGCTGGGAAGCGAGATAGTCGACGAGCAGGATACCGTCCGCGATATGCAGCAGCTCGCCCGTGACCGCTGGACCCGCACCCAGCGTACGGCCGCTGCGCTGGCTGCTAAGAAAGCGGCCAAAAAGGCCGCTTCTTAGCAGCCTTCGGGCCTCTAACCGCTACCCACCGTCATCCCCGACCTGATCGGGGATCTTTTATTTTTGGATAATAGTGATGTTGTCGGTTTCGAGTCTGATTCGAAGCCAGTTCGTTATTTTGTCTATCGTTTCCTGAGAGAGGTCTGTCTGGGACGACAGCAATACGATAATCTGATCGCTGGCCGCGCCGGTCTGAGGGTCGATTGATTCGCCGCGGGAGATGCTCACTTCCGAAATGTCTTCATACTGCGCAGCTATTTCAAGCGCGAGGGTCTTGGCGGGCAATTCCTTTGACTTGTACTCCTGAAGCTCCGAGTTCAGGTCCTGCAGGGCGGAACTCATCTCGTTGAGCTTCTTTGTGTTGTCCTCGTAATAGTTCTTCAGAAGTTCGCCGTCTATACCGGTACGGACTGTAGCGTCTTCGTGGAAGGTGAGCTGGTTGCGCTTGATTCCGAGCTCTTCTGCGTCCTGATAGATGCTTTCCTTCTCGGCGTCGGGGAGGACTTCTCCTGCAAGATAAAGCTGAACGGAATGTCCTCTGCGGCCTTCTTTCTGAATTTCGTAGTTGAAGATGTAGCTTCTTCCTATCGTCTTATTCTTTTCTACAAGGGTTTCGACGTTGCGTTCGAAGTTCGTCTCACGTACTATCTGGATAGCGGAGATGATGCTGGGGACGATAATCACTATCATAATCGCCCAGATGATTCTGCGGGAGCGGCGTCTGCGCTCTTCGTTCTCCGCATTGGCGGAAGGGAAGCGGAGGTATTTCGCTACGAGGAAGGTAGCCAGGGCAATGAAGATGCTGTTGATTATGAACAGGTAAAGCGCGCCGAATATGAACTTCGGGGCGAGGTGCGCCAGGCCATAGCCGATGGTGCAGAGCGGCGGCATTAGCGCCGTGGCGATGGCGACTCCCGGGATGACGGTGCCCCCTTCCTTACGAGCGGTGGCGAACATACCGGCGGCTCCGCCGAACAGGGCGATCAGGACATCGTAGATCGTGGGGTTTGTTCGGGCGAGAAGTTCGGTTTTCTGGCTGGGCGAAAGAGGGGAGAGAAGGAAGAATATGGCGGAGGCGAGGATGCTGATTCCGACCATTACAAGGAAGTTCTTCAGCGCGTCCCTGACGAGGCTAGTGTCGTTGGTCGCCAGCCCGAGGCCGAAACCGAGGATGGGCCCCATCACGGGGGAGATGAGCATCGCGCCGATGATCACCGGGATCGAGTTGAGGTTGAGGCCAACGCTGGCGATGATGATCGCGCAGGCGAGAACGAAAACGGTAGTTCCGCGGAAGTGTATGTTCTTTCTGATACTTATGTTTGCGCCTTCAATGTCGGTTTCATTTCTGACATTGACGAAGGTTGCTATTTTGCCCCAAATATTTGTTTCCATTTTGGTCTTTTCTTTCAAGCAAATATATGAAATTTAATTTCTATCTTTGAAAGAATAATGCCTGATAACAGATAAAACTAATATAAAACCCTAAATCAATGGACAACAAGTATCCCTGGAGCTTTTGCTCTCTTGGCGGTGTTACACGAGTGAAGATTTCTTCCGGAGAAGATATCGCACACCTCGGTGAACTTGACCAGAAACTCTGGACCGTCCTCAGCTGTCCCGTCGACGGCCTTTATTTCGACAAAAAAACTCTCTCTCTGCTCGATACCGACAAAGACGGTAAGATCAGGGTTTACGAAGTGGTTGCCGCTGCAGAGTGGATCACTTCGGTTCTGAAAGACAAGGACCTCCTTCTCAAGAGTTCGGACTCTCTCCCTCTGAACGAACTCAATCAGGGCGTTGAGGCGGGAGCCCGTCTGTACAACTCAGCGAAACAGATTCTCGCCAACCTTGGTAAGGCAGACGCAGAAGAGATTACTCTTGCCGATGCTTCAGACAGCGTAGCTATCTTCGCGGGAACCAAGTTCAATGGAGACGGTATCGTTACTCCGGACAGTACAGAGGACGAAGCTGTGAAGGAAGCTATCTCCCAGGCCGTGGCTCTGGTAGGCTCAAAGGCCGACAGGAGCGGAGCGGCGGGAGTCGACGCCGAACTCATTACGGCCTTCTACGACGCCCTCGCTGCCTACGTCGCGTGGGCTGAGGCCAAGACGGCCGACATCCTCCCGTTCGGCGACGACACTGAGGCCGCTCTCGCGGCAGTCGAGGCCGTGAAGGCAAAGATCGCCGACTACTTCCTCCGCTGCAAGCTCATCGCCTTCAACGCCGATGCTGCTGCCGCAGTCGACGTAGACGTAGCGAAGATCCAGTCTATCAGCGCAGGTGATATGACCGCCGAGATGGGCCAGATCGCCGAGTATCCTCTTGCCCGCCCGAATGCCGACGGCGTCCTCGCTTTCGAGGGAATCAACCCGGCGTGGAAGGCGGCGTTTGCCAGCCTTAAGGCTCTCGTGCTCGACAAGGAGCTCAAGGGAAAGAAGGGTATGACCGAGGATCAGTGGAATGCAATAGTCGCCAAGTTCGACGCCTATAAGGCATGGGCCGCAGCTAAGGCAGGCGCTTGTGTAGAGTCCCTCGGTCTTGATAAGGCTAAGGAACTCCTCAAGGCCGATAAGAAAGAGGCTGTCCTCGCTCTGATCGAGCAGGATCTCGCCCTTACCGATGAGGCCAACGCTATCGATGAGGTAGACAAGCTGATGAGACTCTATCGCTACTTCTACGAGTTCCTCAACAACTACGTCATTCTCGGCGCGTTCTATAATCGCAGCGAGCTTGCAGTCTTCCAGGCCGGTAAACTCTATATCGACCAGAGATGTCTGGATCTCTGCGTCAATGTAGCAGATATGGGTAAGCAGGCCGATATGGCTTCCCAGAGCGGAATGTACATCCTGTACTGCAACTGCGTGTCGAAGTCTACCGGTAAGACCGCCCTTATCGCCGCAGTCCTTACAGACGGTGATGTAGATTCCCTGCGCGTTGGCCAGAATGCCGTGTTCTATGACAGAGACGGTCTGGACTACGATGCAGTCGTGACAAAGATTATCGACAACCCTGTAAGCGTACGTCAGGCTTTCTGGGCTCCTTACAAGAAGCTCGCCCGCACTATCTCCGACCGTATCAACAAGAGCGCGGCAGAGAAAGACGCCAAGGTTACTGGAGATCTTACCGCCAAGGCAAACACCGCTACTCTTCCGGCAGACAAAGAGGCCGCCAAGGCCGCTCCGGTCGAGAATAAGTTCGACATCGCCAAGTTCGCTGGTATCTTTGCTGCGATAGGCCTGGCCCTCGGCTTCGTCCTGTCGGCCCTTGCCGCTCTCTTCGCACACTGGTACACCCCGCTTATCGCTCTGCTCGTACTCATTATCGTCATCTCCGGTCCGTCGATGTTCATCGCCTGGCTCAAGCTCCGCAAGCGCAACCTCGGCCCCGTGCTGAACGCAAACGGCTGGGCTATCAACAGCAAGATCATCGTCAATATCGTATTTGGCGCAACCCTTACATCTCTTGCCAAGTATCCTAAGGTCGCAACCGAGGGAGATCCTTATGCTCCCAAGAAGAGCCCTTGGCCTACTATCATCATTATCCTTCTTCTCCTTTGCGGCGCATTCGCTGCTCTTTACTTCACCAACAACCTGAAGTGGATGGGCATCGAGCGTAAGCCTAAGGTAGAGCAGGTAGTTGAGGCTCCCGCCGAGGCCCCGGTTGAGGCTGAGGCAGAAACAGCCCCCGAAGCTGAGTAATAATGTTTATTAATATGAAAAAGTTTGTCATGTTCGCAATGGTGCTTGCCGCTCTTCTCGGAGCGTCGAGCGCATACGCAGAAGTAGTTGAGGTCAAGAAGCTTGAAGTCAAGGACTTCCGCCTCGACCCCAAGGACCACACCGCATGCCGCAAGGCTACTGCCAAGAGGGATGCTAATGGTAAGAAGTGTGCTGTCATCAAGGTAAACGATGGAGCAAAAGCGTCTTATCAGTCGGCCGGTGCAACTGAAGTTACGGCTCAGCCGAACCTCATCTATGTCAGCGCAAAGGAAGAAAGCGTTGTAATCTCTGACTCTACTATCAACTCTTCCGTCGAGTACAAATTCGCGACTCCCCTCAAGGCCGGAAAGACCTATGTGATGGATGTCGAGGTAGTTGTTGAGAACGACACTATCCCCGATGTTGCCCCAGTAGTTGTTCCTGAGCAGCAGTTCGTGCTCTTTACAGTCACCCCTGAACAGGCTATCATCGAACTCGGAACCGAGGTAATCAAGGTCCGTGGAGGCGAGGCCCAGGAACTCCTCAATGTCGGCGACTATAAGTATAAAGTTTCCGCCAAGGGCTTCTATCCCGAGGAAGGAGAGTTTACCCTTACTGATACCGCAAAGCTTGAGATCCCGGTCACTCTCCGTGAGGCCAACGGCTGGATCAAGGTTATTGACAAGGATGAAGAAATTACCGGCGCAGCAGTATATGTCGACGACGAATTCGTCGGCAACGCTCCTCTAGTCTACGGTAAACTTACCAGCGGAGAACATAAACTTCTCGTCGCAAAGGAGCAGTACAGCAATGCAATCGGAACAGTAACCGTAGCAGACAACGATACACTTATCGTTTGTCCTTGCCTCAGGCCCAACTTCTCAGCAGTTACCCTCAAGACCGCTCCCAATGCCGAGATCTGGGCAAACGGTGAGTGGAAGGGTACCGGAACCTGGACAGGAAAACTCCTCGCCGGAGTATACAACTTCGAGGCCCGCGAGCAGGGTTACACTTCTCAGGTAATTACCGAGGAGATTCCGCTTACCCCCGAAGGAGTTGAGATCACCATCCCCGATCCTCAGCCTATCTACGGAAATCTCGTAATCAAATCCTTCCCGGCTAAGGCTTGTGTGTTCATCGACGGAGAGAAAGTAGGACAGACCCCTGTCTATCTCCCTCAGGTCAAGTGGGGTGAACACAAAGTTCAGATCTTCAAGAAGGGTTACAAGCCTTACTGCGAGACTGTTATGATGAGCGAGTCTATGAGAATCGTTCTCGAGCCTGAACTCGTCGCCCTCCCTGAAGGCTGCTGCTGTGATTGCTGCACCTGCGAAGACTGCTGCGGCCAGTGCACTGAAAAGTGCGGCGACTGCTGCGGCGAGGCTAAACCCGCCGAGTGCTGCGAGCAGGCTAAGCCCGAGTGCCCTGAAGAAGCTAAAGAGTGCTGCAGCGAGACTAAGCCCGAGTGCTCGGAGGAGGAAACCTGCCCTGAGTGCCCTGCTGAGGCCCCGGCAGAAGAGCCGGTTGAAGCTCCCGCCGAGACTCCCGCAGAAGAGCCGGCAGAAACTCCCACAGATACTCCCGCTGAATAGTCCGGTCGGGCTTGTTCCCAGACAGACATATTAGATTATAGTTGCTTTGCCCCCGCCAGGGCAAAGCAACTTGCTTTAGTGCGGTTTCCCCGCTTGATTACATGAATTTCTTCTTGCGGAAGATCCAGACGAGGGCGGTGACGAGGATGCCCATCACGACAAGGATTACGAGCCACATCCAGCGGAAACCGTCGAAGGGGAGCTTCACGTTCATTCCGTAGAAGCTTGCGATGAGGGTCGCAGGCATCAGGAGGAGTGAAATCAGGGTGAAGGTCTTCATAATGCGGTTCTGCTCGAGGTTGATCATACCTACTACAGTATCCTGGAGGTATTCGAGACGCTCGAAGGAGAAGTTGATGTGGTTGATAAGAGAAGCGATATCCTGGAGGATGATGCTGAACTTCTTGTCGAGGGAATCAGGGAAAAGGTCGCTCTTCAGGACATTGCCAAGGATCCTCTGCTTATCGACTACATTTTCGCGGATAAGCATAGCGTTTTCCTGCAGCTGGTTGATGTCCAGGAGGAACTCTTCGTTGATGTCTTCCTGCTGGTTGATTCTCTTGCTGAACTGGCTGGTGTCCTGAGAAACGAGCTCGACGATATCTGCGTCGAGGTCGACCCTCTTGTCGATAATTTCGACGAATATATTGAATCCGTCGGAGTAGAGATCCGGGCGAGCCTGGATCTTGTTCCGAAGCAGATCAAAACTGCGGATAGGAATCTCACGAAGGGTCGTGAGAGTATGTTTTGTAAGAATGAAGGATACAGGATCCATCGACATCTCATCTCCGGTAGGGGAGAGGAAGTTAGTGTTGGCAAAGATGTAGCCCTCCGCCTCGTAGAAACGGGACGAAGTCTCGATCTCTTCCGCCTGACCGCGGTTCTGGATCTTTGTACCAAGGAAATCTTCCGCCGCTCTTTTTTCTTCACCGCTAGGGTCTTGAAGATCTATCCAGAGGACGTTTTCTTTGCTGATAGTCGCAAACTCCGTTTGGGACTGCGTAAGGAGTATATCCTTACCTTGTCTGTAGAAAATTCTGATCATTTGCCTTCCTGCTTGTTCCCGGCATTTTGTCGGAAGGGGTTAATACTTACGGGTTAGTCGGACTACACGGAGAAGTCCGGCGCGGCAAAAGTAGGTATTTTTTCTAAAAAGACAATACCTGCGAAGCGAAATACCAGGATTTTTTTACATAAATAAGCCTACGGCTTGAATGGCTGGCGGGAAGTAATCGAGCGGCCGAGAGTAAGAGCGTCTGCATACTCAAGGTCGTCGCCGAAACCGAGGCCGCGGGCGAGGGTGGTAATCTTTACACCCAGAGGGGCTAGCTGGCGGTAAAGATAGAAGGAAGTTGTCTCTCCTTCGACATCGCCGCTTAAGGCAAGAATGACTTCCGAAACGCCCCCTGCGGATACTCTGTCTCGAAGTTCAGCAATCTTCAGGTCCGAAGGCCCGATACCGTCGATGGGGGAGATGATTCCTCCAAGGATGTGATACACTCCAGAATACTGGCCAGTAGCTTCAATGCTGAGAACGTCGCGAACGGAAGCGACTACGCAAACTACGGACTGATCGCGGCGGGAGTCCGCGCAGATAGGGCAGAGATCGCCGTCGCAGATCATCATACACCTACGGCAGTAGTGGACGTCTGTAGCGAGGCGGCCAATCGCACCGGCGAACTGGCTGATCTCTTCGGCGGGGCGCCCAAGCAGGTTGAGAGCAAGCCTCAAAGCACTGCGGGAACCTACTCCCGGAAGAGAACTTATCGCCTCTACAGCATCCTGAAGGACTTGTGACGGGTAATTTTCGATTCTGGCCATAACTAAGATGTAAAGATAACTTATTTCGCTTAAATTTGTAGTATGTTTCTTCAGTTCCTGGAAATCTTCACCCTCGTTTCCGGTCTGCTCTACGTCTGGCTCCAGATAAGGCAGAGCAACTGGATGTGGCCGGTAGATATTCTCAGCTGCATCGCTGCTGCGATTACCTATTTCGCAAGCCATCTGTGGGCTAATTTCGGACTTAATGTCTACTACGTACTGATGGCTTTCTGGGGAATCTATGCCTGGCTCAGGGACTCGAAAAAGGTGGAGGGCGACGAGCTCCATCTCAGAAAACCTACAAAGAAGATTTACGTAATCAGCATCCTGATAACCCTTATCGGCGGAACCGCCCTCATCCAGGTCCTAAGGTTCCTCGGAGATCCGGCTCCGGTGATGGAAGGAATAATAGGTATTCTAGGAGTAGTCGGATGCTGGTGGCTCGCAAATTCTTACATTGAAAACTGGGTTATCTGGATAGTCGCAGACAGCCTTACAGCAATACTTTGTCTAACACAGGGCCTGTACTGGATGGCCGGATTGTCCGCGGTATATGTAGCCGCGGCTTTCTGGGGGTATTATCATTGGCGCAGGCTCGGAAAATATGTATAGAAGATGTTATCTCTGATTACAGCACTCGTACTCATCACACTGTCCCCCGACCGCGGCGCCAGAATGGATCTGAAGGGCGACGCCTGGACCCTGCAAAAAGCCTCCGAGGTGGTGGAGTCAGGGGAGCAGATAAGCTCGCGCCGCTTCGACGATACGGAGTGGATGAGGGCTACTGTCCCGGGAACGGTCCTTACAAGCTTTGTAAACGCCGGTGAGGTTCCCGAGCCTACTTACGACGAAAACATCAATCTCATTCCCGACTCGTACTTCAACTCCGAGTTCTGGTACAGGGACTCGTTCCGCGTCCCGTCCGGCTTTGTGGGCGAGAAGGTATGGCTCAACTTCGACGGAATCAACTGGAAAGCTGAAATATGGCTGAACGGCAAGCAGATCGGCCGTATCGAGGGCGCGTTCACTCGCGGGAAGTTCGATATCACCGACATCCTCCGGCCGAATAACTACCTTGCCGTGAAGATAATCCCCAACGCCAATCCGGGCGAGATTCATCCGGTTGACCTGCAACACCATGTAGGCAACGGCGGTATCCTCGGCGCGGACAATCCCACCTTCCACCCGACCGTGGGATGGGACTGGATCCCGACCGTTCCGGGGCGCGACATCGGCATCTGGGGCGACGTTTACATTACCAGCACCGGCGCCCTGACCCTCGGCGACCCGGTCTTCCGCTCCGAGCTCAACCTGCCGGACACGACCTGGGCCAAGGTGACCGTGGGCGCGAAGGTGACTAACAGCTCGCGCAAGAAGAAAGCGGCCGTCGTGACCGGGAAGTTCGGCGGCTACTCGTTCACGATCAAGGAGAACCTGGCCCCCGGCGAGTCGCGCGACCTGACCACGACCGTGGATGTCCATGACCCCGACCTGTGGTGGCCCAACGGCTATGGCGCGCAGTACCTGTACGATGTCTCGCTGGTTGCCCGCGACGGGAAAAAGGTCAGCGACAAGACCGCCTTCAAGGCCGGAATCCGCCAGATGACCTGGAACGAAGACGACGGCCGCCTGACTATGTTCGTCAACGGCCGCAGGTTCAGCGGCAAGGGCGGCAACTGGGGCTTCCCCGAGCTGCTGCTGCGCTATGGGGCCCGCGAGTATGATATCGCCGTCCGTTACCACGCCGAGCAGAACTTCACTATGATTCGAAACTGGGTAGGCCAGACGGGCGCGGAAGCCTTCTTCGAGGCCTGCGACCGCTACGGCATAATGATCTGGCAGGACTTCTGGCTCGCCAATCCGGCCGATGGCCCCGATCCCGACGACGAAGCGATGTTCATCGCCAATGCCGAAGACTTCGTCAGCCGAATCCGCCGCCACCCTTCGATCGGGCTGTACTGCGGCAGAAACGAGGGTATGCCGCCGGCATCTCTCGACTCGGCCCTTCGGGTCACGGTCTCCAGGCTCCATCCGGGGATGCACTACATCCCCCATTCGGCCACGGGCACGGTCAGCGGCTATGGCCCGTACAACTTCAAATATCCGATCGAAACCTTCGGCCTCTGGGGCCAGGACCGCATCCACAGCGAGCGCGGAATGCCCAACATCCCCAATTACGAGAGCCTGACGAAGATGCTCTCGGCGGGGCATCTCTGGCCGCAGAACGACGCCTGGGGGCTCCACGACTTCGTCCTCGCTTCCGCACAGCGCTGCGCTACCGTCAATGAGGCGGTCGAGCGCGCGTTCGGACAGCCGGAAAGCGCCGAGCGGTTCTGTAAACTCGCGCAGTTCGTCAATTACGACGGATACCGCGCGATCTTCGAGGGCAGGAGCCGCGAGCGCAGGGGGCTGCTGCTCTGGATGAGCCACCCGACCTGGCCGTCGATGGTATGGAGTACCTATGACTATTGGTTCGACCCTACTGCCTCTTATTTCGGCTGCAAGAAGGGCTGCGAGCCGCTCCACGTCCAATACAACCCCGTATCGAAGATGGTCGAGGTCGTGAACCTGAGCGCCGGCAAACATCCGGTGATGAGGGTGGCGGTCCAGTGGCTGGATATGTGGGGCAAGGAGATAAGCCTTCACACGGCGGTTATCGCTTCGAAGGAAGACAGTACTGTAGAGGTGATGGAAGCCCCGTTCCCCGAGGGCCACGAAGTCTGCTACCTCAGGCTCGAGCTGGCCGAAAACGACCGGACCGTGAGCACCAATTTCTACGTCCAGGGCAGGGAAGAGTACAATTTCCGGGCGCTGAACGAGCTGCCGCTCGCGACTGTTGCTACCGGCGGCGGTATAGGCGATATGGGAGATGCGTGGAGAGTGAACTTCGAGGTTGGGAACATAGGCCAGACTCCGGCTCTGATGCTCCACGCCATCGTTCGCGATGAATCGGGAGAGAGGGTGTTGCCTGCATTCTGGTCAGACAACTATATCCACCTGATGCCGGGCGAGAAACGGACTCTGTTCGTAGAAATAAAAAAGGCTGACTGCAAGGGTCAGCCTCAGGTAAGTCTCGAAGGATTTAACCTCTGAGCCGGTAGATTCTCCTGGCTCTGGAGATAATCACGAATTTGTTTATCAGCGGATCTGTCAGCTTCATTATGATGCCGATAAGGACCGCTGATATTACTGTACCCCAGCCGAGGATGGGCTGACCTTCAGGGCCGAGCCAGCTGTTGAACCAGACTATACAGAGGACAATAGCGATGGCAACGAGGGAACTGTCCATCAGAACTTTGTTGTTCCTGAACTTTCCTCCAAGGGTTCTGGTGAAGGCGTTGACTGTCATCTCGGCAGGGAGCATCCACGCTCCGGCCGCGACCTCGATCGAGATGCCGAGAGCGGTGAAGATGCAGCAGAGGAGGATGAACAGGTAGCGCATCTCCAGCGACTGGGGAATCCAGCCGAAGTGGTCGAAAAGCCTGTTGAAATTGTCTACCATATAGCTCAGGATAAAGTTCGCGACCAATTGAAGGAGGTCGATAAGTTTAAACTTTCTTCTGAGGAGGGCGAGCTGGACGAAGATGAACAGGGAGAACAACCCGAAGTTGTAGTCTCCGAAGGAAAAACGGGGATATTTCACTGCAAAGGCATACTGCACGCTATTGAGTGCGCTGACTCCCAGGTTCGACTTTACGGAGAAGGCGATACCGAGAGCGATGAACAGAAGACCGACTGTTGCGGTGGAGTATCTAGCCAGTATATCTTTAACATTTATCTTCATAACGTTGCAAAGGTAAGATTTATTTGCTACATTTGCCCGCTTTTCCGCTTTTATGGGGAAAAGCCTGTGTTTTTAAGTTTAACCCTTTAATTATCAATGCCACACATTATGGCAGAAGCAACAAAGAAACCCGCAACCCGTAAGAAGGCTGTCAAGAAGGAAGAAGCTCCCGTAGTAGAGACTCCCGTAGTAGAAGCAGCACCCGTAGAGGCTCCCGTAGAGGAGGCCGCTCCCGTAGTGGAGGAGACCCCCGCAGTGGAGAAGAAAGCCCCGAAGGCAAAGGTTGCAAAGGCAGAAGAAGTAAAACCCGCACGTCTGAACGCATCCATCGATCCTAAGGATTTCGATTGGGAAGCTTTCGAGCAGGGCGGAGTCTATTCGACAGAAGACAAAGCAGCTGTCGTAGACGCTTACAATGCCACCCTCAACAAGGTAGTTGAGAATGAAGTAGTCGAAGGTGAAGTCACCGAGATCAACAAGCGCGAAGTTATCGTCAGCATCGGCGGTAAGAGCGAGGGAGTTATCTCCGCAGCAGATTTCCGCTACAACCCTGATCTCAAGGTTGGTGACAAGGTAGAAGTATTCGTAGAGTCGGCCGAGGACAAGAAGGGTCAGCTCGTGCTTTCACACAAGAAAGCCCGCGCTCTCAAGTCCTGGGATCGCGTCAGCGAGGCCTTCGAGAAGGACGAAATCGTCAAGGGATATGTCAAGACCCGCACTAAGGGCGGTATGATCGTAGACGTATTCGGTATCGAGGCTTTCCTTCCCGGCTCACACATCGATATCAAGCCTATCCATGATTACGATCAGTACGTAGGTCAGACGATAGACTTCAAGATCGTCAAGATCAACCAGGAATTCCACAACGTAGTCGTCTCTCACAAAGCGCTGCTCGAGGCTGAGCAGGAGGCTAAGAGGGCCGAACTCATCGGTAAGCTCGAGAAGGGCCAGGTCCTCGAAGGCGAGGTCAAGAACATCACCAACTACGGTGTGTTCGTAGACCTTGGCGGAGTAGACGGTCTGATCCACATCACCGATCTTTCCTGGGGCCGTATCAATCACCCTGAGAAGGTCGTCTCCCTCGGCGAGAAGATCAAGGTTGTCGTTCTCGACTTCAATGATCAGCAGAAGAGGATCGCTCTTGGACTCAAGCAGCTCACTCCTCACCCTTGGGACAACCTCGATCCTAACCTCAAGGTCGGCGACAAGGTTACCGGTAAGGTTATCCTCATCGCAGATTACGGCGCATTCATCGAGATCGAGCCCGGTGTCGAAGGTCTGGTCCACGTCTCCGAGATGTCTTGGAGCACTCGTCTTCACTCAGCTCAGGACTTCCTGAAGGTTGGTGACGAGGTTGAGGCTCAGATCCTTACTCTCGATCGCGAGGCCCGCAAGATGTCGCTTGGTATGAAGCAGCTTACTTCCAACCCTTGGGACAACATCAAGGAGAAGTATCCTGTCGGAAGCCAGCACAAAGCAGTTGTCCGCAACATCACAAGCTTCGGCGTATTCGCCCAGCTTGAGGACAGCGTAGAAGGACTCATCCACATCAGCGATCTCAGCTGGAACAAGATCAAGCACCCTTCGGAGCTCGTTTCTCCCGGTGACGAGATCGACGTTGTGATCCTCGAGTGTGACGAGACCTCCCACAAGCTCAGCCTTGGACACAAGCAGCTCACTCCCAATCCTTGGGATGCTATCGAGGCTAAGTACCCTGTAGGTAAGGTTGTCGAAGGAACTATCGCCAGCACTACCGACAAGGGCGCAACTATCACCCTCGATTCCGAGACCGAAGGCTTCGCGTTCAACCGCGACCTCGTCAAGGAAGACGGCAAGACCGCAGTTGTAGGCGAGACCCTCCCCTTCAAGGTGATCGAACTCCGCCGCAGCACTAAGAGCGTTCTTGTTTCTCACCTCCGTACCTATCAGGAGGCTAAGGAGAAGGCAGTTGCTTCCGAGGCAGCAGCGACCAAGAAGGCAGTCAAGAACGTCAACGCAAACGTTGAGAAGACAACTCTCGGCGACATCGACGCTCTCGCAGCCCTCAAGTCTAAGCTCGAAAAGGGCGAGTAATGAACTTCTCGCTCCAGATATTGGGTGCTGCTTCGGCAATGCCCAACTCTGAAATGAACCCAAGCGCCCAGGCACTAACCGTGCAAGGGCGCTTGTTTTTGATTGATTGCGGGGAAGGAACGCAGCAGAGGATGCGTCAGATGCATCTTTCCTTCCTCAAGGTGGAGGCTATCTTCATCTCCCATATCCACGGCGACCACATCTTCGGCCTGTTCGGCATCCTGTCTACTATGACGATGTATAACCGTACGGAAGTGCTGCATATCTTCGGCCCGGAAAGCCTGGGGCCGGTCCTCAAGTTCTATATGTCTTACTGGGGCGAGGGGACAAACTATGAGATCGCTTTCCACAAGGTAGACGTAAAAGGCTGCGAGGAAATCTTCGCCTCGAAACACTGCCGCGTATCAGCATTCCCTCTCAAACACAAGATCGAATGTTACGGCTTCCGTTTCGATGAGATCCGTTCCGCCAGGCAGCTGGAGAAGGCTCCGGCGCGCTCTTATGCGTATTGTTCGGATACGATGCCCTTTGACGCCCTTCCCGACTATGTACGCGGGGTAGACGTCCTCTACCACGAAACTACCTATCCCGTCAGCTTCGCCGACAAGGCTGCCGCCCGTTTCCATAGTACTACTGAGGATGCGGCGCGCTGCGCTGCGGCGGCAGGGGCGGGCAGGCTGCTGATCGGTCACTACACGTCCCGTGTACGTGACCTCTCAATCTTCGCCCGCGAGGCCGCCGCTCTCTTCCCGAACGTCACAGCAGTCCGGGACGGTGATGTCTTCGAGATTTAGTCCGTCCAGACTTTAAGGTATTTTTCCAGCGCCCACATTTCGTCGCGAAGCTTGGCTGCGGTAGTGAAGTCGAGTTCCGCCGCGGCTTTGTGCATCTGTTCGCGGTCTGTCTCGATAAGTTTCTCGATTTGTTCGCGGGACATGGAGCGGATGACCGGATCCTGAAGGACGGCGGCGAGGTCGGCCTTGACGCGACCGTCCTCGAAGGCGGCGCCAGCCGCGCGCTTCGAGTCGTGTCCCAGCCCGACCGAGATCTTGCCCTTTCCGAGATCCGAGGGATTCGGAATGTAGCGCGGATCGTCGTAGGAGTTCGGAGCGCTGACTCTGCCGGTGAGTTCTGATGCGAGGATATTGTGTTTGGTCTCGATCTGCTCCGGAGTTATGTGATGAAGCTTGTTGTATTCTATCTGCTTTGTCCTGCGGCGGTTCGTTTCGCGGATGGTATTTTCCATTGCGGGAGTGATGGTGTCTGCGTACATTATGACCAGTCCGTTGACATTTCGGGCGGCACGCCCGGCGGTTTGTGTAAGCGAACGGGTGGTGCGCAGGAAACCTTCCTTATCCGCATCCAGAATTGCCACCAGAGAGACGGTAGGAATATCCAGGCCCTCTCGAAGGAGGTTTACTCCGATAAGAACATCGAACAGGCCGTTCTTGAAGTCCTCGATGATAGAAACCCGTTCGGCGGTATCTACATCTGAGTGTATGTAGCGGCAGCGGATTCCTATCCTGGCCATATAATCGTTCAGTTCCTCGGCCATGCGCTTCGTAAGGGTAGTCACGAGGATGCGCTCGTCCCGCTCGGCCCTGACCCTTACCTCCTCTACCAGGTCGTCGACCTGGTTAGTGGTTGGCCTGACCTCGATCGGAGGGTCTAGCAGTCCGGTCGGCCTTACGACCTGTTCCACTACCAGCCCCTCGCTCTTTTCGAGCTCATAATCGGCCGGGGTGGCGCTGACGTATACCTTCTGGCCGGTGATGGCCTCGAACTCGGGGAAGGTAAGCGGGCGGTTGTCGGCCGCGGCGGGCAGACGGAAGCCATAGTCGATCAGCACCGACTTGCGGCTGTGGTCGCCGCCGTACATCGCGTGGACCTGGGGGAGAGTGACGTGGGACTCGTCTACGAAGGTGATGAAGTCCTTCGGGAAATAGTCTATCAGGCAGAACGGGCGCTGACCGGGCTTTCGGCCGTCGAAATAGCGGCTGTAGTTTTCGATTCCGGGGCAGTATCCGAGTTCCTTGAGCATCTCGATATCGTTTTCCACGCGCTGCTGGATGCGCTTGGCTTCGAGCATCCTGTCGTTTCGCTCGAACCAGAGTATCTGTTCGTAGAGGTCGTCGCGGATGTGGCCTATAGCGGCCTCCGCACGTTCCTTGGTCGTGACGAAGTTGTTGGCGGGGTAGATGTTGACTTCGGAGACCTCTTCAAGACGGGCACCGGTAGCAGGGTCGATTACCGAGAGGCTCTCGACCTCGTCGCCGAAGAACTCGATTCTGACGGCATTGTCTGCCCCGCTCAGGAACACATCTACCGTGTCGCCTTTAGTGCGGAATGAGCCGCGGGTAAACTCGCCCTCAGTGCGGACATACAGCGCGTCGACAAGCTTGTATAGAAGGCCAGTAAGCGAGCGTTGCTCGCCACGGCGGACCGTTACCGTCTGCTCGTGGAAATCGTCGGGATTGCCGATGCCGTACAGGCAGCTTACCGAGCTGATGACTATCACATCGCGCCGTCCGCTAAGGAGAGCGGAGGCTGCAGACAGACGGAGTTTTTCTATCTGGTCGTTGATCGAAAGGTCCTTCTCGATATAGGTATCAGTGTTTGGCAGGTAAGCCTCGGGCTGATAATAATCATAGTATGAGACTAAATACTCAACCGCATTTGCCGGGAAGAACGACTTGAATTCGCCGTAGAGCTGGGCGGCGAGAGTCTTGTTGTGGCTGAGGATAAGGGCGGGGCGCTGGAGCTGTTCGATGACATTGGCCATCGTGAAAGTCTTACCTGAACCGGTGACTCCCAGAAGGGTAACGTCACTGACTCCGCTCCGCAGAGCGTCAACCAGCTGGGCTATCGCCTCGGGCTGATCGCCGGAGGGCTTGTAATCCGATTCAAGTTTAAATTTCATTGTTCAAAGATAATCATTATCTTTGTTATATATGACAACAGAAGAATTGCTCGCGAATGTCCGCGTAATCGAGGACTTCCCAATCAAAGGCATCCATTTTCAGGACGTCACAACCCTATTCGCAAACCCCGAGTGTCTTAAGGAAATCACTAATCGCTTTGTAGATATCTATAAAGACAAAGGTATTACAAAGGTGGTCGGACTCGAATCACGCGGCTTTGTTCTCGGTTCAATTCTGGCCGAAAGGCTGGGCGCCGGTTTTGTCCCTGCCCGTAAGAAAGGCAAGCTCCCCGGAGAGAAAATCAGCGAGACTTATAACCTCGAGTATGGTTTCGACTGCCTCGAAATCCATGTCGGCGCCATCAACCCAGACGACGTAGTCCTTATCCACGACGACCTCCTCGCTACGGGAGGGACCCTTGCCGCCGCGATTCGCCTGGTCAGGCAGTTCAACCCTAAGAAAATCTACTGCAGTACCATTATCGACCTTACAGCCTGCCCGAGGAGTGCGACATTCCCCAAGGACCTTACGGTCGATACTATTCTTAAGGTAGACGTCGCCTAAGACCGGCGGACTTTCAGAACGTGCTTGATCTTCCCGATAAGTGAGATAACCTTGTCGAGTTCGGAGTTCGACGGCACCAGCAGCTTAATCAGAATCTCATCATCTCCCGTCCGGGGATTGCTGTTAACTACAAACGAGCGCAGCGATACCCTGAACTGGGCGATTATATCCATGATCGAGCTCATAACGGTCCGGTCCGGCTCCGCGGTGACGGCCAGGCTGGCGAGGAACTCACCCGTGGACTGAGTCTCCTGCCATACTACCCTCTGTATACGGTAGGGATAACGCTCGAGAAGGCGCGAGGCGTTCGGGCAGGAGATACGATGGATTTTGATACCTTCGCCCCTGGTTACAAAACCGAAAACGTCATCGCCGAAGACTGGGTTGCAGCAGCGGGCCATCTTGTACTGAAGACCCTTGACATCCTTGGCGTTGAGGACCAGGATATCGTCTCCCGAACCGGTAAATACAGATCTCTTTGATGTCGCAACTTCCTCGGCCGTATTTTCCTGTTTAGCCTGAGTCTGAGACAGGATATACTCCTTTATTTCGTTGACGTCGAGGTCGTAGCTGCCGATAGCGGCATACATCTCGATCAGGCCCTCGTAACCGTGTTTCTTGCAGAAGTCGTTCTGCTGTTCTACCGTAAACTCGAGCTTCCAGTTCTTGAGGCGGCGCTCGGTAAGCTCACGGCCGTCTGCCGCCAGCTTGCGCTGGGCTTCGTCCAGCTGCTGACGGATTTTGGTGCGGGCCTTCGAGCTGACTACCCAGTTCAGCCAGTCTGCCGAAGGCTTCTGGTTTTTCGAGGTCAGGACCTCGACCACGTCGCCGGTTTTCAGCTTCTCGCGGATAGAGACGGCCTTCCCGCCGATTCGCGCTCCCGTACAGCGGCAGCCGATGTTGGTGTGGATGTTGAACGCGAAATCGAGGACGGTGCTGCCGGCCTTGAGGATGCGCAGCTCGCCCGTGGGGGTGAAGACGAAGATTTCGTCGGACGGGGCCATAGGCCTGTCTTCCGGCTTCGCTTCGGTAGGATGTTCGAGCGCGTAGCGGACCGAGGTCAGCCATTTGTCCAGGGTCTGCTCGGCCTTGATGCCCTTGTAGGACCAGTGGGACGCGAGACCGCTCTCGGCTGTTTCGTCCATACGCGTAGTACGGATCTGGACCTCGATGTAGTGGCCTTTGGCGTTCTTGACCGTGATGTGGAGGGACTCATATCCGTTTGGCTTGGGGTTGGTAAGCCAGTCGCGCAGACGTTTCGTGTCCGGCTCGTACTCCTCTGTAACGTAGGAATATACCTTCCAGCAAAGGTCCTGCTCAAGTTTTCTGTCCGGCTCGCAGTCGATGATAAAACGTATGGCGAATACGTCGAATACTCCCTCGAAGGGGACTTTCTGGACCTGCATCTTTCGGAAGATACTGTAGGCGGTTTTAGTCCTTATCTTGAGCTTGTATTTGATTCCGGCTTTATCGATTTTCTCCTTGAGAGGCTCGATAAATTCTTTCATCAGCTGCTCGCGCTGAGGGGCGGTAGCGGCGAGTTTGTTCTTTATCGACCTGTACTGTTCGGGCTCGGAAAACTTGAAATAGATGTCTTCCAGTTCGCTCTTGATGTTGTAGAGTCCGAGCTGGTGGGCAAGGGGGATATACAGCATCAGAGTCTCCAGCTGCTTTTGTTCGCGGGAGCTCTTAGGGAAGATGCTGAGGTTGCGCATCACCTCGAGCCTGTCTGCAATCTTGATGACAGTTACCCGGGGGTCTGTGCTGTACTGGACTATCAGTTTTTTATAGTTTTCAGCCTCAAGACGTGTGTCTTTAGGCTTGATAGTACTGATCTTGTTGAGTCCGGTGACAAGTGTAAGAACATCCTGAGGGAACTCGGACAGATCTACCTCGGGATGGACTCTGGTAGCTTCGTGGAGATATACGGCAGCGATACACTCTTCGGGCAGACCGATCTCGTCGCGGACAATAGCCGCGACTCCGTCCGGGTGATTGATGAAAGGATCGCCGTTGTGGCGGACTTCATTTCCGAGAATGGACACAGCCACTTCCCGGGCTCTGCTTACAAGATCTTCCATACTACTTCTTCTGAGCGTCTAAGGCCTGCTGATATGCACGGGCCTTTTTCTGGTGTTCTGCGTAAGTCTTTGAGAAGACATTGGTGCCGTCAAAGGCGGTACTGGCACAGAAGTACAGATATCCAGAGGCGACATCTGCGTTGAGTACTGCGTCAATAGCGGCTTTTGAAGGACAGCAGATCGGTCCCGGAGGGAGGCCGAGGTGCTTGTAAGTGTTGTAGGGAGAATCCACCTTAAGATGTTTCTGGAGGATTCTGTGGGGCTTAAAATCGAAGCAGTAGGCTACTGTAGGACAGGCCTGAAGCCTCATTCCCTTACGGAAACGGTTGATATATACTCCGGCGAGTTTGGTGTACTCGGGGATGTAGTTGGATTCGCAGGCGATGATGGAAGCGAAGACGCCGACCTGGGAAGGGGTGAGCCTCAGGGCTCTCGCCTTGGCTTTTCTTTCGTCGTTCCAGAATTTGTCGTATTCTTTCTTGAAAAGAGTGAAGATGTCTGTAATTGTAGCGTCCCAGTAGATTTCATAAGTGTCCGGGATTATCATCAGCAGGACGCTGGTAGGATTGAAACCGAACTTGCTGAGGAACACTTCGTCGTTCAGAGCGCGCGCAACCTCGGCTGAATCCACCCTCATCTGGCGCCCTATCGATGCCGCGATTTCGCTCTTGAGGCGCAGACCCCCGCCTATCGTAAGTTTTACGGGAGACTGCCAGCTGTTGTTGAGCATTCTGGCTACATATACACAGGAGTGTCCGGCTTTTACGGTGTAATGTCCGGGAGTGATGTATTTTTCTACCTGTTTCTGCTTGAAAACCTCGCGAAGCGCCTCCTCCCAGCGGATTCCTGTCTGGGATTTAATTTGGGCGATAACATCTTCCGGGGTAGTATTAGGGGTGACGTAGACCTCGGCATCTCCGTAGAAGGCCGGGAGACGGTTGTTGCGCAACCATCCCCACGCCTGAAGCGCTCCGAAGAACGCGACGGCGAGAGCGGCGATCAATATGACGCGCCAGATGCCTGAGTGCTTCTTTTTTGTCGTCACTGTTTACCTTAGTTTCAGTTCCTGCTCTTTTACAAGAGGTACCCCTTTCTTAAGCTTGTTGCGCTTCTCGATGCTGCGCATCTTGACCGCGAAGCGCTGACTGATCTCGCGTAGCGACTCGCCGTCCTCGCTTACTATGTATTTGTCGAGGCCCTTGGCAGCTTTACTTTTCTTAGCCTGAATATACACGAGGGTTCCGGGAAGGAGCTCCACGGGTTCTTTGAGATCGTTGAAGCGGAGGATTTCGCGGGGGAAGAGATCGTAGATAAGGGCAATCGAGTCGAAGGTATCACCCGCGACGGAGTAAATACAAGCTACACCGTTTTTCTGATATATCGTACGCTCGAGAGAGAAGCGGAACTGTTCGTCGTAGTTTGTAGGCATTATAACCGCCTTCTCGAGTTCGTCCGGAGACTTGATCTTTACGACAGTACCCTTATCGTAGCTGCAGAGGTCATACTCCTCGATAAGACTGATAAGTTTAGTCGCGTAGTTGGGGTCGGTAGCGTAGCCGGCCTGTTTAAGACCGTAACACCAACCTTTATAATCCGTAACCTCGAGGTCGAAAAGGAATTTGTAGCGGTCGTAATAGCGCAGGAAATCGGAGTGATCCTTGAAGGAGTCTTCGTCTTTAGTATACGAGCGGAAACATTCCTGGGGAGCATCGTCGTCATGATAAGTCTTACTTCCCGTCCATGCTTTGCCGCATTTGATGCCGAAGTGATTGTGGGCTTTAGTCGCAAGGGTAGAGCGGCCGGCTCCAGACTCCAAGAGACCCTGGGCCAGGGTAATCGAGGCAGGTACGCCGGACCTTTCCATCTCCGAGATAGCAAGGGCGGAGTACTTGTCTATGTAATCCTTGCGGGCGGCGTTTAAATCAACAGCGGCCTTAGCAGCAAATATCGCGGCAACCGAGACGACGATTACCGCGACAATATGTATGAAAAGACGTTTCATCGGTTCAAATGCGTATTTGCGCTAAGATACGCAAAAAATCGATTTCGCAGATATTTATTTCTTCAACAGTTCGGCGCTGCGGGCGATGAACTCTGCCAGGGCTTTGCCGGTCAGAAGGCCGTTGGAGAGCAGGGCGAGGTCGACTACCTGATGGAGGAGATCAGAAGTATTCTCGCGGTCTCCCCATATCTTTGCGATTACAGGGTTCTCCATATTTACCTTCACATCGTACATCTGGGGCATCGAACCGTAGAAGTTCATTCCGCCGCCGATGGAGGACATCTCGCGGTAACGGCGCATAAACTCATTCTGGGTAATAAGGACGGGCTCGCCGTCTTCCCCAAGATTGGCCGCCTCTACTGTCCATTCCGGACCTTCGGGAAGGGCTCCCTTGAAGAGCTCGGAGAGAGTCTTGCTGTCTTCCTCGCTCATCGTAGGTTTAATCTCATCTTCCTTCGGGATAAGGCGGGAAGCGGAGTCGGAATCTACGCGGGCGCAGCGGACATCCTTTATCTTCTGTTCGAGAAGACCGACAAAGTGTGAGTCGAGTTCGCAGTCCATCAGAAGGACGTTGTAGCCCAGGTTCTTTGCTGCCTCGATCGCGGAGTACTGTTTCTCGGTATCTGTCGCATAGAGGAAGACAACCTTCTTATCCTTGTCTGTCTGAGTTTCCTCGACAGCCTTACGGTACTCATCGAAGCTGTAATACTTTCCGTCAACATCTTTCAAGAGGGCGAATTCTACAGCCCTTTCGCAGAACTTCTCGTCTGAGAGCATTCCATACTCGATGAAAAGTTTGATGTTGTCCCACTTCTCTTCGAGGGTTTCGCGCTGCTCCTTGAATATCTGTTCGAGCCTGTCGGCTACTTTCTTGGTGATATAGGTGCTGATTTTCTTGACATTCGCGTCTGACTGGAGGTAGCTGCGGCTTACATTCAGCGGGATGTCCGGGGAGTCGATTACACCGTGGAGAAGGGTAAGGAAGTCAGGGACGATATTGTCTACGTGGTCAGTGACGAACATCTGGTTGCAGTAGAGCTGGATCTTGTTCTTATCTATTGCCATCCTCTCCTTGATCTTGGGGAAGTAGAGGACACCCGTAAGAGTAAACGGATAGTCTACGTTGAGGTGGATATAGAACATAGGATCCTCTTCCATTGGATAAAGAGCGTGGTAGAAGTTGAGGTAGTCTTCGTCCTTAAGCTCGGAAGGGGCCTTGGTCCAGATAGGCTCTATTGAGTTTATGACATTGTCCTGGTCTGTCTCGACACTCTTGCCGTCTTTCCACTCCGTCTTCTTTCCGAAGACTACGGGGATAGGCATAAACTTGCAGTATTTGTGGAGCAGGCTCTCGATACGGCCCTTGGAGGCAAACTCCTCGCTATCGCCGTCCAGATACAGGGTTACGGTAGTTCCGCGCTCGGAGCGCACACACTCGTTCATCTCAAATTCCGGCGAGCCGTCGCAGCTCCAGAATACCGGTTTGCTGCCTTCTTTCCAACTCAGGCTCTCGATGGTGACCTTGGAGGAAACCATAAAAGCGGAGTAGAATCCCAGACCGAAATGGCCGATTATTCCGCTCGCTTGATCCTTATATTTCTCAAGAACCTCCCCTGCAGAGGAGAAAGCTATCTGGTTGATATATTTGTCGACCTCTTCTGCGGTCATACCTATACCACGGTCGGTAATCTTCAGTGTCTTTCCTTTTTCGTCCAGTTCTACTGTCACTTTCATCTCTCCAAGTTCGCCGGAGAACTCGCCTGTACTGGCGAGGGTCTTCATCTTCTGAGATGCGTCAACTGCGTTGGCTACCAGCTCGCGTAGGAAGATTTCGTGGTCGCTGTAAAGAAACTGTTTGATTACCGGGAAGATATTCTCGGTGGTTACTCCGATATTTCCTTTTGTCTTTTCCATAACAAATAAATTGCGTCTTTCTGCAGGAGAAAAACGCAATTTCTATTCCAGTGACAATTTGTCAGATTATTTGTAAAGGAAGCGTTTGATAGACATCTTGGGAGTCTTTGCAAACGGCTCGAGGACAATCTCGATCTTGGCGATCTGGCTGTAGCCGGGGAGATGTCTGTTGGTGGCGAGCCTGATGTTCTCAGGGATGTCGGAGATCGCTTCCTCGTCGAGTCCGGCGTTCTTTATTGCGTCCTGATCGAGGTAGACGAGACCTACGATCTTGCCGGCACGGTCTACTACGACAGACTCCGAAACGTAAGGCTGGGAATTGATAATGGCCTCCAGCTCCTCGGGGTAGACGTTCTGGCCGTTGGCGGTAAGGATGAGAGCCTTAGAGCGGCCCTTGATGAAGATGGTGCCGTCTTTGGCCATGATTCCGAGATCGCCCGTCCGGAGGTAACCGTCGTCGGTAAAGGCATTGGCTGTGGCCTCGGGATTCTTGTAGTAACCGATGCAGATGTTGTCGCCCTTGACCTGGATCTCGCCGGCGATGTGTTGAGGATCCTCGGAGTCGATCCGGATGTCGTTGATGTCGACGGGGCGGCCGCAAGAACCGGGGATGTAGTTTCTCCAGCCGGAGTAGGCGAGCAGCGGGCAGCCTTCGGTCATTCCGTAGCCTACTACATAAGGGAGCTTGATCTTCTTGAACAGGCGGTCGACCTCAGGGTTGAGGGCGGCGCCTCCCATGATGTATTCCTGGACATTGCCTCCGAAGGCCTGAACGAGACCCTCGCGAACTTTCTTGTAGATGATGGTATTGATGCCGGGGATCTTGGTGAGCACCTTCACGATGGGCTTGTCGAGGGTAGGCTTAAGCTTGCTCTTGTAGATCTTCTCCATTACGAGCGGAACGGTCACGAGCAGGTAGGGCTTGACTTCCTGGAAGGCCTTGAGGAGGGTAGCGGGAGTCGGGGCCTTGCCGAGCCAGTAGATTCCGGTTCCATTGGCGAGCGGGTAGATGAACTCGATAACGAGGCCGTACATATGGGCCATCGGGAGCATCGAGACTATCTTGTCGCCGGCGGGCATGAAGCGCTGGTCATAGTCTACATTCGCGCTGAAGTTGCGGTATGTAAGCATTACGCCCTTCGGGTCGCCGGTTGAGCCGGAGGTATAGTTGATGGTCGAAAGATCGTCCATGTTGTCTGTAGGGTAGACTACATTTTCGGGACCGAAGTTGCCTTTCCATTTCTCCTCGAAGAGGCTTTCCATTTTCGCGTAGGCTTTCTCTGTCTTCGCGTCCTTGGCCCAGAGACACTCCCATGTATCCACATCGATCGCGATGCGGAGCTTGGGCATCTTGTCGAGAGGCATCTTTTCCCATTTAGCCTTGTTGGTGAAGAGGGCAAGGGCCTCGGAATGGTCGACAAGGAATGCAGCGTTTGCGGGGGTGAAGTCGGCGAGGAGCGGAACGATAACCGTCTCGTAGGTATTGACTGCCATATAGGCCATTCCCCAACGGGCGCCGTTTGCTGCGTATAGAGCTATTTTATCGCCCTTCTTGAATCCGAGGGCTTCGAATGCGAGGTGGAATTTCTCTACCTGGACAGCCATCTGGCCGTAGGTAAAGGAGTCGCCGCCCATAGTGTGGAGGGCTGTTTTGTTCCAATACTTTCGTGTTGCGTTCTGGAGACTTTCCAGATAGTGCGGATATTTCGACATATAGGTTTGGTTTTTTTGCGATAGCAAAAATAATTTTGACTCGATTTTTTGCCAAACCTGCGTGTGGGTATGTGGCGAATTATTACGATATTTGTGGCGAAACTTTTAAATAATTGGTGAAATGAAAAAACCAATTGTAGCGCTTATCTACGATTTCGACGGTACCCTCGCCCCCGGAAATATGCA
>JAEEGH010006046.1_pt1 | contig 29885 bp, 12 predicted proteins | sample 9134181 | NCBI WGS metagenome assembly JAEEGH01 (sample SAMN16246544, study PRJNA631951) | gut metagenome | biome: gut microbiome; feature: rumen; material: DP-attached | host: Bos | place: Iran: Karaj | collected 2018-10 | reverse complement strand
TCTTTTCCGTGCAGGAAACATGCCACAGCCTATCCAGTCACATGATGCTCTTCCTGTAGAACAGTACGACCAGGGCTATGGCAATATCCTATATACTACTACCCTACCCGACATCAAGGCAGGCGCATATCTCCGTATTAGCGATATGTGCGACTATGCCATTGTGACTATCGACGGAAATCCAGTCGGACAGCTCTATCGTGGCAACGGTTATGAGACAACACTTCAACTTAAGGAAAATGTCAAGGCTGGTGCTCAACTCGAGATCTTCATCGAGGTCATGGGACGTATCAACTACTCAAAGCTCATTCACGACCCAAAGGGAATAACAGATAAAGTTGAGGTGTTCACGACAGACGGCAAGAATGACCTTACATACAACCTCAAGGACTGGAAGGTGTACCTCTATCCTTATGAGCTTGATTACGAAAACCTTAGCTATATCCCATTCGTAAAATGCGAACAGCCAGCTTATTACAAAGCAACCTTCAACCTCACAAAGACAGGCGACACCTATCTTGACATGAGTAGTTGGGGCAAGGGACTCGTATGGGTAAACGGTCATTGTATAGGCCGCTTCTGGGAGGTAGGTCCACAGCAGACGCTCTATCTGCCGGGATGTTGGTTAAAGAAGGGAAAGAATGAGATTGTAGTGCTTGATATCACAGGTCCTACACAGGCAAAGGTAGAAGGTCTCACCAAGCCGATTATCGATCAGTTGCGACGTGACCGTCTGCCAAAGGATGCTATCAAGACTGATATCTTCAAGAAATCAACAGCGAAGAAACAGGACGGAGGAGCAGGAAACGATGCTGCCCCAGGAGCGAAATAATTTGCAATAAATATCCCCTACCCCAATGACCGTTTTTTCGGTTATATTGTCCGTTTTACACTTATAAACACAATAATAATAGTCTTTTATAGTTAAAAACAGAAGTTTTAACATTTATTTACACAATTATTTCCATTTTTTAACTAAAGATTGTTATCTTTGCAAGCAAAATAGATGCCAACCTAAAATGTCTTAAACAAAGACACTAAACTAACTACAATAATAAGGTAATATACCTAAATAATTTCTTTCACTAACTTAAAAACAAATCATTATGAGGCTAAAAACATTACTCATTTTAGGTACATCGATGGTGATGACATCTACAGCCTTTGGGGCTGGATGGGAAAAACCAATTCCGCAGACAGTTAAGTTAGTAACTGTTGCAACTAACGATGAAGGAACAGCTCAGTATCTCTACAATGTAGATTTCGGAGGCTTCTTCCTTGGTGCTAACGATTGGGGCACTCGTGCTTCTGTTGGAATCACAGGAATCAAGGTCAAGATCGTTAAGAGATCTGAAGGCAAATACAGTATCCTGAACACAGAGAACGGTCAGTACGTAAGTCCTGATGGAGCAGAAGGCATCTGGATTGATGGTAGCCGTGACAACTGTGACGGCTGGACAGTAACAGCAACCACTGGCAACAACTTCACCCTTGCCGTTCCTGCCGTTTTAGAAAATGGAACCTTCGGTATTCTCTCTACTTCAACCGAGACTAAGCTGAATCTCATAGCTGAGGTTCCTGCAGGAGCCAAGAACTACAACAACTGGGCTATGGTTGAAGAGGCTGAATATGAAGTTATAGCACCTAAGCTGGCAGTCTATGACGCAGCCATGAGACTGGAAAAGGCAATAAAGGATGCGAAGGCTCAATATCCTTCTATCGACCTTGGCGATGAAGAGACAGTATTTAATAATACTGCAAGCACAAAGGACGAGCTTGAGGCTGCTATCAATGCTATTCCTGCAAAGCTGAAGTCTGCAGCCGCAGCAGATATGACAACTGCGACATTAGCCAATCCGAAGGACGCTTCTACTCTTATAAAGAATCGTTCATTCGACAAGCAGGGCGACTTTGCAGGTTGGGAAGGAGAAAAATTCGGTGCAGGAGGTACAGCAAGTACCGCTGCTGAGCACTTTAACAAGAACTACGACACCTATCAGACAATCAAGGATCTTCCTGTTGGTGTTTATAAGGTAAATGCTGACGGATTCTATCGTGCAGGTGAAATTGCCAATGATTTCACAGCGACAAAGGATAAGGCAAAATACTATGCCAAGATCTATGGTGCCAACGTTACAGCTAACGGCGAGGACATCGCAACAGCAAGCATCATGCACCTCTTTGATCCAATCAAGCCAGGTGAGCAGCATCTTGACAAGAATGGTGAAGCAATTGGTGCTACGGAATATAAGGATGGTGAAACCATTTACTATATCCCTAACACAATGCTTGACTTCACAAACGTCAATGGAACAACAAAAGAAGTTGCTGAAGGCAAAGAGCTTTACAAGACCAATTCAGTAATGTTCCCTGTATCTGAAGGCACAGCAAAGATTGGTGTCAAGAAGTCAACAAAGGAGAACAATGACTGGACAATCGTTGACAACTTTGGTCTTACCTATTATGGAAATGGTGCTGATGCTTGGGAGGCCTTGATGAAGGACTACACAGCCAATGCCACCCTACCAGAGGGAAATGTGACAAAGAGCATTATTGAATCATTCAACGATGCAGTTAGCAAGGCAAAAGCTACCGACTATCAGTCTTACAAGGCAGCAGTTGAGGCTATCGATGCAACAAAGAAAGCAGCAGAGGAGAACATTGCAGCATGGGCTGCATACAAGTCTCTAGCAGATCAGGCTGTCAAGATGCTTAACGATGGAACCTATATGAGTATTGCATCTGATTTGGCTGACTATATAAACTTCGACTATGACAATTTCATCAAGGAGCTGGAACTTTCTACAGAAGATGTTAAGAAAGAAACAGAAACTCTTCAGGCTCTTTACGATAATGCCAAGTCTGAGACCCCAGCTGGTACTGACGTAACCAATATGCTGAAGAACACCGACTTCTCTCAAGGCTGGGAAGGTTGGGAGCACAGCGGTGAGACAGGTAACGTTGTTGCCAATAAAGATACAAAGTGTGCAGAGGCATGGAACTCTAAGAACTTCGACATTCATCAGGACATATCAAATGCTCCTGTAGGTGTATATCAGATTCAGGTTCAGGGCTTCTATCGCTATAACAACGGTGATGATACAGGTTGGTTGTACTATTTCAACGAGGATGGTACTGAGAGAACTGACAAGAATGAGTTCATAACAAACTCTCCTGCATACATCTATCTGAATGATGCCAAGACATCACTTGACAACATCTACAAGTTCAAGGCTCCATATGATGAAGCTAATCCTTACTATAAGACAGAAGGTCTTGCAGGTCCTGCACCATACATTGATCCTAACAAGGAGTACTGGTATCCAAATGACATGACCAATGCAGGTGTCGCATTCGACGATGGCAAATACGTCCAGAGTGCTTTCGGTCTTGTTGCAAAGAAGGGTGATCCTCTCCGTATCGGTGTTAAGGGTAATACTCAGGAGGGTACTTCATGGTGTATCTTCACTCGCTTCAAGCTCATCTACATGGGATATGATGCAGATGTTATCAAGCCAGAGCTTGAGAAGGCAGTAACAAGCATCAATACAGAGGCTCTTATGGGTTCTGACATCGCTGGTGAGGCAAAGAAGGCTATCGAGGCTGGTAATACAGCTCTTGCTCAGACCGACGGTAAGGTAATGTTCGAGGCTCTCGCAGCCCTCCTCGCTATCCAGGACAAAGCTGCAGAGTCAGAGAAGCTCTTCAAGAATCTCGTAGCTCAGGCAGAGACATTCATTGAGACTCTCAGCAATTCTGAGGATGCTCGTCAGTCTGTAATCTCTGAGGCTTCTACACTCAGCACAGAGGTTTCTTTAGCAATCGACGGCAAGACCTACACAGATGCTCAGGCTCAACAGGCTATCGCAGACATGACAAAGCTCACAAAGATGCTTGCTGTTCCTGCAACAATTGATGAAGCTACCGATGAAAGGTTTGTAGAAATCACAAATGTGATTACTAACCCAAGCTTCGAAACTGGTGACCTCACAGGTTGGACAACAGCTAGTGGCACATCAGATACAGGTTCTAAGGAAAACAGCAACGGAACCTATACTATTAGCAATGCAGACGGTTCATACGTATTCAATACATGGAATGGTTCTGCTGTTGAAGGTGGTTTCTTCGTTGCACAGGATGTCGAGAACATCAATCTTCCTGCTGGTACATACGAACTCAAGTGTCTCGTTGCTTCTGATGCAAACAACATACAGAAGGTTATCGTAAACAACAATGTAACAGAGGTTACAACAAATGACAAGGCAACAGGTGAGGAAGTAAGCGTAGTCTTCAAGCTTGCGAACGACAATGATAAGATTTCTATCAAGGTTGCTTCTGAGTCTTGGTTCAAGGCTGATGGATTCCAGCTCTTCTACTATGGCAAGAACAGCAGCAAGCAAACTTCTGCAGAAACCGGCATAGAGAATATCATTGCCACATCTGAGGCAATCGACATCTATACAATCAACGGTGTCAAGGTTGCCACACTTCAGAACGGTCTCAACATCATCCGCACAAAGAATGGTGTAAAGAAGATTATGAAGAAGTAATGAACGTACATAATTAACATAACAATACTGGAGTGGGTTGAAATATACCCACCCCAGTATTTGAGTGAAAAAAAATGAAGTTTCGTAAACTCAACTTCATAGGTTTGAAGGTTAGAGGGTTATAAGGTTATAAGGTCTGCATCATTAATATGCATTGTTCACAAGCTCACCAAGCTACGCAAGTTCTTCGCTAAGGCTCATCAAGCTAAAGCAAGTCCGACCAGAAAACCTAAAACCTAAGAACCTGAAAAAAAAGAAGACGGTGTAAGAAGAGAGGAAAGAACATTTGGGGGCAAGTGTAAAGCGTATTGCGGAAACATAAAACCCAAACTCAAGGAAATGAAACCAACTAAGGCTAACAGCCTGAACAATATATAAAGTGAAACATTAAAACCATTATAAACGAAACCTAAATATGATTAGAAAAATTGCTAAACGCAAGAGAACGCAGTGTAAGTGGGCAAGAAAGCTTTCACTTCACATGCTGACCGTTGGTGGGTTTGTTGTAAGTGCTGCCATGATGCAGTCTTGCGACAAGGATATCCTAACAGGTCAGCCTGAGTGGTTGGGCAACTCTATCTATGAACGCCTTGAAGAAGGTATCCAAGTAGATGGACAAACCAAGACTTTCAAGACGACACTACGACTCATTGATGACCTTGACTACAAGGAGACACTTTCAAAGACGGGTTCTAAGACACTATTCGTCGCATCTGATGATGCCTATCAGGCATGGTTCAATTCTAACAACATTTTTGGCGTAAGATCATACGATGAACTGAGCCTAGATCAGAAGAAACAATTGTTCAATGGTACGATGATCAATAATGCGTACCTTATCGAACTAATGTCTAACGTACCATCAAATGACGACAACAAACTGCCAGAAAGCGGTATGTGTATGCGCCGTAATACCGCAGCAAGCAGTCTTGACAATATTCCTGTTATGAAGCCTGAGGATTTCCCTATTAACAAGTCAATTTCTGATGACCCTGTGAACAGGGCATGGGGAAGTGTACGCAGTCAGGGGAAAAACATCCACATCATGAAGGATGAGTCCTCTGCACCTATGATTCACTTTCTCCCTCAGTTCATGGAAAAGAACAATATCAAGGATAATGACCTATATGTAATATCCAATCATGCATCAGAATCTGTTCAAGACTCATGGGTGAATGGCAGGAAGGTAATCAGCAATGAGCAGACCTGTAAGAATGGCTACATATATGTTGTTGACGGAGTAATTGAGTCAACGCCTAATATGGCAGAGATTATCAACACAAACAGCAATACCACGCTATGGGCAAAAATGATCAACAGGTTCAGCGTTCCTGTTGCAATGGACAAGGCAGCCCAGCAGGAATTTTGGAATCTGCATCGTGAATATGAGAATTCTGATTCATTATATAGTCTCCGCTATCTGAACTATAGCGGAAATCACGAACTATACACTCCAACAGGCAGAAGGGATGATGTCCTTAATGCCAGCGGTCTGCTTAAATTCGACCCAGGATGGAATCAGTATATGGCAGACAATACCACTATAATCATGCAGAATGATGCTGCAAGCATGCTCGTACCAAACGACAAAGCCCTGACCGAATGGTTTAACAATGGCTCTGGTAAAGTTCTGAAAGACAAGTTCGGTACATGGGATAACATTCCATACGAGACACTCGTCAAACTTCTCAACGTGAACATGCAGGAGTCATTCGTGGCATCAGTTCCTTCAAAGTTCGCTTCCATACTTGATGATTCACAGCGTTCTATGGGCGTAACTATTGCAGATGTTGACTCATGTATTATGGGATGTAATGGAGTTGTATATATAACAAATAAGGTGTTTGCTCCTTCTGAGTATTCATCTGTAATGTTCCCTGCACTTGTTCAGAGTACAAGCGACTACAGTGTGATATATCATGCTCTTACAAGTAACTACACCCCAACATACGTAAGCAGTTACGGTGCTGCAAAAGACTTCACACCATACCTCACGGCTATGGATTCAAAGTTCAGTCTGATTATTCCTTTCAATAGTGAGGATTGGCTGAAATTTAATGCGGGAGATATCAAATTCTTTAGTTTCATCGACCCTTGCTCATACGGTCTGCCACAGCAATATCTTCTTGTATTCTATTACTACAAGGAACAGATTGGAGGTAATGCAATTCCTGTAATTATGAATCCTGACGGATCATGGACACGTGCCGATGGTCCTGACTACCCACTCTCCGCAGATGTTGTAGTAAACCGTCTCTATGACTATCTCGACAACTCCATTCTCCTTGAGGATATCACAGGCGACAAGACCATGTACAAGACAAAGGCTGGTAGTGTAATCAAGGCATTCAAGGAAGGCAATAACATGTACTTCCAGGGCGGGCTTCAGCTTCATACTGGTGAGAAAATCAAGGCTTCAAGCAAATATATCTACGACATGGGCAGCGACGGCAACGGAACGACCTATGGAGTAAACGATGCGGATAATTACGAATATGGCAAGGTACAGATTCCTATGACTTCTGCTAAGTCCGTATATGAAATATTGAAAGAAGAGTCCGACAAGGGAGGCGACCATTTGTTCTACAATTTGATCTTTGCAGACGAAAGTGGTAAGGGACTGTTTGGAACAAAGGACGGCAAATACTATTGCCTGAATCCTGCGGAGAACAAGAACCTGACCATGTTTGACAACTATAACTACACAATCTATGTTCCTACAGATGCTGCTATCAAGCAGATGATTGACAATGGCTATCTCCCGACATGGGAAGACTACAATAATACTGATTCAGAAGAAGAGAAAAAGGTCATTGCTGACAGAATACACAACTTTGTACGCTATCACATACAGGATAATTCCGTGTATATCGGAGGTGACAAGGTTTCTAACTTCCAGTATGAGTCAGGCAAGCTGAATCCAAATAACAACCGTTTCTATTCTATCTACGTAACTCAGGACGGAAACAGTCTGACAGTCAAGGATCAGTTGGGCAGAACCTATACGGCAAACATAGCAGCAAGCAACAAGTGCTGTCGTGAATATTGGGTAGAATGGGGTTCTGGTGTAAAGTTGGATAATCTTAGCACTACATCATACAAGAACATCATCTCAGCATCTTCAAATGCTGTACTACACAAAATCAATGGCGTGCTTCTCTATGACAAGAGTCAGGAGACAAAATGGAAATAGTTAGTCAAAAATAAATGAAAAATGAATAATGAGAAATGAATAATACAAATCACATTATTCAATAAAAATAAGCGAATATACTAAAATGTATTTTTCATTTTTAATTTTTCATTTTTATATTTAAAATAAATATGATACAAAAGACAAACAATATAGGGGGTCATAAATGTCGAGTTGCACTGATGACATGCGCAATGTCATTATGCAGTCTGGCAGGTATGGCACAAGATATCACACAGGTACATGGTACCGTCAGTGACGACCTCGGTCCTCTGATGGGAGCAACCGTCTGCGAGATTGACGGCACAGGCCGTATCATTGAGTCTGCCATCACCGACATGAACGGTAACTTCACCATGAAGGTAAAGAACCCCAAGGACAAACTCCGCATCTCATACGTTGGTTTGAAGACTCAGACATTCAAGTTCGACAAGACCACATATAACGTTACTATGACAAATGCGACAACCCTTAACGAAGTTGTCGTAAAGTCAAAGAAGCGCGCAAACGGCAATGGTCTTGCCATTCCTGAAAATGAGATTTCATACGCCAAGCAGACCATCGACACAAAGGAGTTTGAAGGTCTTGGCATCACCACCATCGACGAAGCCCTTCAGGGACGTATCGCAGGTCTTGATATCGTAGGTAACTCAGGTGCCCTCGGTTCAGGTTCTACCATGCGTCTTCGTGGCGGCGGTTCATTGTCAACACTTACCAATCATAACCCACTCATCGTAGTAGATGGTAACGTGCGTGAGCTTGACCTCTCAAACTTTGATGCCAACACGGCAAGCGACGATCAGTTTGCCGAGCTTCTCAACATCAACACTGAGGATATTGCAAGCATCAACGTGTTGAAGGACGGTTCTGCACTCTATGGCTCACAGGGTGGTAACGGCGTTATCGAGCTTACCACAAAGCGTGGTAGCCGTGGCAAGCCACAAGTGTCATACTCTCTCAAACTGACAGGAACATATCAGCCTAAGGGTATGGAGTTGCTCAATGGTGACGACTACACAATGCTTCTCAAGGAGTCTTACTTCAACCCACGGCAGAATGATGCTTCAAGTAATGTCCGTGAGATTAACTACGATCATAATTTCTCTGAGTGGCGGCAGTACGACGATAATACGGATTGGCTGAAGGAAGTTACACAAGTCGGACTTCGCCAGAACCACTATATCACGGTAAACGGTGGTGGTGAAAAGGCACGTTTCCGTATTTCCGGTGGTTTCGACCATGAGACGGGTACATCTATCGAAGACAAGATGAAACGTTTCTCTACACGTGTGAACCTTGACTATAATGTCAGTGAGCGTATCCTCGTGCAGACAAACTTCGCCATGACCTATACAAAGTACAACCATAACTATGACAACCTCTACGATATCGCCCTAAAGAAAATGCCTAATATGAGCGTATATGAAGAGGATGACAATGGTAATGATACGAATAGATACTACAACATGCTTCAGAGCGGTCTGTCAATGGGTTCAAGCGTATTCGAAAAAGATCAGCGTTCATTCGTCAATCCTGTAGCAAGTGCTCATCTGGCAAAGAACGATCAGACTAAGTATGACCTTACCCCAGAGCTTATTCTAAAGTATGAACTCATGGGCATGGACGAGGATCATGACCGCCTCACCTATAAAGGACAGGTTTATATGAATATCTTCAACAACTATGAAGAGAAATTCTATCCGTCAGAACTCGTCACAACATCATGGAATCAAGGACACAACACCTCAAGAGAGGCAAGCTCAAAGAGTGTTTCCCTAACCACTAAACATTCTCTGACATACATTCCTTCTTTGCCAAATAAAGATCACTCATTAATGGCAATGGCACGTATGGAAGTACAGACAGGTAGTTCAAGCAACCAGTCAACAGAAGGTAAGGGACTTCCTTCTGGTGGTATCGAAAGCCCTAATGCAGGTGGTAAGATTACGAAACTTGAGTCAGGTTTCAATGAGTCTCGTTCCCTGTACTATACATTCACAGCACACTATTCATACAAGAGCCGCTATAACCTCGATGCCACATTGCGTATGGATGGTACGACCAAGTTCGGACCAGACAAGCGATGGGGCTACTTCCCACAGTTCTCTGGCCGTTGGAATATCATCGACGAGCCATTCATGAAAGAGATCAAGGGTAAGGGACTGTCCATGCTCTCTATACGTCCATCATGGAGTTTGGTAGGTAATGCTCCTAACCAGAACTATCTCTATGTATCAAAGTATGGAAGTACATCAGAGTATCTTGGTATCAGCGCCATGACTCCTAAGAACCTCAAGCTGACGAACCTTCAGTGGGAAAAAGTTCAGAACTTCAACTTAGGTTTCGACCTTGGTTTCCTTGAGGATCGTCTTAATATTACTTTTGAGATTTACAACATCACACGTTCTGACATGTTGATGGGTAACTATCGTATTCCTTCAAGCTCTGGTTACGGAAGTCTTGAAACACGCAACACTGGTAAGACTCGTAACACAGGTTGGGAATTCCATATCAACACCAACCGACTCATCAAGAAGGGCGCATTCTCACTTGACATCAATGCCAACTTCGGCAACAACCGCAACGAGTTGCTTGAAATGGATCCAAGTGTGTTGAAATCTATGAACTCAACCTATAAAAATGGTAACCGTGAGGTTCTCACACGAGTTCAGCTCAACAACCCTCTTAACGCTATCTATGGATTCCGTTCAAAGGGCGTATATATGTACCAGTACGAGACCGTCAAGAATATGCCACGCGAGCAGCAGCAGGCATTCATCGATGCCGGCAATACTGCACCTGTAGCCCTCAATGCCGACGGTAAGATCATCTATGATGACAACGGTGATCCTATCCAGATGAAGTTCAACTATACCAATGACCCTGGTGCAGGTAAGAACTATAGTTTCCGTGGTGGTGATGCCATCTATGAGGATGTGAACCATGACGGTCAGATTAACGCTCTCGACATCATGTACCTCGGCTCTTCACTTCCAAAGCTTACTGGTGGTTTCGGTTTCTCAGCAAACTACAAGGATTTGAAGCTCACCGCACAGTTCACATATCGTGTCGGTGTGGATATCCTCAACCTTGCACGTCTCGATGCCGAGGCTATGACTAATAACAACAACCAGAGTCAGGCAGTAAACTACCGTTGGCGCAAGGAAGGTGATGTTACTACCATTCCACGTGCCATGTACGGCGCAGAAACCAACTACAATACGCTTATATCTGACCGTTTCGTAGAGGATGGCTCATATCTGCGTTGCAGCTATATCCAGCTCTCATACGCTCTGAAGAAGGATCTGCTCAAGCCAATAGGCCTCAACAAGATCAATCTCTATTTTAGTGCTAACAACCCATTCGTACTTACAAAATACACAGGTGTTGACCCTGATATCTCTGCTGGAGGTTATAGTCCAGCACAAGATAACGGTAAACTCCCTCGTGTACGCTCATACACACTGGGCATTACGGCATTCTTCTAAAAGCCTAACCAAGCCTTCCCAAGAGGAAGGATGTTAGATTACACTATTATAACAAACTAATTTGTAATTAGTAATTTCTATGAACAATATAAAAAATAAAATACGCAAGAACAGCATCGCGCTAATGGCACTTACATTAGGTGTTATGAGTCCTGCTATGCTGACAAGCTGCGGAGATTTCCTTGAGATTGAGCCTCAGAACGAAACCGTCCTTGAGAATTTCTGGAATGAAAAGACCGACGTAGAGGCAGTCATCGCGGGATGCTACTCTCAGCTACAGTCAGAAGCCATTATCAGCCGTATGATGATATGGGGCGAGTACCGTTCTGAGAACGTCGTTTATACCGATGCCGACCATAAGGACGGTAATCTGGAAAAAGTGCTGAAGGAAAACATTACAGCCAACAACGACTATACCAAATGGCAAGATTTCTATAGTGTCATCAACAAGTGTAACACCATCCTGAAATATGCCCCAGGCGTTGCCGAAGTTGATCCTTCATATACAAAATCACAGTTGAAGGCTGATATAGCGGAGGTAACAGCCATCCGTTCACTTTGCTATTTCTATCTCATACGCACATTCCGTGACGTTCCTTACACGGAGACATGTTATGAGGATGACAGCGAGGAGGAGGGAAAGCAACCTATGGCACTTCCTGCCACCGACTTCAACACGGTGCTCTCAAATTTAATTTCCTCACTCGAAGCTGTGAAGGACGATGCTCTTGAGGGATATCCACTCACAACGAATTCATACTCTTCATATTTTAACACTGGACGTATCACGAAATGGGCTATATATGCCATGCTTTGTGAGATGTACCTTTGGCAGAAAGACTATAAACATTGTATAGACTTTGCCAATAAGATTATTGAGCATAAAAAGCAGGAAGTAAAAAAACTGAAGACATACACCGCTGAAGACTTTGCCCACTGGGATGGTTATCCTCTCATCGGCACACGCTACAGAGGATCAAGCACCTACTTCGGACAGGCATTTAACGAGATATTCGTTGATGGTAACAGCATTGAGAGTATCTTTGAGCTTACCTTCATCAAGGGCAGTGACAATCTTGCCTCTAATGCCACTTACGGTAACTTCTACGGAGGCCAGAACCGCAAGCCATGGGTAAATGCCTCTTCATACGTATCCCTTGACGAATGGAATGCCACTTATAAGGTGTTTGATAAGCAGAACAAGGGACTCGATATGCGTGCATACGAGAATATTGCATGGAAAGGCAAGGATGAGCCAGACTACATCAACAAGACTACTGAATATACAGAAGTCGAACTCTATGCACCTACAGCAAACAATTTCTGGAACTCCACATGGGGACGTCAGTATCCTACAGAAGGAATGGGTACGTCCAAGAACAAGGCAAACGTCATCTACTATCGTCTGTCTGACATCATGCTCCTTGCAGCAGAGGCTTACAGCCAGTTGATTACACAGGATGCAGGTGACGTTACATCTGATGACGATGTCAAGAATCTCTACAATGCATTCAAACTCGTAAATGCCGTCAACAAGCGTTCTATCGGCGAGCAGGTTCTAAAGGACACCCTTGTACTGAAGAACTACAAGACAAAAGCGGCTATCACAGATCTCGTATATGAGGAGCGTCATCGTGAACTTATGTTCGAGGGCAAGCGTTACTATGACCTTGTTCGCAGATCACAGCGTGACGGCAACACCGAGTACCTCGCATCTAAATGTTCAAACAAGGACACAAACCTTCAGTCTATCATTCAGAGTAAGATGAAGAAGATGGATGCCATCTACTGGCCATACAATCTCGATGAAATGAAGGTTAACCCGAATCTGCATCAGAATTCTGCATTCGGAAGCGGTGAAAGCAGCAGTATCGAGGCTAACTAAAAGATTAAAGAGTATCGAATAATGTAAATAGTATATACGATATGAAAAAATCAATTCAAAAACATATTAAAAGTTTAAAGAGTAAAGCGTATAGAGTAAAGAGTAAGCTATCATTCTACATTCCACTTTACACTTTACTCTTTACACTCAGTTGCACCTTCTCTTCTTGCTCTGACGAGCCGGATGCAGGAAGCTACTATACATTCACAGGTAAGATGATGAGTGAATATCTACAAGACAACAAGGAATTCAGTCAGTTTGCCACCATCGTTCAACGTGCCGGACTCATGGATCAGCTTTCAGCCTATGGTCACTATACATGTTTCCTGCCAAACAATGATGCGGTAAACGCATACCTTAGGAAGTATAACTATTCTTCTCTTGACGACTTGTCAGATTCTCAGTGTGATACCATTGCCCGTACACACCTCATTCCTGAGATTTTCTCTGTCTCTGACATGGCAGACGGTATGCTGTCAAGCCAGAACATGATCAAGCGTAATGTTCAGGTTGAGCACAAGAGTGATGCGAACAACAACTCTGTCGTTGTAGTAAATAGCAACTCAACTATCTATTTCGAGCATCAGGACGACTCTGTGGAAAATGGTATTGTACATCAGATTGACGTTGTACTTGAAAACTCAACAAAGACAGTAGGCTCTCTTATCATGCAGAACGAGGAGCTTTCTATCTTTGCTGATGCAATCCATGAGACAGGTCTTGACGAGAGAATGGATAGCGTTGAGGATCGTCAGTATGCCAAGGATTATGAGAGATACAAGAACTCAAAATGGGCAATGCAGATGATCACCACAGGTTCACGCTCTGCTGAGGCTGTATATTATCCAGAGTCAAAGAAGTATGGCTTCACAGCCTTCGTTGTACCAGACGCAGTTCTCAACAGTAAGGGTATAATGAACCTCAAGGATCTATACAATGAGGCTGCGAAAATATATTCTTCTGTCTATCCTGAAGACGTTGACAAGGAAGGCTGGTCATTTGAGCACCTCAAAGACTCAATCAACCCTCTGAAGCGTCTTATGCAGTATCATATCCTTGACCGTAACGTACAGGGATATAACTTCCTTACAGTACGTGAGGATGCAGGTATAGATATCAACATCGTTAATCCAACCGACTGGTACACCACACTTCTCCCTTACACAATGCTAAAGGTGGAGAAACTCACCGTAAGCAAGTGGGCAGGTGCTACAGGCGTAGTAGGTGACAGATACCTCAACCGTCGCTATGACGACACACACAGCATACCAGGCGTACACGTATTGCCAACAGTTCCAGAGCAGTATGACAATAATGCTATAAACGGAATCTACTTCTATATCGATGACCTTCTGAAGTTCGATAACGACACACGAGACAACGTGCATAATTGTCGCATCCGTATGGATTTCTCTACTATTTTCCCCGAGATCATGACCAACAACATCCGTATGAATGGTAAGACCATCACACAGGGTGGCGTAGGTGGTAAGAACTATCAGTTCCCACAGGGCTACCTTGAAGGCGTAATTCTTAGAGGTGACAGCCGTCTCACATATTGGTATCCACGTTCACACTACTGGGGTAGCCATGGTGATGAGATGGATGCTCAGGAGGTATTCGACATCACATTCAACCTTCCTCCAGTTCCATTCTCTGGCGAATGGCAGATCCGTCTTGGATTCCCTCCAATGAATAAGAAGGACGACCGTGCCGAGCGTGGTCAGATGCAGGTTTACTTCGACAACAAGGCTACTGGTATTCCACTGAATATGGCAGAGCGTATCAAGGATGAGAGCGTTTACGGTTCTACGACATTCCCTGACTATGCCAATATCCGTGACGACGATGAAAAGCGTCAGGAAGACTTCAAGATTCTGAAGAACAAGGGATATTACCGTGGTCCTCACTCCCTGTTTGTAAGCTCTGACGGAACAATGGCAACCAAGGGTAGTGCTTTGTCAACAATCGCAAACTGTGCACGCAAAGTGCTCTGTACAGTTTATATCGAAGCTGGCAAGCCACACACCCTTCGCATCAAGAACGTATCAACGATTCTTCCAAAGAAAAAGGAAGCTACACTTGACTACCTTGAGCTTGTGCCTAAGTCAGTCTATGGTGTATCCGACAGCGGTTCATCCGAGGATGACCTCTAAAAAAGATTAAAGATTATAGATTAATGAGTTAATGTATATAGCATATACGATATGAAAAGTTCAATTCAGAGACATATAAATAAGAGAAAAAGTAAAGTGTCATTCTACATTACACTTTACACTTTACTCTTTACACTAAGCTCACTCGGCCTCAATTCATGTACTGACACATGGGACGAGCACTACCAGCAAGGTGTCATGGGAGAAGGCACCCTATGGGAGTCTATAAAGAATAATCAGCAACTCTCAAACTTTGCAAGGGTCATTGAGGCTACAGGCTATCACAAGTCACTTTCAAGCAGTCAGGTGTTCACAGTCTTCGCCCCAACAAATGATGCATTCACAGATGCTGATGCAAATGACATCATAAACAAGTATCAGGCAGACCTTGCAAAGGGACTGAAAGACGATAAGAACTCAGCAATAAAGGAGTTCGTAATGAACCACATCGCCTTATACAACTATTCCATTGCAAACGAGTCACCAGATACCACCATCCGCATGATGAACGGAAAGTATCTCGGACTGACCAATAGCACATTCTCTGGTAAGCCTTTCACGAGCACAAACACCATAACAGGGAATGGCATCCTCTTCACCATAGGAGAAAAAGCCGATTACATATACAATCTCTTTGAGTATGTTAAGAGTGATCCCGAGCTTGACAGCGTAAGCAACTTCCTCTATATGTCTGACCCATATCAGTTCCACAAGATAATATTCGATTCTGAGGCATCTGTTCCAGGTGAAATCATCAAAGGTCAGCAGCACTATCTCGACTCTGTGACAACCACGCGAAATGAGTTCCTCACCGAGTGGTTGAGAGCACTTCTTGACGAAGAAGACAGTTGCTATTATGCACTTATGCCAACAAATAAGGCATGGAAGGAGCAGTATGAAAAGAATAAGCCTTTGTTCCAGTACGACAAACAGGTTTTAGGACGTGACTCTCTTATGTACTTATATCCTCGCATCAATATCCTCAGGGGAATGCAGTTCAGTAAGACAGACAATCCACTACTCGGAACGACAGAGGCTATAGACTCAATCGTGTCTCCATTGGCAGACCCATATTATTATTACTCCTATAGAGAACTGCTCTATGGTTCATACGACATCCATCCTTACCAGTATGATAAGCCGTATGCAAAGCCTGATGGAATTTTTACCGACATCAAAGGGCAAAAGGAATGTAGTAATGGAGTTCTACTAAAGACCGACAACTGGAAAGTAAAGCCCTTAGACGGGTTTAATCAGGCTATAATAAAGGATGTTGACGTTGTAACGGACTCCCTCGCAGGTGAAACACCAGATGCAAAGCCAACATGGACATACACACTGGTACAACCTGACAATCCATTCTACAATAAACTGCATTATAATGATTATCAAACTCTTATCCCTGCAAACCTCAGGGATATGGGAGTATTGCTCAAAATACCTAATGTATTGTCAAACCAGAAATACGATATGTACGTTGTGACAGTACCTGCCATCGCTGGTGATACACTTGCAACCGACATACTCCCTACCCGATTCGGTGTGACTCTTTACTGGCATGATATGGATGGAAAAGAAGTGTCAAAAGAAGTTAGCGACAAGGATGGCGGAGAAATCAGCTATGACAGTTCAACAAGAAAGCAGACATTCCTTACCGACCCGACAAAAGTTCATGAGATTCATATCGGAACATTCGAATTCCCTACATGCTCTTACGGACTTCAGGAAGCACAGGTCAAGGCATATATAAATATCAATGTCAGAGGCTCTGATGTTCAAAAGGGCATCTACACGAGAACCCTGCGAATGGACTGCATTAAATTGGTTCCACGTCTTTAAAAGGCAAAAGGAATTGATAATATTAACTTAGTAATTAACATAGCCGATCCCCCATTACCGAATCGGCTTCCTCCCTCGGGAGGGCCGGGGGAAGGGGCTCTATTAATAGAATTTATGAAACGATATATATTATATGGACTTACAATGCTTATGGCATGTCCTCTAAGTGTCTCTGCTCAAGATGATGATACAGAAGACATAGAAGAAGTGGCACAGGCGATTGTACGTAAGGTAAGGAAGCCTCAGAAGAAATACGAGACACGCACAGTGAGAGGAACCGTAGTGGATGCCGCTACGGGCAAGCCTCTTGCTGGTGCCATGGTCAAGGCGCAGGGCATTAAAGGATATAGTGCCCTGACTGATGAGAACGGTAACTATGTTTTCTACGTACCACAATTCACATCTGCAATCTACGTATCAACACCAAGCTATAACTCGGTAGTCATCGGTCTTGCAGAAGGAGACACACAGCGCACTGCCCGTCTCATCAGTTCTTCACTGAAATCTGATTATACAGAGGAGACCAATGTCATCAACGCTGCTTCTACAAGCGACTATAAGTATTCAAATGCCCTTAACATCAAGGAGGAGATTGAGAAACAGCTTGGTGCATACGCTTATACCACACAGCGCAGTGGAACTCCAGGTGTAGGCTCTAACATCTTCATTCAGGGCTTGAACTCACTTAATTCCAACGCACAGCCACTCGTTGTGGTTGATGGCGTAATCATCGAACAACAGTATGGTCGTGAAATGCTTCATAGCGGTTTCGTTAACGACATACTCACCAATATAAACCCTTCCGACATTGAGAACGTATCCATTATCCGTAATGGAACTGCCCTCTATGGCGCACGTGGTGCTAATGGTGTCATTGAGATTAAGACACACCGCTCTGCAAGTCTTGCTACACGCATCACAGCAAGCATCTCTGCTGGGGTGACAACAGAGCCAAAGTATTATGATATGATGGGTGCAGAGCAGTATCGCAACTACTCTTCTACTCTGTTGAAGACCGTCAATACACAGCGTCATGACTTCAAGTTCCTAAATGCAGACGAGGAATATTACTATTACAAACAGTATCATAACAATACCGATTGGAAGAAGCTGATATATCGCTCTGCTGCAACACAGAACTATGGAATCAACGTAGAAGGCGGTGATGAGGTTGCGCAGTATAATCTATCCGTAGGCTATACACTTGCCAACAGCACCATGAAGTACAATGACATGAGCAGACTGAACATACGCTTCAATACGGACATTCAGATTACAAATGAGCTTAGCGTCAGGTTCGATGCTTCATTCTCAAATCTTACACGAGACATACGCGACGATGGAGCACCAATAACATACGATGAGGGTACACCTACCGCACCGTCATTCCTCGCATACGTCAAGGCTCCGTTCCTCAGTCCTTACTCATACGGTGCAGGACAAATTTCCGACACATATCTTGACGTCACCGATGAAACATACCTCAACGAGGCACTCGCAAACTACAGAAACTATAACTACCAGTTGGGAAACCCTGTAGCCTTCAACGAGTATGCAGAGGCAGAGAACAAGAACCGTTTTGAGAACTCTCTCCTCAACATAACTGTTACTCCTAAATATCAGTTCAACGAACATCTGGCACTTAGTGAGCATTTCAGCTATAACCTCGTGAACACCAACAACAAATACTATTTGCCAGTAAACGGTGTTCCTACATTCTATGTTGCAAGCGTATCTGCCTATCGTGAAAATCTCGTAAGCTCACTTGCAACAAAGCAGAACTCCGTACAGACTGACACTCGTCTGTCTTGGAATAACCGCTATGATGCTCACAACATTGCAGTATTCGGCGGTGTTCGCATTAATTCCGAGAACTACACTCGTAGTAAGCAGCTTGGCTACAACACTGGTTCAGACAAGACGCCTTTCATGAGTGAAAGACTTCTCAACGCACAAAGCACAGGTGCTGACGAATCTTGGACCAATCTGGACATGTACGTTCAGGGCAACTATGACTACCTCGGTCGCTATTTTGCACAGGTAAACCTCACGGCAAGCGGTTCTTCACGCTTTGGTAAGGATGCTATTGGCGGTCTGAAGATGCTTGGCACAGTATGGGGGCTCTTCCCATCAGTTCAGGGTTCATGGGTAATAACCAACGAGCCTTGGTTCACAAAAACACCTGGCATCGACTATCTGCGCCTTACTGCAGGATTCGACATGAGCGGTAATGATGACATCGACGTATTCGCAGCCAAATCATATTTCGCATCATCACTCTACCTGAACGAAATTGCGGGACTCACATACGCTGGCATTGGAAATACAGCCATCAAGTGGGAAACCACACGTAGGTTCAACGTTGGATTTGAAGGTAACTTCCTCAACAACCATCTCACCGTGGGTTTCAACTACTTCAAGTCATCAACCACAGGACTGCTCGGCCTTCAGGAACTCGGTTTCATCTCTGGTATAGAGCAGAACTGGGCTAACTGCGGTGAGCTTGCCAACAATGGCTTTGATGCAAGTTTACGCGGAAAAATCATAGCAACAAAGGACTGGGGTTGGGAACTTGGCGCAAGTGTTGGTCATTATAAGAACAAGATTACAAGTCTTGGACTAAGCAACGGTCAGACATGGTACACCACAGACATCAACGGTGCCACCATCCTTACTCAGGAGGGCAGCGCAGCCAACCTGTTCTATGGTTATCGCACTAAGGGAGTGTTCTCTACCACCAAACAGGCACAGGATGCAGGTCTGTATGTCCTTGATGCCAACGGAGTAAAGAAGAACTATTTCGAGGCTGGTGACATGATATTTGACAATGTCTATTCTGCAGATAACGAGATCAATGAGAATGACCGAGTTGTCATCGGTGATCCTAATCCTGACATCTACGGAAATATCTTCACTTCTGTTTCATGGAAAAACCTCAGACTCGATGCCAACTTAACATATTGTCTTGGCAATGATGTATATAACTATATGCGTCAGCAGTTGGAGTCAGGCTCACGCTTCATGAATCAGACAACAGCCGTGACACGACGCTGGATGGCAGAAGGTGATGTAACCGACATGCCAAAGGCTACATTCCAGGATCCAATGGAGAATTCACGTTTCTCTGACCGTTGGATTGAGGACGGCTCATACCTCAAGCTGAAAACTATTACCCTCAGCTATGACCTCCCAATCAACTCAACATACCTTCAGGGACTCCAGTTCTGGATTCAGGCAAACAATGTACTCACGCTCACAAAATATCTCGGTACAGATCCTGAGTTCTCAAGTACTTCAGCCGTAATAGGTCAAGGCATCGACCTCGGCTATGTAGGACAAAGCAGAAGCTTCATGGCTGGTATCAAGATTAATTTGTAAGGTCCCTCCCCCCGCCCTCCTGAGGGAGGGGGCTGGAAGGCTGAAAATTATGGTTTTAAATTTGTAATTGATAATATTATGAATATTAAGAAATATAAGAAAAATCCTCTGACAGTATTACTGTCTATATTGCTCCCCCTCGGGGGACTGGGGGGGCTTTTAACCTCTTGCTCCGACTTCTTTGAGCAGGATTCCACCTATATCATTGATGCGGAGAAGGATCATCTCAACAATGCCACAGATACCATATACTCTCTCACTGGTATTCTGAACAAGGTTCAGGCTATTGCCGACCGCACCATTCTTCTGGGAGAGGCACGCGGTGACCTTATGACTGTTACAGATGCTACGCCAGCCGATCTTCGCGCTGTTGCCAACTTCACTATCGGCGATGACAATATGTATAATAATCCATTGGACTATTATGCTATCATAAACAACTGTAACTACTTCATTGCCAAGGCTGACATAGAATTGAAGAACAACCGTAACCAGTTCATCTTCAAAAAGGAATATGCTGAGGTAAAGGCGATACGTGCATGGACATACCTTCAGTTGGTTACCACCTACGGTCGTGTGCCATTCGTCACAGAACCAATCATGACAAAGGAAGAATCTGAACGCTCATATCCTATGTATGACATCAAACAGGTATGTAACTACTTCATCAACGAGGACAACCTTCAGGACCTCGTTGACGATGAGATGCCTGACTATGGTATCATCAAGAGTCTTCCTTCAAAGAACTTCCTTTTCCCTGTTCGCCTTGTGCTTGCAGACCTCTATCTCTGGGCTGAGAACTATTACGAGGCAGCGAAATACTATCACGATTTCATCATCAATCGCAATGGAAAAAGCGGTATCTATCCAACTACGACTTATTCCGTAAGATGGACAGATCCAGAATGGGATGGATATAATTATTCATGGGAAGCATATACCTTCAGATCAAGCGTTGAAGAATCTACAGCATCAGACAACGAACTGATTACAATGATTCCTATGGACTCTATTCCATCAGAAGGTCATTACAGCCAGCTTCGCAACATCTTCAACAGCACCACCCAAAACGACTATAAGGTAAGTCTCGTACCTTCAAACAAGATTATCAACCTCTCTGAGAGTCAGGTTTACTGCTACAATGACCAAGGCAACGTGACCTATGCTACAACAACGAAGGTTAAAGAAATGACTGGTGACCTCCGTCTCTCACAGGCATGGGAAACAGAGAAAAACGTTAGCAAAAGCACAGGTGGTACTTACGATTACCAGTATATATACAAGTATCAGACGAAGCACGTTCATGTCTATCGCCGTACACTTGTATATCTCCGACTGGCAGAGGCACTCAACCGTGCAGGATATCCTCGCTATGCGTTCCAAATTCTCTCTTCTGGTGTAAACACCGAGGTGCTTCAGGACAGCATCATCCCTCACTACAGAGCTGATTCACTCAAGATTATGGAGGACTTCAACTTCCCTGGTACACGTCTATCCTCAATCAGTAGCGCCTATGTAGCCAACTCAAGCCCTTACAGGGATGGGAATTTTGAAGTAAACACCATAGGTATCCATAGCCGTGGTTCTGGCTTTACTCCTGCAAACGAGTACTACCAGATGCCTTACAATCCTAATATCACAGATCCTGCCGAGCAGCTTGCATGGCAGCAGGACAAGGTTGAGGAGATGATTATCGACGAGGAAGCTCTTGAGTTCGCCTTCGAGGGATACCGTTTCTACGACCTTCTCCGTGTGGCTCTCCGCCGTAATGACCCTGCATGGCTTGAAAAAAAGATTCAAGGCAGAAACGGAAATGCTCCAAGCGGTGTCTCTGTTGACCTGAAGGACCAGAACAACTGGTTCCTGCGTTGGAAAGGCAGAATCGGCTTCTAATCCTCCGTTGTAACTCCTATGTAGCTCTTATGTTGCTCTTATGTAGCTCTTATGTAGCTCTTATGTAACTCTTATTCAAAATAAGAACATAAGGGGTACATAGGAGAAGGTACGACGAAGAAAAAACAGTATGACTATGAAAAAACAAGTGATTATATTAGCAACGATGTTGTCGGGATTCCCGGCAGCATCGTTTGCGCAAAATACCATCCACTCTTCTATGTGGGTGACAAGTGGCAAAAGCGATGCTATTGCTGTTCCATTCAAGGCTGATGCCGATATCAATGAGTATCTCATCCCACAAGAGCCTATCAAGTGGGGTATGGATGTGGCATGGGATAATGATGACAACGTAAGGCGCGGAACCAACTATATCGGCAAGGACGTGATGGCTACTGGACGTATCTCATTCCAGCCAAGCGACCTTGTGAATGAAAACGGAGAACTCTCTGTTGCACAACAGGCAGCCCTTCAGAAACGCCTTGACCATATAGCTATCAGCGGCGTGCATAATGTCATCCTGAACTGTGACCATGAGGCTCTGAACAAGGATAACTACTATGGTAAGCCCGAAGAGTGGTATAAGGTTATCAAGGCATCCGTTCTCTATGCCAAGAAGAAAGGCTTTAATGTAATCACTATATCCCCATTCAACGAGCCAGACTACGATGGATGGGGCGAAGGAACAAAGGATCATTTCAAGGCTATTGCCAAACTTATCTCCGAAGATCCAGACCTTGCAGGAATACGCATTTCAGCAGGTAACACCCTCAACTGCGATAAGGCTCTTGAGTGGTATAACTATATGTTGCCTTATGCCACCGAGGGTAATACCCATCAGCTTGCAGGTTCTTTCAAGAACTATGCTGATTTCTGGCAAAAAGTAAGGAACGACGGCAACTATGCCACTGCCGACGAATTACATAACGTTGGCGAGGCATTCATCGGTGCCCACTACGGAATGCAGTCTGGCGTATGGTGGGGATGGGACGGTGCTGCTCGTGGAGAATACTGTAAGGCTTCATACTATGGCAAGGAAATAGGCTATGCCGAGAATCGTGACGCATGGTCGGCTGCAACCGTATATAAACGTAAAGACGGCCGTATGGATGCATTCCTCGGAACATCCGAGCGTCAGGCAACAAAGTCATCATACGAGTTCATCTCAACCGACCGCCCTGTATTCTTCGATGGCTATGGCCCTACATACTCATATTGCGTAGAGATGCCAGGCGGTACTGGCTATCAGCAAGGACAGACAAACGCAGAGCGCATGGTACTCATCCACAGCGGTGAGGATGCCCCACTCGACCCTATCAAGAACGGCACATACGTCATAATGAATATGAATGCCAAGCTTTGTCTCGGAACATACAATAGCAGCACGACAAATAACACGGGTATTGCTCTGAGGAAATATACCATCAATGCCACTACTCCAAACATCAATGATGCATACCAATGGAATCTTGAGATGGTGCCAACCACAGGACAGGGAGACCTCGGATATTTCTGGCTCTTTTGGAAGAAGAATCCTTACATGCTCATGGATGTAAAGGACTGGAGCACTACTGCTGGCGCTTCAATCATCAATACACAAGGCGGTAAGGGAACTAACGAGCAATGGTTCCTTGAATATGCCGGAAATGATAGCTGGTATATCCGCTCACGTCATAGCGGTCTGTATCTTGAGGTGAAGAATGCAGAAACTGCAGCAAACAAATACATACAGCAGGCTGAGTTCACAGGCAATCCAGAACAGAAATGGCGTTTCATGCCTGTAGAAGCAAAGCCGAAGCTCGAACTCGATGCCCCTATTGCCCCAAAGAATGTATCTGCAGAGGTTCAGAGCGGTTCTATCAAACTTTCATGGACTGCCAATTCAGAAGAGGATGTCCTTGGATATAACATCTTCCGCAAGAATGGCGACACCTTTGATATGATAGGTCGCATGGTAGAAGGCACGGAGTTTATCGATAACGACGTCACTCCGGGAATGGACTATGTTTATAAGATAAAGGCTGTTGACAACTCACGCAATCAGTCCGAAGCTTCTTCAGAGACAAGCGTAACTGCCAATGCAGACAAAGCCCTCATAGCGCATTACGATTTCGAGGATAATACGAACGATGCAACAGCAAACACCCTTGATGCTGTTACTGCCGGCTCTACATCCTATAGCTCACTAATGAAGAAGAGCGGTAAGAAGAGTCTCTATCTCAAGGGGTCTGACAGCTATCTCACCCTCCCTCCTTCTGTCGGTAATCTCTCCGAAATGACGATTGCAATGTGGGTGAATATCAACAACACCAATAGCTGGCAGCGCATTTTCGATTTCGGCAACGGTACGGATCAGTATTTCTTCCTCACTCCAAGCAATGGAAATGATATGCGCCTCGTTCTCAAGAATGGAGGCGAGGAGCAGATTCTCTCCACTACCAAGGCTACCACAGGCTGGCACTATATTGCCGTTACGCTTGCACCAGAAGCCGTAACGCTCTATGTTGACGGTAACGCTACCACCTCAACGTCTATTACCCTGCGTCCATCCGACTTCCATCCTAAGCGTAACTATATAGGTCGTAGTCAATATACTGCCGACCCATTCTTCGTTGGATATATCGACGACCTGCGCATCTATAACTATGCCCTCTCTGCCGATGAGGTTGAGACTATCAAAAACGGCGGTGAGGTGACAGCCATCACCCGACCTACATCAACCATCAGCTCAAATGCCATTTATAGCATTCAGGGCGTTAAGATGAATAATGAGAATGTTCCATCGGGTATATATATCCAGAATGGAAAGAAGAGAATAAAGTAAAAACAGCCTCTCCCCTATGAAACGAATACTTTTATTGGCATTACTATCAAACATCCTTCCCTTTGGGAAGGCTTGGTTAGGCTCTCTCTCTGCCCAGACCGATGCCACGCAATACATCAGCAACCCGTCATTCGAGAATGGAGGACTTTCAAAATGGAAGTCAAGCGGTCTTCAGGTACAGGGAAATTCTTCTTTCTCGAAGAAGAGCGGCAGCGTGTATGTTGAGAAATGGGTATCGAAGGGGAGTAATGTTGGTGATGCAAGCGTGTCACAGGTCATCAGTGACCTCCCATTGGGCAAATATACCCTCACGGTAGCAGCGCAGAACCTGAACGAGGTTTCCACTTCAGAGCAATGCGCTGGAGCATATATCTATGCAGGCGACCAGAAAACCGATGTCTTCACCCCGAATGACTACAGCGTAGATTTCTCATGCACCACAGGTGAGGTGGAGATTGGTTTCATAGCAAAAGGGGCTAAGGGAAACTGGCTCGCCATTGATAATTTCCGTCTTACGCTCATTGAGGCAGAATCCTCCGCAGTCATCTTCTCAAAGCTATCAGGAAGCATCACAAAAGCTGAAGGTCTCGCTTCACAGGATATTGATGCCAAGGCTCTCACGCCTCTTCTCTCTGCCCTCCAGACGGCAAAGGCCCTCACCGAGACTTCTGAGAGTATGGCTATGCAAAAGGCTCTCTTTACCCTTAACGCAGCCATTTCAAAGGCGGAATTTGCCCTTAACCTCGCAAACGCCACCCCTGGCGATGGGCTTGAGCCGAAGGTAACAAAGACGAACACATACGTCCCTACGGGTGCTACACAGGCTCTCATGCGTGCCACGATGACAGGAACGAATATCCTTGAGCGTGGCGTATGCTGGAGTAAGGAGCATAACCCTACGGTGCTCGATGACCGCACCACCGAATACTGGACTCTCAACGGAAATATCTATCACATCACCGGACTTGAACCTGCCACCGTGTATTACCTCCGTCCTTATGTCATGAACAAGACATACACCGTGGCGTATGGCGAAGAGGTCAAGATTGTCACCCACCCGAAGGGTAACTGCACAGGCTCATGGGATAATGGTGCTCCAACGGCGGAGGCCAACGACCGTTGCCGCACAGCCATTAACCAGACCATAGAATATTTCAACGAGTGGACTGGCATCAAGGGCTTCACGCTCTCTGGTCACTATGGCGCAAGTACCCAGACAGCCGATTGCAGCTATGGCGGATGGATGCGCATCGGACCAAATGCAGGTAATCAGGCTATTGGTACGGTGCTCCACGAGACTGGTCACGGTGTGGGTGTAGGCACTTCCGACCGCTATGCTGACACAAACCTCCATAACTGGAAATGGTATGGTCGTGAGGCGAACAAGATGTACTCTTTCCTTGAGAACAAGGAGGCTAACCCATACACCTCTGATTTCTGTATGGTGGGCGACGGCACTCACGCATGGGGTTCAAGCGCAACCTACGACTGGTTCGTTAACGGTGCAGACAAGGATAAGCACCTCGAACTTCAGTATGTCGGTGGATGCTGTCTGCTCTATGCGATGTTCATCGACGGTCTCTGCCCTACCACTGCCTACACAAACGGACTCGCTGGCTACACATTCAACTTTGATGAGACGAAGAAGTACTATCTAATGTGCAAGAACTCTGCCAGCGGACTCGGTGAGGCTCTTCTCTATGCCAACGGCTCAAAGACCATTGCCCTAAAGGATATGCTTTCTGGTAACAACGGCATTCCTGACGAGGCTGCATGGACGCTGACCTACGAACCTGAGACTGGCATGTATCTCTTCAAGAACGTGGCTAAGAACAAGTATCTCTCCAAGCGCAGCGGTTATATGCTCTATACCACCACAAAGCCTGCTGATACGGAGAAGTTCCAGCTCATGCCCGACCGTACCGATGTAACCATCACCACGGCTACTGATAACTTCACTACCCACGGCTATTGGATTACGGGTACTTCCACCCTTTCAGCCAATACCTCAAACTATACTTCCAACGCCTCATTCGTAACCTTCGACTTCTCCGATTCTGCCACCAAGCAGCAATGGATAATCCTTTCCGAGGACGAGATTGCGAAATACTGGCCAGCAACGACGGGGATTACCGAGTTTAAGGCCGAAAATAACAAAGACAAAAATACATATAACATCAACGGTCAGCGCATCAATGGCAATGCAAAGGGATTAATCATCAAGAATGGCAAAAAGGTGGTGAACAATTAACTTTTTAGCAGCAAGCTGCTTTTAACTGACAATAATTACCAATCTTACCAATCTTTATCCATAAAAATATGACAAAAGAACAATGGATGCACATGTATCAAATTGTTGGAGCCGCACAAGAAGTATATAATGTTCTTGGACGGGGGATGGAAGAACCAATATATCAAGAAGCGATGGAAAAGGAACTTGATATTAGAGGTTTGAAATACCAAAGAGAAGTTGTATTGCATACTTGGTATAAAGGTATTCAGCTCAATAAAGTATATCAAGCTGATTTTGTATGTGAAGATGTAGTTGTTGAATTTAAGTCTGTCAATAGAATAACAGCAGATCACAGAGCACAACTATTCAATTATCTTCGTATAACGAAACAAGACAGAGGTATTTTGGTTAATTATGGAGAAGCAAACTTTCATTCCGAACGATATGCTTATGATGAACAAACCGATCGTTATGAACTTATTACCAAAGACAATCTTCATAAATACGTTAAAGAATAATTTATTGGAAAAAGATTGGTAAGATTGGTAATTATTGTCAGTTCAAGCACCGAAGGTGCGTTCTTAAAACGATATAACTAAAAGTAAAGAATAATGAAGAAACTACTAATCATAATGATTATGGCAATGGGAGGAGGGATGACCTTCGCCCAGCGCACTACGGATAAGTTAGACCGTGGGCTCGTAGCCATGAAGGTGAACTCCGGAGTGTATCTCAGTTGGCGACTCTTAGGCTCTGAGTACTATGACGTTACGTACAACGTATATAAAGACGGGACACTGATAAAGTCGGGACTGACGACATCCAACTACTCCGATACCTCGGGCAGCCAGACGAGCACTTACACCGTTTCTGCCGTTGTACGTGGCAAGGAACAGGCACAAAGCAAGGCTGCCTCTGTATGGAGCACGAGCTACAAGGAGATAAAGCTAAAGCATGAGGGAATACAATCAACCCTCATCCCTAATGATGCGTGCTGTGCCGACGTTGACGGCGACGGCGAACTCGAAATCCTGATGAAGTTCGATAACGATAGCGAGATTCAGCAGAGCTACCCAAAGCTCGGTCCTAAGATTGACGGCAAGGCTACAGGCGAATACTCCATCTTCGAGGTCTTGAAACAGGACGGCACGCGCCTCTGGTGGGTGAACTGCGGTCCTAATATGGGCGACTTCCAGAACAACGAGCAGAACATCATAGCCTACGACTGGGACGGCGACGGCAAGGCAGAGGCTGTGATGCGTGCTGCCGATGGTACTGTGATCCATTGTGCCGACGGCTCTACATACACCGTGGGCGATGCCACAAAGAACTATCGTGCAGCCACAGGCGGCGGAACGAACTGGTTCATGTGCCAGGGTGCGGAATATCTCGTCTATATGGATGGCGAGACGGGCAAGCCTTACCAGTGTATCACCTACCCTCTCGCACGATTCGAGTCTAGCGAAAGCACTCTTGAGAAAGCATGGGGCAAGGACGACGGCGGTCACCGCTGCTCTAAGTTCTTCTTCGGCGCTCCATACCTCGACGGACGCAAGCCAAGCATCTTCCTCGCACGTGGTATCTACACCCGCCACAAGATGATAGCATACGATGTAGATCCTGCCACCCACGAACTGAAAGTGCGCTGGAAATGGTATAACAACACTAACGGCGCGTGGAAGGGACAGGGCTATCATAACTATAACATTGCCGATGTGGATATGGACGGACGCGATGAGATATGCTTTGGTTCCATGGTCATCGACGACAACGGACACGGACTCTCCACCACGGGACTCGGTCACGGTGATGCCCAGCACCACAGCGACTTCAACCCCTATGTGCATGGACATGAAATCTTTGCCTGCAACGAAGACAACCCGTCCAACAACTATCGCGACGCCACCACCAGCAAGATCTACTATCGCAAGGCAGGCGGCAGCGATGACGGACGCAGCATGGCAGGCAACTTCACCAACGACATCCCCGGAGCCATGGGTTTCTCGTCGCACGACGACCCCATCAGCTGCGTCACCAATGACCATGTTGCAGGACTCACCAAGTCGGGTCTGGCCGACAACATGCGCATCTATTGGGACGGCGACCTGCTCGAAGAGTGCTTCAACTATACCAATGGCAAGAACACCGCCGGTGGTATCTATAAATATGGCAAGGGCCTCATCAAGACGCTCACCGGCTCACAGACCAACAACGACACCAAGGGAACGCCCAGCTATCAGGGCGACCTCTTTGGCGACTGGCGCGAAGAGGTGATGATGCGCACCCACGACAACACCATCCGCATCTACACCACGACCGATGTCACTCCCTGGCGCAACTATACGCTTTGGCACGACATGCAGTATCGTCAGGCCATGGTATGGCAGATGTGCGGCTATAACCAGCCGCCGCATGTGAGCTACTTTGTCGGGGAACTGGAGGGTAT
>JAEEGH010006045.1_pt1 | contig 29890 bp, 33 predicted proteins | sample 9134181 | NCBI WGS metagenome assembly JAEEGH01 (sample SAMN16246544, study PRJNA631951) | gut metagenome | biome: gut microbiome; feature: rumen; material: DP-attached | host: Bos | place: Iran: Karaj | collected 2018-10 | reverse complement strand
AGGATCTTTTTCTTTCTCTCGGAAAGTTTCATTTTCCCTTGCCCCCTTTTAGCAATTTCATAAGTTTGTTGTTAGCACTCTTTGTGTCTGACTGCCAACTTTTGAATAAATTGTACACTTATTATTTGCCTTTGTCAAGAATTTTACGCCGATTTTTTAAAACTTTTTTCAATATTTTCCGTCGGGCTTTTTGCGCCGCGGACAGGCGGGTTTAAGGCGGTGAATTTAAAATGTTTAATGCCTTGACTTTAAAATTTTTATGTAGTATATTTAGTAATGTGAAAAAATTTCACCGATTTTAAGGAGTTATTTATGTCGAGAGAATTTTACGAAGACAGAAGAGCCCGTCGTAATGCGCGTATAGCGCGCGGCAGGTTTTTCAAAAACCTTTTCATATGGATCTTGGGCGTGCTGTTTATCCCCACGGTGATAGTGGTGGCGACGGTGGTTATACCGCTTAAAACCTTCACGGGAAGCGACGGAAGGTACGTCAGTGCCGAACTTGCGGAACAAAGCCTTTTCAACGTTACGATGACGGTAATGAAAAATCCCGGAGCGTACGGGGTGGAAGACTTTCCCGTGATTCTGGACGAGATAGACAACCTTATGGACATAACGGTCTTTGAAGAAACCAAGATAAAAGACCTTATCTCCCTTGATAAAGAGAAACTGCGCACGGTAAAGTTCGGCGAAAATTTAGGCGACAATATAATCGACTGCTTTAAGGTTACCGCCACGATAGAAAGCGTGGGCGTCGCCGATAAACTCGGCGATTTCGGCGAACTTTCGGTATTCAAGCAGTATACTGCGGTTGCCGGAGAAGTGGACGAACACGCGGAAGGTTTCAACTACAAACTTTACTACTACAAGGTTTCGGGCGATACGTACGCTCCCGCTTTCGAGAAGAACGGCGAAACCGTAACCAAGGTTTCGGGCACGGCGGAACTGTACTATCCCAACCTTACGAAAGTACCCCTTACCGATATTCCGGAAATTTTCTCCGACAGTATGAGCACGGTAACGGTAAAATCGTTGCTTGCCACTTTCGGCGTTCCGGAAGACGGCGAGATCGCGGAAGTTTTCGGCGACAAGACGCTTAACGACCTTGCGGATTTCTCTTTCGACGATATAAAGTTATCGACGTTTTTATCCGTCGCGGGCAACGAAGACATTTACGATATACTCTGCGCGGCGGTGGAAGGCGAAGTAACTCCCGCAACCCTTACCGTGGGCGATCTTAAAGACGGCATCGTTATAGACAACGTGAAACTTTCGGTACTTCTCTCCGTTGCCGACAACGGCGACCTGTACGATATACTCTGCGGCGCGATAGGCGGCGGCGTAACTCCCGCTACCCTTACCGTGGGTAACCTTAAAGATATCGAAATCGACAATATAAAGATTTCTTCCTTCTTACCCGTTGCCGACAACGGCGACCTGTACGATATACTCTGCAACGCCATAACCAAAGACGCCACACACCCGTTGCCGGCGGATCTTACGGTCGGCGACCTTAAACTGTTGGAAGTGGACGACGTCAAACTTTCTTCGTTCTTGGATCCCGACGATTCCGCTAACGACGACCTGTACGAAATTCTGTTAGACGCCCTTGCGGGGCACGGAATAACCGACAAAAACGAGATCTCTTTGGGCGACATGAAGGACTTCGACACGTCGGGTATCAAACTCGTGCACGTTATCGCACTCACCAACGCGCCCGACCTTTACTCCATATTAGAAGACGTTACGGGTAAGGCGGCGAACGCGATAGTTCTTTCCGATCTCGACGGATTCAGCACGGGCAATATAAAACTCGCGAAAGTTTTAGACCCCGCGGACGCGCCCGACCTTTACTCCATATTGGAAGACGTTACGGGTAAGGCGGCGAACGCGATAGTTCTTTCCGATCTCGACGGGTTCAGCACCGGCAATATAAAACTCGCTAACGTTTTAGATCCCGCGGAAGCCCCCGACCTTTATTCCATATTGGAAGACGTTACGGGTAAAGCGGCGAACGCGATAGTTCTTTCCGATCTCGACGGGTTCAGCACGGGCAACATAAAACTCGCCAGCGTTTTAGATCCCGCCGACGCGCCCACGCTTTATACGATATTAGGAGACGTTACGGGCAAGGCGGCGAACGCGATAGTTCTTTCCGATCTCGACGGGTTCGATACGGATAATATTTATCTGTCGCACGTTTTAACGCCTTCCGCCGCAAACGCTAACCTTTACGATATTCTGGAAGACGCCACGGGAAAGAGCAGCGCGGAAATAAAACTTTCCGACCTTGACAGCGGGTTTACGGTGGACAACATAAAACTTTCGAGCGTTATATCGAGCGACGGCGGCAACCAGATACTTGCGGCACTGCTTAACGACAATACGGTTACCATCGGCAATCTGCCGACCAAGATAAACTCGCTGAAAGTCGCCGACATTTTCGACGTGGTATGCTTTACCACCGACAGTTCGGAAGCCGCGGATACCGACGCGAAATATTCTTATAACAGCGCGACCAAAACCTATACGCTTGACAACGCCGGCACCTACTACATATCCAAAAACGCCAAAGTGTGGTTGTTTATGCTGTACGACGGTTCCGCCGTCAAGTCTACGGAGGCAGGTAAAGTCGGTTCTGCATTAAGTTACACCGACGTGGAGTTGACTTTCAACGGTATGGAAGGGCGTATAGCGACGGTTTCCACGGCGTTCACCGACGCGACGTTAAAGCAGTTGATACAGACGGGCGTAATCGTCGATAAACCGAGTTATTCTTCGCATTACGACAAATCGTTCACGGAGATACTCGATCTTATCCCGTAATACCCGAAAAACCGTTGACAACGCAATTTAAATATGTTATTATATTTAAACTTTCCGCGGGCGTAAGCGGAAGAAAACCTTGCTTGGATAACACCCAAGCCGAATAGACCGGGAGGTAAAAAATATGACGAAATACGAAATGCTCTACATTATAGACGTTTCTCTTTCCGACGAAGCAAAGGACGCGATAGTCAAGAAGTTCGAAGATCTTGTAACCGCCAACGGCGGCACGGTAGAAAAGACCGACCGCTGGGGAGTAAGAAAATTACAGTACCCCATCGACTACAAGACCGAAGGCTATTACGTTTTAATGACCTTTGAAGCGGCCAAAACGCTCGTCGTGGAGATCAAACGTATCGCAGGCATAACGGACGGCGTGGTCAGAAGACTTATCACGAAAATCTAACCGTTTAAGGAGATACTTATGAATAAAGTAATACTTGTAGGAAATTTAACGAGAGACCCCGAACTTTCGGAAACGGGAAGCGGAGTTTCCATGTGCAGATTTTCCATCGCCGTATCGCGCGATTACGCCAACGCGGACGGCAACAGAGAAACGGATTTTTTCAACATAACCGTGTGGCGCAACCGTGCGGAAGTGTGCGCGAGATACCTTAAAAAAGGCAACAAAGTGGGGATCGTGGGTTCTATCCAGAACCGCACCTACGACGACAAGGACGGCAACAAGCGCACCGTTACCGACATAGTGGCGAGCGAAGTGGAATTCCTTACCCCGAAGAACGCCCAGACAGACGTTGGCGGCGACGAAGAAGTTTCCACGGTAAAAAGAGAAATTCCGAAATTAGAAGAAATAGACGACAATCAACTGCCCTTCTAAGGGCAAAAAGCCTCGATAAAAAAACAGGAGTAAAAAAATGGAAGAAAATATAAACGTAGAAGAACAGACCGTTTCCGAGAAAACGGCTGAAGTAACCGAAGAACCCGCCAAGGATGTTCCCGCGGCGGAAGGTAGCGAAGCGCCCGCTGCTGCGGAAGCGAACGAAAATTCTTCGGCGATAAAGGAAGGCGGAAGAGAAGGAAGAAAATTCGTCAAACGTCTTCCCAAAAAGAGAGTGTGTGCCTTCTGTCAGTCCAAAGCGGAAACTATCGACTACAAGGACGTAAACACCCTTAAAAAGTATATTACGGAAGGCGGGAAGATTCTTCCCCGCCGTATGACGGGTACCTGCGCCAAACATCAGCGCGTCTTGTCGCAAGCGATAAAGCGTGCGAGACTCGTCGATCTTCTGCCCTTTAAAGGCGAGTAATTACCTTAAAAAAACGCAAAATCCCGCGGCACGTTCGCGGGATTTTCTTTTTCAAAAAATAATTTAAAAAATTTTTAAAAAACGGGGTTCAAACGCTTTACAAAAAAACGCGAAAGTTGTAATATATTGACTGTTGAAAGCGTTAAGTTTTCAGCGACGAAACCGCTCATCATTTTCCCCCTTATCATATATTATTCAGGAAGCAGTAAACTTTGTTTATTGCTTTTTGAATTTTAAACGCCTTCCGCGCGTTTTTCTCTTCTTTTTTTCCGAAATTCCGACTTTATGAACTCTATATCCGCAAGTCCGCAACCCAAAGCGCAAACAAGGTATACGGCGGTAACCAGCGCAGTGCAAAGCGCCGTACATAAAAGAGTTCCCAAAGGTTTTAACAGCAGTTTTTCCGCTATCGCGCCCAAGGATATCGCGGGCAGCGTCAAAACCGCGGACAACAGGAAAAATCCCGTAAACTCCGGCTTTTCGGGGCATTTCTTTCCGATAAGCATAAGGTTTAGAATCGTCGTTAAAACGTACACGAAGGAAAACCCGACGAGCAGCGCGTATATCCCGATAAATTTCGGCAAAAACCAGACCGAAAGAAGCATAAGTACCCCGCTTATTATACAATAGACGAGTGCTCTTTTTTCGCACCCCACGGAATTAAGAATACTCGTCGTTATCCCCGAAAGCCCTATGAACGGCACCAGAAACGCCGACGCCGTAAGGTATTTACCGCAATCGTAACTGCCGAACACGATAAGCCCTATCTCTTCCCCGCACACGGTAAAAAGCGGAATAAAGGCGCAGGACAGAAAAGTAGTGAATTTAAGCGCCCTTTCCACGTTGGATTTAAGCGCGAAACGCTTTTTGCCGTAGTAGTTTTCGGATATTTCGGGAATAAGTACCAAAGTAAAGGACGTAATAAGCGTGGACGGCACGAAAAGCAGCGGCACCGCCTGCCCCGCCGCCGAGCCGAACAGCGACATTGCCTGCGATTCGGTAAACCCCGCGCTTACCAGACTTAGCGGTAAAATAACGGAAAGCGCGGCTATCCCAAGGGAATTTACCGTGCGCATGGCGGTAACGGGCGCGCTTGCCGCGATAAGGTTTTTCATTTCCGAAAGCGGGTTGCGGAACTTGTTTTTCCGCACGAAAAATACGATAAAAGCGAGCGTGAACGACGCGACGAAAGAAACGGCGACGGCTACCCCCGCGCCGAACGCCCCGCCCGCTTTATGCCCCGTAACGGTGATGATTATTATCCCCGAAATTATCATGACGATCTCTTCGGTAAGTTCTATAAGGCTGTACGGGAGAAAATCCTTATTGCCCCAGAAAACGCCGCGCAGCACCGAATAGACGGACACGAATATAAGACTCGGCAGAATCGTAAAGAATATTTCCCCGCACCTTTCGTCGGCGAACAAGGAAGAGATTTTGCCGCGGAAAAGGTAACAAAAGGCGACCGTAACGACGGCGAGAAAAAAGGTAACGGATATCCCCGCCGTTATCACTTTCGCAGATTTTAGCGGCTGGTTTTCCGAGCGGTATTTGGTGATAAGGCGGGAAACGGTAACGGGTGTTCCCGAACTTATAAGAGTCATCAAAAAGGCGAAGGCGGTAAGGGCGACCTGATACACCCCCACGCCTTCCGCACCTATGGATCTCGAAAGGTATATCCTGTACAAAAACCCGAGAAACTTTTCGCAGACGGAAAACACCGTAACGATAGCCACCGTTTTAAAAAACTTTCTCACGCTTTTTACCGCCTTGAAACATTTACGGTTTATTCTATTCGGCGGAAAGGATAAATATAATAATTTCGGAGGAGTTTTCCGCTATGAAAGGATTTTTTTACAGGGTAACGGAAAACGACACCGTGTCTTCGGTGTCGTCGAAATTCAATGTGCCGCAATTTTCTATCGTGCGCCTTAATAATTTAACGGAAGAACTAAAAGACGGCGATATTTTGTATATAGAAAAGTGCGACGGCAAAAGTTACACCGTCAAACCATACGACACGGTGCGGTCTCTTTCCCGAAAATTCGGGCTTTCGGAAAACGAATTGAAAGAAAAAATCGGCTCCGACTACGTCTTTTACGGTATGACGATAAATATCTGACGCGAAGTGCGGCACAGTCGCCTTTTGCGTCAGATGGCTATCCTGTTATTTTTGCGACCTTGCGCTATATCTTCTGTCCCAAGACTTGCAAAACGGCGGACGAAATGATATAATTTAGAAAATACGTTTGCGGGTATCCCGCGTTAAGGAGAAAAATTATGAAATACGTATGTAACGTTTGCGGCTACGTTTACGACGAAGATTTAGGCGACCCCGATAACGGTATCGCCGCCGGCACGAAGTTTAGCGACTTGCTGGAAGACTTCGTTTGCCCGATCTGTGCGGTCGGAAAAGACGAATTTTCGGCGGAATAACCGAATCGGCGCTTTGCGGTAAATCCGCAAAGCGTCAAATTTTAAATTTTTCTATTAGTCGTTTGACAAATCGCCTTTAATGTTATACAATATAAAGGCTTGTTTTCGGGCGGTATTATCGCCTTTCGGCTTTTATCCGCCACGAGAAAGGATACTGCCCGAATATTACTTAATATCTTTATGCGCCACTAGCTCAATTGGATAGAGCGTCGGTCTACGGAACCGAAGGTTGGGGATTCGAGCTCCTCGTGGCGCGCCAGAAATCGTTAGGTTTTTCCTGACGATTTTTGTTTTTAGCAAAAAAATGGTTTTCATTAGAACGGGCAGTTCTAATCAATTCTAAACGGTTTTTATCAGAACAAAATCACGCAATTTTACTTTAATCAGTGCTTCTGAAAACACCCTTAAAAATGCCCAAAATGGCGTTTTTCTAACCAAAATTCTAACCAACCCTGCAAAATCTTAAATAAAACACACGCCTTTTCTAACCAAAAATGCACGTATTTTTACACATATTTATGCACAATACGAATTAATTTATCGTTCTTTATATTTGGCAAAAAGTAAAATAAAGTTGCCGTTATCAGCAAAAACCGCGCTTTTATCACGTTTGTCTTGCTTTGTTTTTTGCCGATAATTTTTGTGTAAAAATAGGCGGAGCAAAATTGCTCCGCCGTAATTCATCTTTCCCCGTAAACGGTCTTACTGTTTTTGTTTGTAGGCAAGATAGTCTTCTAAACTATCGAATCCGAGTTCTTTCATTTCTTTAAGCGCGTTTGTCAGTGTGTCGATAGAAGTGTCGTCCTTGCGCTTTTCAGGGCTTTTAACGCCGCCGTAAGCGGCTGTAATCGTGTTTGCCGCCTTGACCTTTGCCGAGAAGTCCAGATGGGAATATACGTTCGCCGTCGTCCCGAAATCGGCATGACCTAACCAATCCTGAATTTCCTTCATCGGAACGCCCGCCGCCAGCATATTGCTTGCGCAACTGTGCCTTAAATCGTGTAGGCGGATATGGCGAAAACCGTTCTCCTTCAATAAGTCCTGAAACTTTTTCGACATATGGTCGGGATACACGATTTTGCCGTTTTCCATCACGCAGACGTAATCGGCGTAGCGCATATCGTAAGTATTGCCGTAAAACGCCTTGTTCTCTTCGATTTTAGCCTTATGACGCAAAAGCAATTCTTCCACAGGCGCAATAAGCGGTAAAGTCCTGTTAGACGTTTTTGTTTTAAGCGTGTCCGAGAGATAGACTTCTTTTTCAACTACCAGAATTTTATGGTTGATTGAAATTAGTTTATGCTCGAAATCTACCGCGCTCCACCTGAGCCCCAGAACTTCGCTCCGACGAAAACCGTAATAAGCCGCAAGCGCAAACGGAACTTCCAAAGGATGACCTTTTATCGCTTCAAAGAACTTTTGCATTTCGTTCTTGTCGTAAAAAGAAATGTTTACGCGGTCTTTGCCTATCGGCTCTAAAAACTCGAACGGATTATCGGGTATAAGTTTTTCCTTATACGCTTTCCTTAGCGCAGGGCGTAAAATGCTGTTATAGTGCTTTAACGTGGTGTTTTTTATGCCTTGCTTTCTTCTCTCCGCATAAAACTCTTTTAAGTCCTTGTCAGTTACGTCTAAAAGCCTGAGTTTTCGCTTATCGAAAAATTCCTTAAAGACAACTATGTAGTGCTTATAAACGGCATATACAGACGGCGAAAGCCTGTCCTTCTGTTCTTCCACGTATTTTTTGCAATACGCCGAAAACAGCATAGCCGCCTGTTTTTTATCGACAGCATCGGGTTTAACGCGGCGTTCGTATTTCTGTAATGGGTTTTGCCTTTCCATCTCGAACTTTAACGCCAACTCTTCCGCAATGCGCTTCGCTTCCTTTTTATTGCCGCGCTCTTTTAGCCCTGTGCCGAACCATTTCTGTTTCCACGAACCCGTTTCGTCACGATAGGTGTAAACACCGTATAATAAACCTCTTTTCGCCTGTATGCTTACGTTCATAATTTAACTCCGTTTTCTCCCAAAAGATACGCGATTACGTTCACTTTCGGGATTTTATACTCTCTGCCTACTTTTCTCGATTTGATTTCGCCGCTTTTCACAAGTTTATACGCCAGCACCTGTCCGACGTTCAGCATATTTTTAAGAGTCTGTACGTCAACGACGTCAGGGTATTCCGCGAACATCGCGGCGTGTTTGTCAAATACGTTTTCATTAATAGTTTTATTGTTATTCAATTTTGTTTCCTCCGAAAATCTTAATGTTGAGGTTCGGGCAGCCTCATTTTCGTCGCCGGCTCATATCATCGCTTTCAGCAACCCCGCTACAATACCTTTAAGGTTTTTCAAAGGATATTCTTTTTCAAATATCTCCGTCAAATAATCTTTTTAGCGACGGCTTTTGGTCTCGCTCTTTTTATTTCCTATTACTTCCTCACGCTCTTTATAGCCCGTCCGGTTTTTATTTGTCGGAAGTGTCCTTCTTCCGATACTGTTCCTGTAATGTCGCGTATCCCGCCATAATGAGCGAAACTTTGGACAAATTATGTTTTAACAAAAACTCGTCTATCTCTTCCGCAACATTTCGGGCAATACTCGTCCCCCAGACCTTGTTTTGCGCTTTTCTTTCTTTTTTGTGCTTGGCTTCGTATTTTCTTCTGGAAATCCGAACCGCGGTATCTTTTTTCTTATCCATAATTAATTCTCCTTAATCCTGCGAAGTAACGGCGCAAAGTATCACGCCGACAACGTTTAACGCCACGTCCGCCACTATAAGTCCTACACCTAACGCTTTACCCGTTACAGATAACGTTTTCCTTAAAATGTTTCTCATAGTTTCTCCTTTCAGTCCACGTAGACTATTTCGTTTAAGATTTCTTCTTCGATAAGCGACTTGATTTCGTTCTCGCGCCGTACGTCTTCAAGATAATTTCCCGTGCGCTTGTATCTCGGATCGCGTGAAAGTTTTTCATACATTACGTCCCACGTTTCGCTTGCTGATTTATCTATGCCGTGCAGATATTCGGGAACGTTTATGAGCGCCCAATATCTTGCGGGATTATGTTCTTCAAGATACTTTTTCGCAAGCGTCCCGTATTTTCCGTAAACGTGTTTTACAGGCGGGTGAGTTTTCCGGTATTCTATTACTTCTTCTACCGTCCATTTTTTTGCTTTTTCTTCCATTTTCGGCTTCCTCCTTAAATTAATGCACTCTCGTATTAATACGAATATCACTTTTTAAGAGAAAAGTCAAGCGTTACACAAAAATATTTTTAAAAAGCTGAAAATTGTATCGCTACGTCATTTTTTTCGACCTCCTTTTTTTGGTGGGTTTTCTTCATTTTTCAAAGCAGGTAAAGGAAAACGCACCGTTTTCGACTTTCAGCAATAGGGAAACCCTATTCACCTTTTAATTTAAGAAAAGTGGGCTTCACACTTGTTCAGACTTTTGCCGCAAGCAAAAGTCAACCGAAAAAGCCCTAAATCAAGTTTCGTGGCTTTTTCCTTATCCTGCTCGAATTTTGCCTTAAAACGCACCGTTTAGCCAAAATCGTTTTTACTCGTTTGCTTGCATATTTGCTTTGCAATTACGCCTTGTTTTGTTTATACTTTTCTACAATTCCATACATATTTAACTGTCTTACTTCTGCATTTTCTTGTATAAACTTGTAAAGATCGTTCAGGTCAACGCCGTCTAATACGGGATTATTCTCGTGTAATTTGCCCGTTATTTCGGGGAAGTCTTCACGTATCTTTACAAGCGTAATGCTTTTTTTCTTAACCTTGCCGCCTTTCTTTCCGCTTTCGCTACGCGCTTTGCTGATATCAAAAGTCTTCTTGAATATATTAAACGCGCCTTGTAATTCGGGTGGTAATTCATTCTGTATCTTTCCGTAAAACATATATCCGCACATCGCTTTTATGTAAACACCCGCGTTCTTGTTGTTAGTCATCGCTTTAATCATATTCGCATAACTTAAACGAAAAGAAAAATGTTGCATACGTCTGTTCAGATAATACGGAATCTTTCCCGTCTTTTCTATTTCCGTTGCCTTTTCAAGTAGGGGGAATATTGCTTCCCACATAACGTTTGCCATATCGTCTTTTGACGGATTATCTTCCGCATCATACAGCGCGTAATTGCAAATTCTCTTGATAAACTTGCCCGCCTCTTCGTCGTTTAATTGTCCGATTGCATCGTAATACATATCGTAAAATGTAAATTGTTCCATAGTTTCCTCCTTGTTTTTGATTATCTTTGTATTATCTTTTGCCGTCGTTTTAAGACCGTCGGCACGTCTTTACATTAGCACATAGGCATCACCTCACTTGAAATTAAATATATTTGTCCCCATATAACCAAGGACACGAAATTTCCTTTTGCAACCGTTTCGGTTAAAAATTTATAAAGCCCCTCACTAGGTAGCCGGCGAAAAGGCACTTTTCACAACCAATTTTGAAAAACTCTCTCTAATAGGTAGCCAAATAGAAAGCCAAAAAGTTGCGCCTTTTTATAAATTTACTGAATAAAAATTTTTCCCTTCACTATATGGAGAAAAATAAGGGCAAAATTGAGGTGTCAAATAAAAAATTCCTTTAAAAAATTTTTGCCCTTCACCTTATAAGGCGTAAAAAATGACGTTAGTTCGTGGTCTTATGGAAGATTTTTGTAATTTGCACTTATTTTTACCCCTTCACTTTAAAGGGCTAAAAAAAGACGTTTGGGGGCATTCGTCTAATATTTTTTATCCCTCTATAATAAAGGACAAAAAAACAGCAAAAGTTCACCCTATATGACAGATTTCTAGAAATTTGTTCGGATTATTTTTTGCCCCCTCTATAATAAAGGGCTGAAAATCGACAAAACGTGTCGGTCTAATTTCATTTTTACCCTTCACTTAAAAGGGCGATTTTTGGGCAAAAGTCAAGGTTGAAATTAAAAATTTATCCTAAAAATTTTTTATCCCTCTATAAAAAAGGGCTGTTTTTAGCCGATTGTTTAGGTTTGAAATTAAATTTTTTATCAAATGAAAGTTTCATATCCCTCTACTAAAAAGGGCTAAACTGCACCCCTAAAACAAAATTTTTTTCAAAAAAAGTCCTTTATTGTTAAAAGGACTTAGATAAAATATTCTACTTAATTGCCTCTTCATTTGTAAGAGCTTTTAGTAAAAATTACGGACTTTTTTATTATTTTCTCTCCGTTCAAAATAAACACTGAAAGTATAAAATATGAATTATGTATAAAACAAAAGACAGGAGTCATAATTTAGACTCCCATCTTCTTGTTATATGCTGTTTAATACATTTATTCCCCACGTTATATTATAATTTTACTACTTGTTGTATATAATTTAAAGTGGGCGCTATCAGTGTGGCTATATGACATACAAAATCATTTTCTAAAGTTAGGTTAATATCTTGGAAAATAAAATTAACCAGTTGGGGCAGGACCAACATAGCGCCTTTTATTTTAACAATTTAGTTTTATTAAAGGATGCTCCAAAATATTTTGTGGCGACACTTTGAACATTGCCGATAATCTTTAATTCTTTATGATATAAAAAGTGTTTATGAATAATTCTTTTTATCATTGATTTTATTAAAACTTCGTTGGTTGAATCATATAATAAATTAGCTTCACTAGTGAACTCATTAAATCTATTTAAGTTTTCCAGCATCATAATATGTTGTATTTTCGCACTGCTTGATTCATTATTGTGAGCCCCTAGAATTTCTATTGTTTTATCAGAAACTGATTTACTTGCACAATTATTATATAAGTTTAGAATTAATGATTCTGCACTAACAATAAGAGCGTCTTTGACTTTAGATTTTGTTAAATCTTTAACGTATTTTTGTAAGTAATCAAATAATTCATCTGTAATATTATCAAAATCTTCGTCGAGATCTCTCAAGATCCTAAAAGCAATTTTATTTGGAAAAGCATAAATATCGTTAACAAAATTGGTTTTTTCATCAGCCTTTAATCTATGGCTAAAGCCCGGCAAAATTTTGCAAATCAAATCTGTAAATCGAAGAGCTTGATGTATTTTATAATCTTCCAACTCAATATCTGATTTATTATAATCGTATAAATTTTTTCTTTCAATTTTATCTGACAATTTAGCTTCTTTCTCAAACCGTTCTTCTCTTTCCTCTTTCGCTTTTTGTTCATTCTTTGTCGGCAGATTATTAATCGTTGGACATTCCATTTTAAATAAAAATCCAATATTCTTTTTATCAATATCTAAATCCACCCAATCATAAAGGTAGCTTTCTGCTTGCTGACGTATAAACTTTAAAATCGACATATTGCTGGTAATATAAGATAAAAAAAGTAATATATCGCCATTTATATTGAAGCAAATTTTTTTTGATATTTCTTCTAATTCTCCATTTCCTTCTCCATTTACATAACGCGAATTAAGACTTTTTGCAACAAAGTATGCTAAATAATTGTTATTATAAAATGAATACATATTGTCTGTTTCAATAAGTATGTTGGATTTAAGCATAACATCGATAAAATTTTTAATATTTACCGATAAACTATGATCAGAATTATAATTATTAATAATATCAATAAGATCAGATGCTGGTAAAGGATATTTTTCTTTGAAATGTATTTCATAAGCTATCTCTTCTAGCAAAACTGAATACTCATCAACATCATTTTCTGAAGCATATCGCCTAATACTGTTGACAATATTATTTTCAAAAACCCTTCCGAATACATTCCTATTCGATGAAGACATGTCGTTATGATTACAATATTCAACATACATTTTTATAAATCTAGGACTTAAAGAAAAAAGCTTTATTTGGTCCTTTATGAAACGATTTATATTATATACATTTGTCTTAACATCTATAGGATTATAATCGTTCAAAAGCAATAATTTCTCAATGTATTCTTCTCTTTTTTGTGTATAAAAAGGAAGTAATCTTACTCGTATAATACTATCATCATTTTCTAATGATTCTTTAGTTATTTGTTTAATATCATATTCATTGAGTCCTTGGTCAATATAAATTATTCTTTTAAAACTTTCCTTAGCATAAGAAAATAGCGCTGATACATATTTATCTTTAAGAGAAGTCAAATCGTCAATTAATAATACTTTATAATTCTTATCTAACTGTTGATATTTCTCAAAGTCTACTCCTCGAGAACTATATTGACATTCAAAAGCAGATTTAATAATTCTATCAATTCTCTTATTATCTAACAAATCATCATTAAGCAATAACGGAACCGCATTCCCAATCAAACTAATATATATTTGATTCAGCAAAAAGGTTTTTCCACTGGAAAAATCCCCTTCAATTGCTATAATTTTTTTATCTTCAATTATTTTTAAAAATTCCTTAAAGTCTTTTATTTCCTTATTTTTCCCTTGATTCAACACTTCAACACCTGGGAAAACAAAATATTGTCTAGTATCATAATTATCATTATCTTTTATTATAGAATTTAAGAAATCTCTATTGGGTTCAACTAAAAATCGAGAATTGTTTTTTTCAATAACAAAGTTTTCACGTTGCTTTTCTTCAAAAATATTTTCTTCATTATTCCATGTAAAAAGAGATGTATCTGCTGTTTGAGAGTCTAAATCAATTAAGATAGTTGTAAATTCAATTTTTTTATTTGGAAAATCTATTCCAGAAGCAATTGACTTAATTATATTGTTTTCTTTTTTACATACCATATCAATATTATCAATATGTTCATGACCGTATAGAAAGATATCGGTTTCTTCAATCAGTTTTTTCTTAAATTGATTGCATGAGTCCCAATCAAACCACTCCGGCCCACGATGCGAAACCGTAATAACTAAATCAACATTCTTTGCTTTGGATAGTTTAACCCATTCATTTTCCGGTAAAAAATGTAGGCTTTTATCATCGTCATTATGCGAATCATTACAAATTGAAAAAAGTTCACTATTTATTAAATTAATTTGAACTTTTTTATCTGCAATTGTAATTATTTTATTCTCCACTAATTTATTGCTGTAAAAATTATGATAAAAATTTGCAAAATCATAAAAACCAGCAAATTTAAGCAGCTCATCCGAAATTTGCTGTTCAGTAATTGTTTCTCTTTTTAATTCACAAATTTCTGATCTGTCTCTGCTTATCCCATCAAAATTAATATCGTGATTTCCTGGGACCATATACGTTGAGACACCATATTGAGGCTCGAACTTTTTCCCAATTAGTTTCCATAGTTTTCCTAAATAATAGCTTGCTTTTTTAAATTCATTAATCTGACCCGAAAAAGAAATGTCTCCGCTAAAAACGATACAACACTTATCAAATTTATCAATTTTGTTTAAAGTTTGCACTTGTGCCTCAATAATGCTATTATCTATGTATGTTTTATCTTTAAAATGAGCATCACTTAAGTGTAATAAAAGTAGTTTCATATTTTTTTATCTCCTGTATTTATTAATAATTTTCTTATTATTTGCTCGTCTGCTGGACAAAAAGTATAATTATGCATTTCCGCAGACCTTATCCACTTTATTTCGTTATGCTCTACCTTTTGCGGAACACCCTCGATGATCTCCGCATTAAATAGTGTTAAATGAACGGTTATATCAGAGTATTTATGAACGACTTCCATAAAGACGTCGTTCGGCTTAACTGTTATATTAAGCTCTTCCTTACATTCACGGATTAAAGCTTGTTCTTTCGTTTCGCCTTGCTCAACCTTGCCACCAACAAACTCCCAAAGGAGCGCTCTTGCTTTATTTACAGGTCTTTGACAGACCAAAAACTTATCTTTATCCCATATAAGCGCCGCAACAACTTCTACCATTATATCTCTTCTATCCCTAAACTCTTCAAGTATTGATAGGTCCCGTCATAGTATTCTGGCAATCTTGTACTATCTTCCCAAAAACCATTAGTGGTTTTATTTGGATTGCCGTAGGGGACACATATTACCATACCAAGTCTTGCACGAGTTAACAAAACACGATATGCGTTTAGCATATACTTTATCTGATCTTGTTTGCTTTCGGTATCACCAATTATCTCATTCCATTTTGTTTGGCCATTGAACCTGTAATAATGCCAATCACCTTTTTCATATCGCAAATCAGCGTCCCAAAGTAAGCAAGTATAATCAAGCTCTAAGCCCTGAACCTGTATCTCTGTAGCTGCATCTTCCAGATAATTTGAAGATCTTGTATCACTTTTATCTTCAAGAAACCAGTGGACCGCATTTTCATCGCCAGAAGGTAAAACGTGAATTGCCAACGGTTTAAATCGTGCAGATTCTTTTGTCACAAGAACACCGGTACGTTCTGTCCCTCTAACTCTACTATGTAACCACCTTCTTGCTTTTTCCATATCCCTTGTTAAAACGATAGGATATTTGTCTTTTATTTCATCATAAATTGATAAAGCGTCAGCATTAAACGATAGCAACGAGTGAACGAAAGCTGACAGTTTTTCAGCCCGAAACGAACGTAAGGAAACAGATAAATGCAAATCCTCCGAATATGTTACATTTCTATTTTCTTTTAATAGTTCATTAACTTTGCCTTCAGCATATTCCTTTTCAGTTAATTTTGGAGATATATAAACGTCCCAATGTTTAAAATCTTCATTTAATGCTTTTATCCATTCAGATATTCCTGCTTCGCCGGTATTTATCTCTTGTCCGCCGCCGACAAGGCAAATAATCGTTGCCCAGTCTTCCCGCTGATCAAGTGACCAAATCAAAAACGCCGCTTCTGATACAGGGAAATTTGGAACCTTAAGCTTGTTGCCATACGTACCGCCCCTCTTTAAGTAATCAGAAAGTCTTTTATGCGTCCAAGAACGTTGTGCTTCGTCGAAAATTGCTATATGCTCAACCTCACCAAAGCCGGCTCGTTCCATTTTCACGGCTTTTTCGGGATCGATTTCAAGCCTTCCGTTTTCAACAGGATTTTTAATTTTTGCTAACATATTATCGCGATAGCGGTGAATCATTTGAATAGATTTACTTACTTCACGACGGGAATCTGTTAATTTTTTATTTTCTCCTCTTTCTCGGCATTTTTTGTAATTATCTTGCGAAAGCGCTTCGTTTAAGACCGCAACTAAAGGACCGTTGCCTGACAAATATACAGCGCCCTCATCTTTTACGGGCTCGGAATTACCCTGATATGTTTGTTTTATTGCGACATCCAGCCCCACAAGCGTTTTTCCTGCGCCTGGCACCCCTGTTACAAAGCAAATACTCTTTTTACGGTTTTGCTTACTATTCTTAATAACTTCTAAAATATAGGATATTGTTTTATCAGTAGAAACTTTATCTGCTTCGTGCCTCGTTATATTTTCAACGGAATGATTTTCATATAGTGTTTTTGCCGCTTCAATTATAGTCGGAGTAGGCGCGTATGGGCTAATAATCCAATTTGCGTCAAAGGGTGGTTCATTATAGAATCGTTTTAGCACTTCATCAATCAGGAATTGAAGGCCCATTTCGCCGGTTACAAGCGGATTGACAACTTTATCGTCATAGACTGACATTATAATACTGCTTGAAGTATTTCGGTAATTTGTAGCTGCTAAAATAGGCACAATTATCCTGTTTTCGCTGAATTTATGAAAATTTTTTAAGTCGAGCGCATAATCAAGCACCTGATCAACGTCGGCCTCTAATATTCTGCTCTCGCCAACCTTAAATTCTACGCAAAAAACTATGCCTTTGAGAAGCAAAACAACGTCAATGCGCTTGCCGAGACGGGGGATATCATATTCAAATATAATTTGTCCGTCACTTTTCGAATAATTGGGAAGGAGTCCTTTCATAATTGATATTTCTGCTCTCCATGCTTCCCTTGTAGTTGTTAATGCTTCACCGTGATAATTATCACAGAGAGTGCCGAATATTGAATTTTCAGCTTCGTTAATGAATTTATCAAAACTACTGTTATATAAGCAACGTGGACTTTTACTCATCATAAATACTACTATATCCTCTTAAAAAAATTCTCTATTTTGTCTCGTATCTCAATAGAGCTTTGATTAAATCCTAAACCAATACCTAATAATTCGCCAACAGTATGCACACTTGCTTTTTTCAACATCATATACAGGGTATCTGAAAAATTAAGGACCTCAATTTTTGCATTATATCTATTATCGTTCTCGTAAAATTTTATTTTGTCAGTAATATTAGCACAAAATACGCCTTTATCTCCTATTGTAAATTTGTCTGATACTTTTTTATATTCAATATCAGGAACTTCTTTTCCAATAAAAGCATCTAATTTAAATGCTCCAACAAATTTACAACAATGGCGATTTCCTGTTTCATATGGATCTAATTGAAAAGCTAACCTAAATGGATTATATCCTTTGTTTAATCTCTCAATTTCAAGCTTTTTCTTTGGTTGATCCATGTTTCTTTCATAAATAGTCAAGCCGTCTCTTGATAATTTATTAGACCAATGCCAATCCTCATACCCATTAATACTACCATCCATAAACACAAACCAAGCAATTATTCCATCACATTGAAAATCTGACAAATCTATACCGCAGCGTTGAGTTCCTCTAAATTTGGTCCCTATTGTTTTGTTGATTAAATCGGTGTGGCTATTACCATAAAAAATGTCACCAACTGAAAATGTTTTCACATGTTTCTCCTTAATTTTGCTAAAATCACCTTGATTTTAGCATAGTTTTATGACATATATATGTCATATTTAGAAAATTTTATCCTAAAACATTATCGTTTTAGGCGGTTCGGTGAAAGAGTAAAATGTCGCCATAGCGGACTTAAAATAAAACACTTCCGTATTGCCGTCGTCTTCATTATACATACTGCGAAGTTCGGGGTAGTTATCGAGCATATGTTTTTTCGCTTCACGCCTATCGTCCGAAACAAGTTCACCCGAAAGCCTTAACCACTTTCCGCCGTCAAACGCACAAATCTCTACGTTGGGGTTTGCATGAATCTGCTTGCTTGTTGGCTTGACTTTTCCCGTTTGGATATAGAGTTTGTCTTCAAAAATATCTACCGTGCCGAACGGTCTGACTTTCGGTTTATCGCCGTCAACCGTAGCAAGGTAATACGTTCCGCATTTCTTCAAAAAATCATAAACTTCTTTCATATTAGTTCTCCTTTTTCTCCATACAACGCCAAAGCGCCATAGGGTGTAGTTTGATTCCGGAAATTATTTCTTCATCTTCAAATAACAGTTGCGGGGAATACTTTTTATTCTTGAAATCTTCAGCGAACTGCCGTTCGCTATCGGAAAACACAAGCAATTCTTTAAGATAATCCTTTATTTCTTCAACTGCTCTTTTATTATCAAACTTTTCCTTTTTAGATAATACCGGATTCAGCATACGAAAACAATCTTTATTGGTAACACCTTCGATAATAGAGTAATCGCTGTCCGCTATATTTGATTCGCCGCCTATGCAATTGTAGAAAATAAAGCACTTTTTCAATAACTCTTTATCAGGTAGCAAGTCGGTATTTATAACTCGGTAAACGTCGTAAATGTCACGCGGCTTGCTTCTTCCGAGAAGCGCGGCAAATTTACTGCCGTATAACTCGTAAACGTTTAACACGTTTATTTCCGTTTCGCCGTTATAATCTAAAACAGAAATCGTTTTCTTTTCAATCGGCAAAATATGCGCCCTGTCAAGAAAATTTATTTCTACTTTAATATTGTCGCGATTTCCGCCGTTATTAAGATATTGGAAAACGTAAGATTCCAGAGCAAAATAAGACTTGCTTGCGTCAGATAAGGAATAACCTTTCTGAAAAAGGATATTTCTCATATATTCGCGTAAACTTTCCTTGTCGGCAAGCATTTCTTCACGCGACTCTCCAATATAATCAAGGTCGATGTCAACAGAAAGTCTCGGCATGTTCATATAAAACAGGTTGATTGCCGTGCCACCTTTAAGAACGAACTTATCGCGCCACTTTGAAGCAAAAACAGTTTCAAGTATGTCAATGAGTCGCATAACCTTTTCAACATTGTCTTTTATAAACCCCGACTCGTTTGCGACCTTAACTATATTTTTTCTGGATAAATCTATCATTTTAATTCTCCGTATTAATAATTCTGTCGGGGACGATAAGCTTCCACTCGTTTATATATTTACCTTTAATTTGCTTATTTTCACGAATATCGTCGTCGCGTAATGAAATATTTTCTTTGCAAACCTTATAAAATCGTTCGGACAAATACGACGGCTTTATAAGTGAAAAGAAATATCCTGCCTTTTTATAAATAAACTTTTTGCCGTAGTTTCTTAAATGTTTTAGTATCTTTTCTTCATCACAATAACTTATTGCAGATATTGCAGTAAAAACTTCTTCTATGCCTCCGGCAACGTCAAGCCTGTCCAGACAATCGACTATCGTTCTTTCGAGTTCTGTTATACGTATTGTAGTATTTTGCTCAATTACTGATATGCCGTCGAAATAATTTGTTCTGAAAAACAAATAATTCAGTTCCCCAATGTTTTGTTCTGCATACTGCGTAGGCGTCAAAACGTGAACTTCCGAATACATCTGGTTACCAAGTCCGTAAAATTCCAGCGCAGAATGATACCCTACAAAAGCATCTTTCTGTATAGCCGTCGCAATCTCAAAACGGTTTGCAAAAATATCCTGTGTTATAGGGTTTATGGTAGCGTAAAGCCCACCCTTCAATTTTGCTATCCTTTCGCTTTTTATGAGGGTGCGGATAGTTGCAAACATCTGGGATTCGGACGATACTTCTTTTAATATATCTTCCGTTTTAAAGATTGCCTTTGTAAGAAAATTATACTTTTCCACCATTAACTCCTATATGCAACATATTATACATTAATTATTTATAAAAGTCAATAGTTTTTAACTGTTTTAAGTGGTGAATTACTTTGAGGTTAAAATTTATTTATTTTATCATACCTGCAAAAAGATTATACACATATTTATTTTATCACAGTTAAAAGCAAACCCATATACGCTTGTGTATGAAAATTTATACGCATAAGCGTAAAACAAGCCCGCCGTAAGCACCGGCGGACTTGAAAGTTTATAAACTGTTAAAACAGATATTAATTTTATACCCGAACGGTGGTAATTGACAGATTTTTGCTATGTATTATACCCGAAAGGGATTATTTTACGAATAAGGTATAGTTATTGAAAAGATATTTCTTTATAATTAAGATTTTCGCTATAACAGATATTTTCGCCGTATATTTCTTTAAGGACTTCCACCTTAATAATCTCTTTACACAAGCCTTGTTTTATAATCGTTCCCTTATCCATTAAAACGACGTTGCTCTCTAAAAACAAAGCGTGATTCGGATTGTGCGACGATAAAATTATTGTTTTACCTTCTTTCGTTATTTCCCTTAATAATGACAAAACGATATTCTGATTTTTTAAGTCAAGTGCCGAAGTCGGCTCGTCGAGCAGAATTATCGGCGTATCTTGCAATAGGCAAGATGCAATAGAAACTATCTGTCTTTCTCCGCCGCTTATTTGCCCCATTTTTTTGGTTAATAAATGAGTTATAGAGAGGCGTTCGGAAATAGTTTGCACTTTATCTAATTGTTCGCTACTAGGCGTTTGGTAAAACTTTAATGAATTTATAAACCCGTAAGTAAGATAATCTTTTACAAAATAATCGTCGGCACTATATGTCTTTTGCGGAACGTAAGCGAATATTTTGCTTCTTTCTTTCATCGACAATCCAGAAACCTTTTTATCCGCATATAATATTTCACCGCTGTCGGCTTTTAATAATCCTGCAAGTAGTTTTATAAAAGTGGTTTTCCCGCAGCCATTTAACCCTAAAAAAACGGTAATCGTTCCGTCTTTTATGGATAAATTAAGGTTTTTAATAACGTCGTCTTTTCCGCTCGGATACTTATAAGAAAGGTGCTGTACGTTAATGGACATTGTAATCTCTCCTTCTTATAAGTAAAATGACGACGAAGATAACTGTGCCAAACAGTCCCGTAACGGCAGATACCGGTAATTCCTGTGAAGTGAAAGTCCTTGAAAAGATGTCTACAAGCATCATAAATATTCCGCCGAAAGTAATACATAGCGGAATAGTTCTTCTCGTATCTCTGCCGACGATAAGTCTGACTAAATGGGGAACAACGAGTCCAATCCAACTGATAGTTCCGCTAAATGCCACTGTCGAAGCGGTCAAAAGTGTTGCTATACCGATAATTAAAAGTTGATAAAACTTATAATTTATTCCTTTTGTCTGGGCTTCTTCCTGGCCTAACGCCACAACGTTTATGCGCCACGATATAGTAATCAAAACAATACAGCAGACTAACACTATCGGCAATAAAATATAGACTTTTTTCATAATCGAGTTTTCGAAGGATCCCATAAGCCAATAGGTAATCGTAGAAAGGGTTGTCATAGGATCGGCAAAATATTTTATCATAGACAATGCCGCGGACATAAAACCGCCCACTATTATTCCGGCTAAAATTAAAGTAATCGATTTGCCGTTTTTGAATTGCCTTGATAAAATAAGCGTTATTAAAACGGTAACTATGCCGAGACAAAAAGAAAGAAGGCTTATAATCGCCGACGAAAATCCTAACAAAATCGCAACCGCCGCCCCGACAGCAGAGCCGGAACTAACGCCGAGAAGATCAGGTGAAACAAGTTTATTTTGGAATATCTCCTGATATAAAAGTCCTGAAATGGATAACCCTATACCGGTTAGTGCCGCAATAATCGTTCTCGGCAATCGTAAGTTAAGTATAATACTTCTTTGCGTAGCGACAGACTCATCTGCAGTAAATACCGCCTTGAAAAAATCGCTCATGCTTATTTCATATTTACCTACGGTCAAGGCGAAGATGAAGACGCAAACGCCGATAATTAAGGAAATAATAAAAAACAATACGGTTTTCTTATTCATCAGTATAAATTCCCGCCGTTAGGTGATAACCCGTTTAACATATACCCGATTTGTTCGTCGGTTAAATCAGTTCCGAAATATTCTTTTACCGAGGTTTTAAGCATACCGCTGACGTTATAATTAAACAAAGTCGGGTGTAATCTGTTCGCCTGATCGTAAAAGAATTCGGGCGACAAAGCGTTTAACTGTTCCATTTGAGTCAGTCCCATAGGTATCGTATAAATCCTATTGTTTTTAACGGAGTCGAGCGTAGTATACGGGGCAGTTGTTTTAATATCTGTTACGTGTTTATTCTGATAAATACCGCCCATAACGAACACGTCGGGATTGTATTCGCAAATACTTTCCGCAGAAGGACGGTTACTATTCGTTTCAAGTATCGCGCTCATAGAATCGAAACCTAAAACCCTGTAAGCATATTCAACGAAAGAACCTTTCGTGTCGGTATATCCTATGCCTTTGTCCTTGTCTCCGCGCACGTAGAAAAGTTTTTCTTTCGGTACGTTATTTTCGGTTAAAGTGCTTTGTATTTCCGAAACAGCCTGCCTGATTTTTGTATTCCAAACGTCAGACTTTTGTTTTACATCGTCTCCGTCCCATATTTTAGTTATTAGTTCTGAAAAAAACGTTAACCTATGGTCAAAAGTTGGCGTTCCGTAAAGATTTACCGATATGGCGTTTATGCCGTGTGCTGTAAGATCGTCCGCTATACGTTTTTCGGGACAAAAAACTAAATCCACACCCCTCGACAAATACGTTTCATAACTATCTTCGTATTCATATCTGTAATGGTTTACAGATTCGGGATAAAACACAGCCGTCCACGGATTGTCCAACAGCTTTTTATCGACGCCGTCGATTTTATCGGCAAGCCCGAAAGCCACCAGCAAATCGTACGTCGAACGACTGCAAGCCACTTTACTCGGATTTTTCTTTATCGTTCTCGTATCTCCGACCATATCGGTGACGGTAACAGTTTCCTCCGTATTACCACCTGAATTACACGCCGTAAACGTGCTACAAACCCCCATTGCCATTATTATTGTTAAAATAAAAACTAATATTTTTCTCATTTTTTCCTCTGATTTTTACGCTGTTTTTTCTCTTTTGTATTTATCGTCCATTAAATATTCGTAATCTTCCGCCGGTATTTCGTTTAACTGATCTTCCGTTATCCCCAATAGCTGCAAAAACTCGTCAAATTCTAAAACCTGTATTTCTTTGCCTTTTTCTATTTCTTCTTTAACATACTCGTATTTAGAACATTTTCTTTCTTCGCCGCCTTCTATTAAGTGATATTTTACAAAAATATCTGCCGTCGATGCTTTCTTTACGTAAGTGCCTCCGCAATCGCAAATCAGTTGAACGATTTTCATCATATTCAAGAAGTTATATGCTTCGTAGTTAAGGCTTATCGAAATATTTTTACCGGCAAGCGATTGTTCTCTTTTTGTTTTAGGCGTTACGCTTTCTAAAAGTCTTAAAAACAATACGTTGTTTTTGCTGCCCTTTATTATGTAATCTTTATATTCGTCTTTTAGTTCTCTGAACTTGCCTTTATTGGGTTTACCCGCAAAGCGCAACATCTTTTCCGCTTCTTTACGGTTATACCTTTCATCTCTTGTTTCTAAAGGCTCATCGTTAAAACCATACTTGAATCCATCCGTTTTGCCGCAAAGCATATCGTCTTCATTAATAAAATCTGATAACGTCTTATTTTGGGTGGCACAAATTTTCTTGGCTAATTCCAACGTAAATTTTGCATCGGTATCGCTTCTGTGCGCACCGTCGGGAAGTCGATGCAGCCATCTTATATATGCCTCACCAAGCCCGACTTTCTTGCTGCCGGAAATCTTTGACTCTAATCTTTGAACGTCGAAAAATTTCATTGAAATCGGTTCTAAATTATACCTTTCACATTCGTCTAAAATATAGCCGACGTCGTTTTTAACGTCAAACCCGCAAACAATGGTTTCCGGATCTTCCAAAAGCTTTTTTATCTTACCATAATGCTTGTCAAATTTAGCACGGCTCTCAACTTCCTTCTTCGGATAGGCTAATATGTTTTTTATTACGTACCAATCCCATTTATCTACGGCAGGGTTCATTATAATATCTTTTGCCGTCGTTAATTCGTTTAAGTTTTCGTCTGCCACAACGTAACCGAAGCTGAATATTTTACCTCTTCTGTCATTACAATTTGCACATTCAAGATCAAAAAATAAGTATTTCATTCGTTAAATCAGTCCTTTGTTCTATTATTATATCAATTTTAAATATCAAAATCAATCTATTTCACCCCGCCAGACACTCAAGCATCTCATCAATATCAGATAGGATTTTCAAATAATTCTTTCTTATTTTATATTTAACACATCTCTCTTTTTTGTATTTGACTTTTTTGCTGTGATCATCTTCTTCTAATTGTTGTTCAAGCCCGACGATTAACCTTTGTTCATATTTCGACTTGCATTTAAGATACGGATTATTATCGTTTATAGCGTTGATTTCCAAATACCTTGCATAATCAATTTTTGTTACACTTAAAATTGCATATTTATGATCGTGCTTTACTCTTGGAAAACGTCTGACCATTGCGGCGGCATCTTTTCCTGACTCCGCTTTAACTGCAAATTTAATCGGAATATATTTGTTCCTGCCGACGTGTCCGCATTTTGCAATTACTTCAAAATAATTTTTCATTTTTAATTTGGTTCTCCTTCGTTTTTCTTGACTCCATTATAACTTAACGGAATCAAGAAAAACAGGACAAGGTTTGACCTACTATCCGTTGTTTTTATCGGAAAGACAAGCGACTATAATTAACCCTATTCCGCCTAAAAACAAACCACCGAAAAACCAGCCAACTGCACTGCGACCTTTACCGTGTGCAATAATAGGGCAGAGTATCATACTAATAACCGTAACTATTATGCCTATGGTTTCTATTGTCAGATTCATTTATTTTACCTCCTTGAATTTATTTATAATTTCAGTAAGTTGTTCTTCAGTTTCGGCTTTTACCGCTTCCGTCAAAAACTTACGGACATCATTTAATTTTACGTTTTCAATATTAACAAATCTCTTTATGCGTCTCAATAGTCTTAATTTCATATTCGCTTCTTTTACCGCTTGATAAAAATTATCGGGTGAACTATCGAATTCTTTTTTAATTTCGTTATAACGCCTTATCGTGACGTTCTCATAATCATAGTGTGAAATAAGATATTGCCGTTTTATTTCGCTTTTTATATCTTCCATTTCTCTCTCGATACACTGCTCAACGGATAATTCTTCTACTTCGGTTATAACGTCTTGTTTCGTTAAATCTTTCTTTGCATCAATAATTGCATCTTCTTTTGAATCGGCTGTAATTACCCATTCAAAAGTGCCTTGATACTCTCCGACGCATTTCCCTTTTACCAGATAATACATTTTCTTTGCTCCTTTTTCGTTTTATGTCTAAATTCTAATTCTTTGCATAAAAAAAGAACAGGACATTTTTTGTCCTGTTCCGCTATAAAAAAGTATATCCTCTCTTATTCGGAGAGGATATCAAAAACGCTTATTTTTAAGAAATCGGCAATTTCTTGAATTATCTTTAAGTTGTAAAGCCCTTTACCCAACCATCTGCGAAGGGTACGGTCTTCACACCCGAACTCAAAAGCAAATGCTTCCTGCGTTCTGTACTTTGATTCTTTAATAAGACGTTTTAAGTTTGCCCCGACAACTAAGCCGAGGTCTTGAGATTTAAGTTCCATAATCTCTACCTCCTTTGCTTAGCCGAAGCAATGCTCCAAAGGTGTCAATTAAAGAACATGCATATTATAGCATTTTTTATATTTTTTTGCAATAAAAAACAGGGCGATGAAATTCGCCCTGCTTTATAGAAAACTGTTTATTTTTGTATTTTTTTCCAATCCCAACTGCCATTTGTTATCACATAAGAAACAGTATTGTCAAAGATATAATAATGATACCAATAGTAGTTATTACTGCTAAAATGTATCCCCATTATCAATAAAACAAACACATAATGTGACCACCCTAATACTGCTTGTATTCCATCTATGGGTGAATTAAAAACATATGGTAATACCGACACAATAAAAACCAAATAGGAAAAAATCTTATATACCAATAATAATCTACTTAACACACCATTGCTGTCTTCTTCTCCAAGTTTTTTATCATAAATGTAAAATCTATGATTCCTAATGTTCCATTTTGAATATGCAAGCGTTTTACTCTTTAGTCTTATTGAATACATTAAATCAAAAACAGGTAAAGCAATTAAAACCACATCTGCTACATACAAATAAGATAACACTACCTTATACACGCAAGACAAAATAATATGCAATAATATAATCAAAGAGTAAATCGCAACGAATATTGAATATTTTTTTATTTGTTTTTTTCTATAGTTTTGAAATTTTCTTTCATCGGGTTCATAATAATAAACTTTTGACGAACTCATATATTCATCAAACGGTTCGCCTATCAAATCACTTATTGTGGGATTATGTGTTTCCGTTTTAATACTCAAAGTTTCTTCGATGGAATCAAGCCTATCAAATACAGATCTTTCTTTGTCCATAATTACTTGTTATCCTTTATCCTTTTAATTGCATTTTTAATATCTTCACCTGTAATTGAGCGATATACGGCATCAGTGGCAACTCTGTTTTCTTGTATTTCGTCATTAAGGTTGACAAGCATATCTAATGCTTTATTAAGCTTTTCTTCCATAGAAGAAATCTTAATATCCTTTAACTTACTTACTTGCTTGTGAAGTTCCCTGTTCTGATCTTCTAACGACATTTTTTCTATTTCAGATTGAGAGAACAAGCTTCTGAACGCCTCTAAATCGCTGTCTTTTAGTTTATGTTGTACTAACGAGTCCCGCAATTCTTCTTTTAAGCCTAAAACTTGTTCTTTAAGAGAAATGTTTTCTTTTTCATAACAGCCAAAAATATCTATAAAATATTGAGCGTCAAATTCGTTAATTTCGACAGCAATGTTTTTTACAAAACTTACAACTGCATAATACATAACTCGCATATATGAAACAATCGTTTCAATTTGTATATGCTTTTCGCCTTTATGTTTATGCGCATTTACTTTTAAAGTGTAATCTTGCATTTTATTATAGATGTGATCATCAATATTCAGTTTTTTAGTAAAAATGTCTTTTACACTTTCTTTTTTCAATATTGCGCCACACGATTCGTGAACGGAAATATCTATAGCAAATCGCTCGCAGACAAGTTTAACAAATTGTTCCTGCATATCGAGATATGCGTCATAAAACGAATTACTCGCCGCTTTTATATTCCTTTCAACGGTTAAATATCTTTCATATAACCTTATATCGATATTTCCCAAAAACTTAAACATTTTTTACCTTCCTTACTCTCTTTTTGCTTGCAATACCCAATTCTACTAACTTTTTACCAAACTCATCGTCTTTTGCAATCAGTAGCAAATCTGTATCAAGCCCGTTTAATGCATTTAAAGTAGAAGCATAATATCCAATAGCAACGGAAGGACTTCCTTTTTCGATTAGCCATAACGTCTTTCTGCTTATTCCTGCGCGCGCGGACACAATCTCGACCGACAAGTTTCTTCTGAGTCGTGCCATTTTTATTTGTTGTCCCATTTCAGATAAAATTTCCGCCGTTTTTGGCAAGACTATATTTTCTCTTTGCATAAAACCTCTTTATTATGTTTCTTATTATATACTTTTCTCGCTTTAATGTATAGATTATGAAACATTATTTTCTAAATTATATAAAAAAATTTATATTTTGTCAATATAATTCAACCTTTGGTTTCGGGGGAGCGACGAAAACGTTCTAATCAAATACCTAATAAAAAATACAGTAAAACGTGCAAGGGAAAAATTATTTTACAGTTAAAAATTCTAATAGATTTTTCTTTATCGATGTTTATCGTTCGTGTATACACGAAAAAACAAAACGCCGAATAGTCAGATAAAACCTGTTCTAATCGGCTGTCGGCAGTTAAAAAACAACGATAAATATCAGTTCAAAACTATCCGTTAAAAGTGCAAAAAAATAGGGCATTTTTGAACGACTACGGAACCAAAGGTTAGGGGTTCGAGTCCCTTATGGCGCGCCAACGCCGCCCGCTTTCAAAAAACGGGCGGCGTTTTTATACAATACGACCTTGTTTTTGCCGATATCGGCAAAAACCGCGTTTTTCAAGCAATAATTTCATTTGACTTTTTGCCGATAATAGCCTTTGTGTAAAATCACGGCGGAGCAAATTTGCCCCGCCGCAATTTTTAGCGTTTAACTTTCTTTCGGAAAATCTTTGAATATAACGCGGCGGGAAGGATATCCCTTATCTTTTATCCAACATAAGGTAGAGATATTTGCAATGGTTTTATCCTTACTTACAACCATATGAAAAAAGCAATCGTCTGTTTCTTTAATTTCTTCTCCGTTCATCCATTTAAGACCGTTTGACTTTGCCCACCGCAAAAATTTTCGGCGTTCGTTTTGTCCTAATACGAAACCTATCTCGCCTTCTTTTTCCAACAGTTCTTCTAATTTCGACATAAAAAATACCTCTTGTAATTTATTCCGCAAGAGATACGAAAAACGCCCGTCGTGAAGACGGGCGCGCGCGACTTTATTCCCCCATCTTCCAAGCATTAGCACCTTACCTCTCGGCAGGTTGCTGTGTAGTCAACGGGCTTGTCCCTCGTACACTCTCTATGGTTAGGTCTATTATATAAAATTTTCGCGCGTTTGTCAAACGCTTTTATCCGTTAAATTGCCGTTAAAAAAACTCATGGCGAAAGCGCAAGGCTCTTCGCAATCTTCGACTTCGTCGCAAGTCTGACACACGGGGCATATCTTCCACCAGTCGTCGTAACTCATTTAAGTTTTCTCCCTGATTCCTTTTAATAATTATAACAGATTTATCGGGAAAAGGCAATATGCGGCGCTTATTTTAAAATACCGATTGACTTTTAAGGTTGGGCGTGCTACCCTTTATTCGGGGGCGCAATATGGAACTATACGAAAAAATAAGAAAGTTAAAAGAAATAATCGACGGATCGGATAATATCGTGTTTTTCGGCGGGGCGGGCGTTTCGACGGAAAGCGGCGTGCCTGATTTCAGAAGTAAGGACGGCTTGTACAACAACCGCGGCGTGGAATTTGAAAAATACCCGCCCGAATACCTGTTAAGCCACAGTTGCATAACGCGCGAACCGAAAGTCTTTTTTGAGTTCTACCGCCAGAAAATGGACGCAAGGCACGTTAAACCCAACGCCGCGCATTTCTATCTTGCAGAACTCGAAAAGGCGGGAAAACTGAAAGCCGTGATAACGCAGAATATCGACGGGCTTCACCAGAAAGCGGGCAGCGTTAATGTTTACGAACTTCACGGCACGACCTTAAAA
>JAEEGH010006044.1_pt1 | contig 29892 bp, 21 predicted proteins | sample 9134181 | NCBI WGS metagenome assembly JAEEGH01 (sample SAMN16246544, study PRJNA631951) | gut metagenome | biome: gut microbiome; feature: rumen; material: DP-attached | host: Bos | place: Iran: Karaj | collected 2018-10 | reverse complement strand
ATAAACGCCGAAGTAGAATCAGAAGCGGAAGAACTTACAGCTGTAGAAAAGGTTAACGACAGTAAAAGGTCGATTCCCGGAAAACAGCGTTTATCTGATGATACAGATGTAGAATCATCAGACGATCCGGGTGATCTTCTCACTGCGACCGATGAGGGAGAGACCATCACGGAAGAGGTTAATGAGTAGATTAAAAATCTTACTTAAGGGGTATTACTTAGCATGGCTGCAACGGTAGCTACAATCGAAGACAAAGAAAAGCTCTGGGCAGATTATGTGAAAGCTCCGTCACAGGCATTAAGGGAGCAGCTCATTCTGTCCTACGCAAATCTCGTTAAGATAGTTGCGGGAAAGCTTGCCATTTATCTGGGGTACAATGTGGAATATGACGATCTCGTAAGTTACGGGACATTCGGACTTATAGACGCCATAGACAAATTTGATTACGGTAAAGGTGTCAAATTCGATACCTATGCTTCTCTAAGGATCAGGGGTGCGATCCTTGACCAGATCAGAAAGATGGACTGGATCCCGCGTACAATAAGAGACCGTCAGAAGAAGATAGATATCGCCATCAAGGAAGTCGAGGCTGAGAGCGGTCACGTTGCGACTGATGCTGAGATTGCCAAGAAGATGAATATAACCGAAGAGGAGTATCTTAACTGGCAGAGTCAGATGAAGGTCACAGGTGTCATTTCTCTTAACGAGTTTATGGAGCAGGGCTCTGATGTTCCTGAAGACCGCAATCACGGTGCCAGATTCGATAAGCCTGAAGAAGTTATAGAGAAGGCTGAGCTTAAGAAGATGCTTGGCGAAGCACTTGAACTGCTGACAGAAAAAGAGCGTAAGGTCATTCTTTTGTACTATTACGAAGAGCTTACATTAAAAGAAATCAGTAATATATTGGAAGTTTCAGAATCCAGAGTTTCTCAGCTTCATACAAGAGCACTTCAAAAGATGCGCGGCAAAATGGGCAAGTATATGGGTATCATTACAGATAGGGTCTAACGACATAGAAGCTTCGGAGATTATGAATGAATGGATATTTTCAGCTTGTTATAGGTAAGGCCGGGACTGCTGTTAAGGTGTTTGGTGCAACTGACGGGGATCCTGAGATCACTACCGGTGAAATAACTGAATATCTGGACAGGAACAGGATAGGCTATGATGTCCTTGCTGTTAATGATGCGGTCAAAAAAATGGGCGGTGAACCTGTTTATTTTACCCAGAACAGGGCCAATCCTGTAAGAGAGCAATATAACATGATCATTTCCGAAGATCAGATGACTGTTGTGATTCGTTTTTATCCTCCGTCTGAAAATGTTGCCGGCGGAGAGAATGGCCAGCTTACGGATTCCAAAGAGGTTATTGGCGATCTGGTCCTTAAAAAGATCAGATACGGCGTTGATAAAAATGCTATAGAAAGTTTTTTTACCAAAAGAGAATATTGTAAGGATTACGTTATCGCAAAGGGAAAGCTTCCCAGAGACGGTAGCGATGCTGTTATTGAATATAAATTCGGGACCAGCAGAAGGCCTCGTCCTACGCTTAATGCGGACGGTTCTGTTGATTATCACAGTCTCAATATCATCAACCACTGTAAGGAGGGAGATCTTCTTGCAGTACTTACGCCGGCAGACATGGGCGACTATGGAACCAGTGTCTATGGCAATCAGGTTAAACCAAAGGCTGTTAAGGTCAAGAGCCTTCACTATGGTCTGAATGTATGTATTTCAGAGGATAAGCTTACACTTACTGCTGAAAAGGCTGGCCATGTGTCGCTTCAGGACGGTAAGGTTGTTGTATCTAATGTTTTGAATCTGAAGAGCATTGATGTATCAACAGGTAATATTGACTATGATGGCAGTGTTATGGTTTCGGGCAATATTGCTTCAGGTTTCAATGTAAAAGCCGGTGGCAATATAGAGGTTAAGGGCACGATCGAAGGTGCTGTACTTGAAGCCGGAGCTGACATTATCATGGAAAGAGGTATCAACGGCGCAGGCGGTGGCACTATCAAGGCCGGTGGTAACGTTGTTACTAAATTTATAGAAAATGCAAATGTTATCGCAGGCGGAAGCGTTAATGCGGAATCCATACTGCATTCAGATGTACAGGCAGGAACAGAAGTCAATGTAACAGGTCATAAGGGCTTTATAGTCGGCGGACATGTTGTCGCAGGCGAGAAAGTAAGCGTCATAACAGTAGGCGGTGAGATGGGGACCACAACAAGAATTGATGTTGGCGTTGATCCTACTCTCAAGTCCAAGATAAGAGACCTTATGACAGAGATTGGCGAATCCAATAAAAACCTTCAGCAGATAAAGCCTACAGTTGAAGGGATAGTCAAAAAGCTTCAGGCGGGAGTTGTCCTTAGCCCTGACCAGGCAGCATACGCCAAGAAACTTATGGCTATGAAGACGCAGCTTGAAAATGATATCAATGATAAATCAGAGAATCTGATGGAACTTCAGGATAAGCTTGCAGACAGCCATGATGCCTTTGTAAGGGTTGAGGGTATCTGTAATGCTGGAACCATCATAACAATTGGGGAATTGTCAATGACGGTGAGTAAGCCTGTTAAGTTCAGCAAGTTTGTAGAAAAAGAGGGAGATGTCAGAGTAGCACCTCTTGATTAAATGGGAGCTTTTTGATCAGCATCATGTTCATATCATAAATTTATGCTTGGGTTATGCCTTTGTGTATCCATAAACAAAGGTAAGGAGGACTGGATGGGAATTGGCGTAGTTATATTACTTGTAGGCGGCGTTATCGCGATCGTTCTTGGATTTATCCTTCCTGTTGGCAAGGACCTTGAAAAGGATGATAAAAAAGCAATGGAATCAGCCGTAGCACAGGCTGTTCATAATTCTATAGAAAAATCCCACGATAAAATCCAAAGAGAAATAGATGATACGATCGAGGAGTCTCTTCTAAAGACGGAGAGAGGCCTGGATCGTATTACCAATGAGAAAATGAGCGCTATCAGTGAGTATGCAGATACTGTCATGAACGATATCCATAAAAACCATGATGAAGTCATGTTCATGTATGACATGCTCAATGATAAGCAAAAGAATCTCACATCTACTGTATCTGAAGCTGAAAAGACGCAAGAACAGGCGCTCCAGACAGTTCGTGATGCAGAGATCACCGCAAGAGCAGCAAGAGAAGCGGCAACCAAAGTCAGCATGATGGCTCACGGCATAAATCCCGGATCTGCCAACATCGCTCCGCCTGATTCTAATTCACCTGCAGGATTCTATGATGCTGCAACACCTCCTGTTTCTTTTCACAATGCAGCAGCCACTAATTTCTTTGAGAATCTTGGAATCGATGGCTACGAGCTTGACGGCACTGTAAGCGGAATTCAGCAGGCCAAAGCCGCCATGGAAAAAAATAACAGAAAACCGCAGAGTTCTGTATTTGGAGACGTTAGAGCAGGTAAATCGGCTCCAGGAACAGATCAGAATATATTCGACGGTATAGACGCCAAGAGCTCCGGATTTGCTCCTCTTGGAGCCAGTGAACATCTTTCGAGCGAAGATCTCGACCAGCAGTTTGCAAGGGTATTTGGAAGTCCTGAAAAGACAGAGGATGATTTCAGTGCCCTTACTGATGAGATGGAAGCAGTAAGGGCAATAGCAGCTGCAGCATCAGATCCCGTATCTGATAAGGTCATTCCGATAAGTGACGGACAGCGCGCATCCAGAGAAGATGATGAAATAAGCGAACAGAACCGTCAGAACAATAAAATAATGGAGATGCACGAAGCCGGCAAATCAAATATTGCAATAGCAAGAGAACTTGGACTTGGTGTTGGCGAAGTAGGACTTGTAATAGAACTTGCACAGAAGAATCGCAGAAAAAGACAGATTTGAGTTTGGTGACAGCCTGAAAGGGGGAGCATGAAACTAAAATTATATTTGCGAGGTCTTGGAATAGGTCTTTTGATCGGAGCTTTGGCGCTTCTTATATTTGGAGGCGTTAATGTGGGAAGTGGAACTGATTCTACATCTGACAGTTCTACTGTTGGACTTGTGACGCCTGTGGAGAATCCTAATGAAAACGAAGAAATCGAAGGCACGCTTTACGCTACTGCGTATCCTATGGAAACATCTTCCTCTGAGGAAAAGAGCAGTGAAGTATCTGAAGAAGGAAAAGAAGCATCTAAAACGATCGACGAAGAACTCACTTCGACAAGTGACACTGTTCCGGAAGAAACTGACGAGACTCAGGAAGCAATATCGCAGGCTCTCGCAAAATCCACCGATGCGCAGCAGAGTTCAGAGACAGCTGAAGATGCTTCAAAGGATGCCACAACAAAGATAGAAGTTGAAGATGGCGAAGCATTTGCGGTTACTGATGAATCTGATACCAAAAAAGATGAATCAGAAACTGATACAGCTAAGAATACGGATACAACTCCATCCGAAGCAGACACTGCTACAAATGAAACTGATACAGGCTCTGCTACGCCGACTGCCCAGGACACTACAGACGATACGACCACAGAAGCTGTCACGGGTCAGTCAGTTGTAGTCCAGATACCAGGTGGAAGCGATTCAGCCTCTGTATGCAGGGTATTACAAAATGCAGGAGCTATAGACGATGCTTCAGCCTTTGATGCATACCTCGTATCAAGAGGACTGGACAGATACATACGTTCCGGAACCTACTATATTACAGCAGGTTCTTCTTATGAAGATATAGCAAAGCTCATCACCGGAAGGTGATGAGCTTTTTTCTGAATTATTTTTGTAAAATGGCAGCAAAGGGTTCTTTATTGTTATCAACTGTATTTTTTTAATAAAAAGCCTTGCGCTTTCTGAGTTTGTATGGTATTGTAGTAGAGCTGTGGAAATTTATAGGGATGTTTATGTCCTTAGATATTTCTACTATAACAAATCAATCACGTATGTCTGTTCTTCGTTCGGGTGCTGCATTGCAGTTGAATGAAGGTCTCTCCCAGGTGTTAACGCCGCTTGGGGCCAAAGAGTGAGGACGTACGGAAGAATAACCAAATGGAGGTAATATCATGAGCGTTGTTACAATGAAACAGTTACTTGAGGCAGGTGTACACTTTGGACACCAGACAAGAAGATGGAACCCTAAGATGGCTCCTTACATCTTCACAGAGAGAAACAACATCCACATTATCGATCTTCAGAAGTCAGTTGGTAAGGTTGATGAAGCTTACAAGGCAATCTTCGAGATCGCTGAGCAGGGCGGTACAGTTCTTTTCGTAGGTACTAAGAAGCAGGCTCAGGATGCTGTTAAGGAAGAGGCTCTTCGTTGCGGTATGTACTATGTTAACGAGAGATGGCTCGGCGGTATGCTTACAAACTTCACAACAATCCAGTCAAGAATTCAGCGCATGAAAGATATCGAGAGAATGCAGGCTGATGGAACATTCGAAGTTCTTCCTAAGAAGGAAGTTGCTGGTCTCAAGAAGGAACTTGATAAGCTTCAGAGAAACATCGGCGGTATCCGCGATATGAAGAGAATCCCTGATGCAATCTTCGTAGTAGATCCTAAGAAGGAACACATCTGTATCCAGGAAGCTCACGCACTTGGAATCACACTTGTTGGTATTTGTGATACAAACTGCGATCCTGAAGAGCTTGATTACATCATTCCTGGTAACGATGATGCTATTCGTGCCGTTAAGCTTCTTGTTGGTAAGATGGCAGATGCTGTTATCGAAGCTAACCAGGGTGCTGAAGTTGAAGCTCCAGTAGCAGAAGAAGTTTCAGAAGACGCTGAATAATTTATAAAACTTAAGTTCAAACCCGCTGTCTCTCGGCGGCGGGTTTGAACATTATCTGAGAGAAGGAGAATAAAACAATGGCAGCTATTACAGCAGCAATGGTAAAAGAATTACGTGAATCAACAGGCGCAGGAATGATGGAGTGCAAAAAGGCTCTTGCTGCTTCTGATGGAGATATGGATGCAGCAGTAGAGTTCCTCAGAAAGAACGGTCAGGCTAAGGCTGAGAAGAAGGCTAGCCGTATCGCAGCTGAGGGTCTTACAGCAGTAGCTGTAAAGGACGAGAAGACTGCAGCAGTTGTAGAAGTTAACTCTGAGACAGACTTCGTTGCTAAGAACGAGAAGTTCCAGGCATTCGTTAATGCAGTAGCTACACAGGCAGTTAATTCTGATTCTGCAGACCTTGATTCTTTCATGAACGAGGCATGGAATGAGGATTCCAGCAAGTCTGTTAAGGAAGCTCTCGTAGAGATCACAGCAGTTATCTCTGAGAAGATCGATATCCGTCGTTTCCAGAAGCTTACAGCTTCTGAAGGTATCGTTGTACCTTATGTACACGGTGGCGGACGTATCTCTGTTCTTGTAGAAGCTAAGACAGACGTTGTTAACGATGCTATCAAAGAAGCTCTTCACAACGTTGCTATGCAGGTTGCAGCTCTTGCTCCTAAGTATGTAGATATGAACGATGTTCCTGAAGAGTACAAAGAGCACGAGAAGGAGATCCTTCTTGCTCAGGCTACAAAGGAAAATGAGGAACTTCCTGAAGAGAAGAGAAAGCCTCAGCAGATCCTTGAGAAGATGCTCGTTGGTCGTCTTAACAAAGAGCTTAAAGAAATCTGCCTTAACGAGCAGGTTTATGTTAAGGCTGAAGATGGAAAGCAGACTGTTGCTCAGTACATCGCACAGGTTGCTAAGGCAAACAGCGCTGATCTTTCAATCAAGAGCTTCGTTCGTTTCGAGACAGGCGAAGGTATTGAGAAGAAGCAGGATAACTTCGCAGAAGAAGTTATGGCTCAGGCTGGACTTAAATAATCAAAACTTTGTTTATCAAGGCTCCGGTTTACCGGAGCCTTTTTCTATCTATGGGGCAATCAAAGGATGTGATTTGTACATGTTTAGAATTACATGGATGCAATTCTATGTACTCTCTATATTGCACGTTGCCCTAATTTAATAAATGAGTTAAAATATTATATGCGCTAATGGATTTTACTTGGCAGCATGGTATTGAAAAGAGGATTTAGAAATGGCACAGCCAGTTTCTATTAAGGGGACAAAGTCTGGTATCATTCTGGTACTCGATGAAACAATTCCTTTTATACAATTAAAAGCGTTAATAGAACAGAAATTTGCAGAGGCATCTGCTTTTCTTGGTAATTCAAGCATGGGCCTTTTGGTTAGAGGTCGCAGACTTTCAGAAGCAGAAGAGGCTGAGGTTCTTGATATTATTTCAAGAACAACAAAACTCAGGATCGTATGTATTCTTGATGAGGATCATCCTCTTGATACAGCTTTTGCAAAGATGGTATCAGGAGCAGGCTCTGTAGAGACTGCAGCTAAAGAGCAGATACAGCCGCAGGCAATTAAGCCGCAGCTTTCAAACGAAGAAAGACAGCAGCTTATGGACCAGGCCTACAATGAAGCTTATCAGGCTGCATTTGAGCAGATAGGCGATGCCAATGCCAGGATTCATGTTGGTAACATTCGTTCGGGACAGGAGATAATATCACAGCATTCTATTATTGTTTTTGGCGATGTTAATCCCGGAGGAAGCATTGTCTCCGCAGGTTGTATCTTTGTATTTGGAGCATTGAAAGGTAATGCATTTGCAGGCGCTACAGGAGATCAGAATGCTTTTGTTGTAGCTACAGATTTTAAACCTTTGCAGGTCAGGATTGCAGATGCGATTGCAGTTTCAGAAGAGGAATCTTCATCTAAATCAAAAGGATTTCTTAGAAGAAAAGCAAGCCGAAGCGTTGTTCCGGGACCTGAAGTTGCCTACACATATCAGGGCGCGATCGCAAGATCTGAATTTAACAGTAAATATCTTAGAAGTAATCAGTTTTTCAAATAATAAGATAATAAAATCACACGATTTTAATAAATAATTTTCTTTGGAGGAAGGCTACAATGGGAGAAGTTATAGTTGTTACATCTGGTAAGGGAGGCGTAGGTAAGACTACTACTACAGCCAATCTCGGTACCGGTCTTTCATTACTTAACAAGAAAGTAGTTCTGGTTGATACAGATATAGGTCTTCGTAACCTTGATGTTGTACTCGGACTTGAAAACCGCATTGTTTACAATCTTGTTGATGTTGTTGAAGGTAATTGCAAACTTGCACAGGCTCTTATCAAAAATAAGGATAATGCAAATCTGTATCTTATTGCAGCTGCACAGCAGAGAGATAAGAATGCAGTTAATGAAGAGCAGATGAAGAAGCTTACAGCAGAGCTTAAAGAGCAGTTTGATTATGTTATCATTGACTGCCCTGCAGGTATTGAGCAGGGATTTAAAAATGCCATCGCAGGCGCTGACAAGGCAGTAGTTGTTACTACACCTGAAGTATCAGCCGTTCGTGATGCAGACAGAATCATCGGACTTCTTGAAGCCAATGAGATGAAGGATTCACAGCTTGTTGTTAACAGATTAAGACCTGATATGGTTAAGCGTGGCGATATGATGAGCGCAGATGACGTTGTTGAGGTTCTTGCGGTTAATCTTCTTGGAATCGTTCCTGACGATGAAGATGTGGTTGTTGCTACTAACAGAGGTATACCGCTTGCAGGTAACGGCAAGTCACTTGCAGGTCAGGCATATATGAATATCTGCAGACGTTTGAATGGAGAACAGGTTCCTTTCCTTGATCTTGATACTAAAAAAGGATTTTTCAGCAAATTATTCAGTAAATAAAAACTACCAGGCGGAAGGGGAGACGTACAATGAAACTGTCAGATTTGTTCAAAAAGAAAAGTTCAGGTGATGTTGCAAAAGACAGACTTAAGATGGTTCTTGTCTCTGATCGTGCTAATTGCTCACCTGAAATAATGGAACGTATTAAGAGCGATATTCTTGAAGTGCTTTCCAAGTATGCTGAGGTAGACAAAGACCAGTTAGATATTCACATTACTCAGATGGAAACAGATGAAAGCGGTACTAACTCAGTACCTGCTTTGTATGCAAATATTCCGATCAGAAATATTCATCACACAGCAAAATAATGCACCAGGAAGGTTATTATGACAGGACTTACTGCACAGGAGGCGCAGGACAGATATATACGTGGCTATGGCAATACTCAGATTGATAATGCCCAGAAATCCACGAAAGATATCTTAAAAGAAAACATATTTACATATTTCAACCTGATCTTTACTGTGTTGGCGGTTTTACTTATAATCGCCGGCTCATACAGGTCGCTTACATTTTTACCGGTTGTTATTGCAAATACCCTTATCGGTATTTTTCAGGAGCTTAAGGCTAAGAAGGTTTTAGATAACCTCTCGGTTCTTAATACGCCTACTTGCCAGGTTTTAAGAGATGGTGAGGAGATAACAGTTCCGATTCAGAATCTGGTTATAGACGACGTGATAGTTCTAAGAAGCGGCGCACAGATTCCGGCTGATGCAATAGTTATATCCGGTGAAGTCAATGTAAACGAGGCACTTCTTACAGGTGAGGCGGACGAGATCAATAAAAAAGTTGACAGCGAACTTATGAGTGGTAGTTTTGTTGTCAATGGACTTTGTTATGCACGTCTTATTCGTGTTGGCGAGAAATCCTATATATCACAGCTTACCCTGCGTGCCAAGAAGATGAAAGCCGGTGAGCAGTCAGAGATGATCAAGTCCATAAACAGGATAGTCATTTTCTCAGGTATTGCCATTATTCCTGTTGGCGTAACGCTCATGTGGCAGTCTCTTGCTCTTGGCAATAACTATAGCGAAAGCATAGTTTCTATGGTTGCCGCAGTTATTGGTATGATTCCTGAAGGCATGTACCTTCTTGTGAGTCTTGCCCTTGCCATGAGTGCTGTAAGACTTGGTATGAATCAGGTCATGCTTCATGACATGAAGAGTACAGAGACGCTTGCGAGGGTAGATGTCCTTTGCGTTGATAAGACTGGTACTATCACCGACAACTCAATGCTTGTATGTGACATCATTCCTGCAGAAGGAAGAAGTGAAGAACAGCAGACACAGGATCGTATCCGAATGTCGGAATACATAGAAGCCCTTCCTGATGACAATATGACCATGAAGGCGCTGGCGGATTATTTCCCGTCAATGGGAGCCAGAGGATGTGTTTCTAATCTGCCATTTTCATCAGTCAGAAAGTATTCCGGTGTTCAGTTTGATGACAAGACCTATGTTCTTGGCGCTCCTGATATAATCCTTCAAAAGGATTATGAGAAGTACAAGCCACTTGTTAATGAATATGCAGGTAAGGGACTCAGAGTTATAGTTTTTGCTGAATACTCTGATGAAGAGTCATCTGTTCCTGTTCCTGAAAACGGAACCGGAGATGGCAACGTTACTCCTGTAATGTTCGTTCTTTTACAGAATCCGCTTAGAGAGAATGCGGCTGAAACCTTTGCTTATTTCAGAAAACAGGGAGTTGAAGTAAAGGTTATATCAGGTGATAACCCTGTGACTGTATCAGAGGTTGCAAGACAGGCCGGAATCGAAGGGGCAGAGAAATATGTAGATGTTCGCCCTCTTAACGATGAGATGCTCTTTGAAGCCGCAGACAAGTATACAGTATTTGGAAGAGTTCAGCCTGAGCAAAAGCAAAAGCTTGTTAAAGCTCTTCAAAAAGCCGGTCATAAAGTTGCCATGACCGGTGACGGTGTTAACGATATTCTTGCAATGAAGGATGCAGACTGTTCTATAGCTATGGCGGCAGGTTCAGAAGCAGCCATGCAGGCTGCACAGGTAGTCCTTCTTGATTCTGACTTCTCACACATGAAGCAGATAGTGTCTGAAGGTAGAAGAGATATCAACAATATCACAAGATCAGCTACACTGTTCCTTGTTAAGAATATTTTTTCACTATTGTTATCGATATTCGCTATTGTCAGCCTGATGACATATCCACTTCAGGCTTCGCAGGTAACATTTATCAGTATGTTTAATATTGGTATTCCTGCTTTCTTCTTTGCTCTTGAAGATAATACCAAGAGAAGCAGCGGATCATTTTTGATCCATGTCATGATGAAAGCTCTTCCTGCGGCTATCACCGACTTTTTGGCTATCGCAACTCTGGTAATATTTGGCGAGACTTTTGGTGTTTCAACCGAGGATATTTCAGTTGCGGCAACCTTTGTAATGACAATTGTCGGTTTTATGATACTTATCCGTATAAGCTCACCTATGAATAAATTCCGCACAAGAGTTATATTTGGGTGTATTATAGGAATGGTATTTGCAGCAATTGTGTTTAGTGATCTGTTCGCAATTACGTATGTATCTAAAGAGTGTGTAATGCTCTTTGCACTTTTTGTAATTGCCACAGAGCCATGTATGCGCTATCTTACAAAACTGTGTGAGTGGATAGAAAATAAATACAAAAATAGGAAAAGGAAGTCATAAAAATGTCTGAAGAAAAGAAATATGATTCATTAAAACTTGAGAATCAGCTTTGTTTTCCACTTTACGCTTGTTCAAAAGAAATAGTAAGGTCGTATAAACCTTTCTTGGACAAAATTGATCTGACTTATACACAATATATTACAATGATGGTTCTTTGGGAAAAGAAGAAGGTCAATGTAAAAACCCTCGGAAAGTGTCTTTTCCTTGATTCAGGTACGCTTACACCTGTACTTAAAAAACTTGAAGCAAAAGGTTATATAAACAGAGAGCGTAATGCAGCTGATGAAAGAAATCTTGAAGTGACAATCACTCCTGCAGGAGAAAAGCTCAGGGATGAAGCCCTTTGCATTCCTGAAAATATGGGCTCTTGTGTAAAATTAACCCAGGAGGAAGCTCAGGTTCTATATAAATTACTATACAAAGTTATAGGAAATATTAGAGAAGATTAATTTTTGCTTTATTTAATTAAACGATATCTTGTGATATACTGTTAAAAAGTTTTTCACAAGAATATTGAAAGGTTTTAGGCCGAAGGGGACGGCAGGTATTTATATGAAGTTTAATCGCGTTGATGATACACGTGTTGAATGTATTATTTCGGAGGAAGATCTGGAAGAGTATGGTATTGGTCTTCAGGATCTTCTGACCAAGAAAAAAGAGGCTATGGATTTTCTCAGGGAAATTATCGAAAAGGCTGAGGAAGAAGTTGACTATAAGCCAATGGAAGGCACTTGCATGCCAATGCAGGTTACAGTAACTCCTGATAATCGTATCTCTATCACTTTGAGCGAGGATCCGGATGGAACTATTCAGGATCTTCTTGAGAAGCTTACTCATGATGCAGGAATTCAGTTTCCTAAGAATTTCCTCGAAGAGCTGGGCGATGCTCCTGAACAGGAGAGAATTGAAAGGATCAATCAGTATCTTCAGCACATTCACGAAGTTGAGACTGAGAAGCATGATATTATAAAGAATACATATCCCGGCAAGCATAATGCTGGAAACGGCCTTAATAAAAAGAACAATAGCGAGCGCCTTTCTCAGATCCGTGATAGCAAAAGAAAACGTAAATCTTTTGCTCTGGACAGACTTGAGTCTACAGGCTTTGTTTTTTCTTTCACTAATATGGCTGATATCATAAGATTTGCACACATGGTAACAGGCAGGATAAAGATGCAGACAAGCCTTTACAAGAATCCTAAGGATGACCTGTATTATCTGCATTTTGAAAAAGGTACTGACAGTGTGGCACATTTTGCTTCAGTATTTACTACTGCATATGAATTCGGCAATTTTGTAACAAGCAGCCCTATTTATATCGCTAATGTAGAAGAGAGCTATGAAGCTATTATAAAGACTAAGGCTGTTGATACACTCAGAAGCTTTAGCGCATGATACATGATTTCCTGATTTTCTTTTAGAAACTTGGGAAATTGTGTATATGTTTTGATTATTGAATTGAATGGAGATTTTTATGAGTCATAAAGACGAGAGCGAGCAGGTTAGGCTTAATAAGTATATAGCGCAGTGCGGCATTTGCTCTCGCAGAGATGCTGACAAGATCATCGACGAGGGTCGAGTATCTGTTAATGGGCAGCCAGCTCTTGCTGGTACCAAAGTTAACCCTGGCGATGTAGTAAAGATTGATGGCAAGAGAATCAAACTTGTAAGCGAGACCAAAGTATATGCATATTATAAGCCGGAAGGTGTTGTCTGCACGCAGCGTGATGCTCATGCAAAGCGTACTGTGGCAAGTGAAGTCAAGACTCCGGTAAAGGTTAATTACGCAGGACGATTGGATGCTAATTCAAGCGGACTGCTTATTTTATCCAATGATGGCGAGCTCATTAACAGAATGATGAAGTCTGCTAATGATCATGAGAAGGAATACGTTGTAAGAGTCGATAAAGAAGTCAACGGAGCCTTCCTTCGTCAGATGGCAGGCGGAGTATACCTTGAGGATCTTGATGTTACTACCAAGAGATGTAAGGTTGTTAAGACAGGAAGAAATTCTTTCAGGATCATCCTTACTCAGGGTCTGAACAGACAGATCAGACGAATGTGTAAGGCGCTTGGCTACAACGTAAGAGAACTGATGCGTATCAGAGTTCTTAATATACAGCTTGGTGATATGAAGCCCGGCGAAGTAAGAGAGATTACAGGCAAAGATTTGTATACATTGTATTCAAAATGCGATCTCAGGAAAGAGTGATATTTCCTGGTTCAAATAGGTTCTTATAATTATTTAATATAATTCAAAATCCGCACTAGCTGCGGATTTTGTGATATCATGATATTTGATTTTATAATATTTTAAGTGAGGACATATAGTGGGAGAGACTAATTTAATACAAGAATACAAGAATCTGTGTGATACTATCAGATACCACATGGATTGTTACTATAATCAGGATGCTCCACAGATAAGTGATTATGAATACGATCAGCTTATGCTTCAGCTTAAGGAAGTTGAGAAAGAGCATCCTGAACTTATATCTGAGGATTCACCAACAAGGATCATCGGCGGCTCTGTAAAGAGAACTGCAGGCGTTACTGTAGAGCATGATGTTCCTATGCTCTCTATTCAGGACGTATTCACCAAAGAAGAAGTTCTTGAATGGGTTCACGACGTAAGAGCTATGCACCCTGACGTTCGTTTCTGTGTAGAGCACAAGATCGACGGACTTTCAATGAGTATCAGATACGAGAATGGCAAGCTTTCTCTTGCAGAGACAAGAGGCGACGGTCTTATAGGCGAAGATGTTACTTCTAATGCCCTTGTAATACCGGATGTTGTCAGAAGCATCTCATCTGACTTTAATTCCCTTGAAGTTCGCGGTGAAGTATACATGAGCCACGAAGACTTTGATAAGACCAACAGGATTCAGGAAGCTCATGGCAAAAAAACTTTTGCCAATCCCAGAAACTGCGCAGCAGGAACTCTTCGCCAGCTTGATAGTGGAATGGTAAGAGAACGCGGCCTTTCAATGTTTATTTTTAATATACAAAGATCTGATCCGCAGATAGCTTCTCATTCAGAAGGCCTTGAAAAGCTTAAAGCCATGAAGATGGCAGTGGTTCCGTCAACGGTCTGCACAACAGATGATGAGATACTGGCTAGAATTGATGCAATAGGAGAATCCAGAGGAACACTTCCTTACGATATCGACGGAGCAGTTATCAAGATAGACCAGATTGCTTACAGAGACGATTTCCCGGCAGGATCCAAGTATTCAAGCGGACATATAGCTTATAAGTATCCACCTGAAGAAAAGGAAGCTGTGATCAAGGACATAGAGCTTTCTGTAGGTATGACAGGAAGAGTCAATCCGACAGCAGTATTTTCAGAAGTAAGGCTCTGCGGAACAACAGTTTCAAGAGCAACTCTTCACAATCAGGATTTTATCGACAATCTTGGAATAGGAATAGGTCGCACTGTACTTGTTTATAAGTCAGGTGAGATCATCCCCAAGATCAGAAGCGTTGTTGCTGATAAGAATCCTGCAGATTCAGTTACATTCAAGATCCCTGATATCTGCCCTGTATGCGGCGGCAAGGTAGTCAGAGAGCCTGATACAGCTGATATGGTATGTATTAACGACGATTGCCCTGCTAAGCTTGAGAGACGTATCATCAACTTCGTAGGCCGTGATGCTATGGATATCAAGGGCTTTGGTGAAGAATATATCAGAACCCTTATAGACAACGGTTATCTTCACGATATAGCCGATATATACCTTCTTAAGGATCATAGAGCAGAACTCATAGAAAAAGGCCTTATAGGCAAGCAGAAGGGCACTGACAACGTTCTTAATGCAATTGAAGGGTCTAAATCAAATGAGCCTGCAAGACTCCTAACAGGACTTTCTATACCCAATGTAGGTAAGACTTCTTCAAAGACTATCATGAAAGCCTTTGACAGTATTGATGACCTGATGCATGCAAGAATTGATCAGCTTGTAGAAGTTCAGGATGTAGGAGAGACTACAGCTCTTTGCATCCATGACTTTTTCCATAAGGAGTCCAATATTAAGCTCCTTGAAAGACTTAAGGAATACGGCCTTACATTTGCAGCCGAAAAGACTGAAACAACCAGTGAACTTGCAGGCCAGACCTATGTTATAACGGGAAGCCTTGAGAAATTCGCTAATAGAGATGCAATGGTGGCCTTTATTGAAAGCCATGGCGGAAGCGTATCAGGAAGCGTTTCCAAGAAGACTTATGCACTTATCAATAATGATATTACATCTAATTCAGGTAAGAACAAGAAGGCAAAGGAACTTGGAATACCGATCATTACTGAAGAAGAACTTCTTAGCAGAGTATCAGAATGATATTTTGAGAATTAGAAATTATTGTTGCTTTGAAGTTGGAAATTTGTATTTATTATGAGTTTCTTATTTGAGTGATCCAATAATATATGGATTCTTGGAATCATGCTTGTATGATTCCAAGAATCTATTACGACATTTATATTTAGTGGAGAATCAGTTATGCCTATTAAGATACAAAATGATCTTCCTGCAAGGGAACAGCTTGAAAAAGAAAATATATTCGTTGTAGATGAAAACAGGGCTATGCACCAGGATATCAGACCCCTTTCAATCTGTATCCTTAATCTGATGCCTCTTAAGGAAGATACTGAGTTACAGCTCCTTAGATCCCTTTCAAATACACCACTTCAGATTGATGTGACATTTATGAGGGTAAGCTCTCATCAGGCGGGACATACATCTACAACCCACCTTAACAGCTTTTATAACACATTTGAGGAGCTTAAGGACAATCATTACGACGGTATGATCATTACAGGTGCGCCTGTGGAGCAGATGGACTTTGAAGAAGTGGATTACTGGGATGAACTCTGTGAGATCTTCGAATGGACCAAGAAGCACGTGACATCAACCTTCCACATCTGTTGGGGCGCACAGGCTGCTTGCTATTACCACTTTGGACTTAAGAAGATCCAGCTTCCTCAGAAGCTCTTCGGAATCTATGCTCATAAGGTTTCAAACAGAAAGGTTCCGCTTATAAGAGGATTCGACGACGTATTCTACATTCCTCACAGTAGATACACATCAGTCCCGATAGAGGATATTCATAACTGTAACAAGCTGATCGTACTTGCCCAGTCTTTTGAAGCAGGAGCAATGCTCTGTATGACAAAAGATGGAAAACAGATATTCAGCTTCGGTCATGCAGAATATGACCGCTACACACTTGATAGTGAGTATAAGCGCGATATTAGTAAGGGGCTTAGCACACCGCTTCCAAGAAACTATTATCCTGACGATAATCCAAGCAATAAGCCAAGGCTTACCTGGAGAGCGCATTGTAACCTTCTGTATTCAAACTGGCTTAACTATTACGTATACCAGGCAACACCTTATAAATGGGGCCAGATCTTAGATGCAGAGAATATGGTCAAAGCATCCAAGGCACTTACAGAGAAGACGGATTAATACAATTAGTAATATTAAAAAGCTATGCACAAATGATTCTCGATCATTCGGAGCATAGCTTTTTTATTATCAAAAAAATGCTCTGCTAAAGATGTTTTAAAAATATATCTATCGTAAGACTTTATTTATCAGTATAGCCTATATTAAGACGATACCAGATGAAAATTAATTAACGGAATAACGTAAAAATCGTTTGAAAAACATACCTGAAAGATTTAAAATATATATATGGTGTTGTTTGAAAAATAAGATATGGTTTTAGCAATTCAGCTGTCGTAAGGTGTTGGAAGATACTGATGACACCTGCATCTTAGTATAAGAAAAGGAGATTTTATTATGGCTCTCAATCTTGAGGAGGAACAGGTAGAAAAGAAGGAAGTTAAAACCAGAAAGAAAACCAAAAAGACAAGGGAGCTCTTAGAAGAAGCGGATCGCCAGATGCAAGAGCTTCACAGACAGCGCGATGAATATGAAGATGTTCTTGCTTCTTTGAATAAGCAAGCTGATGACCTTGGTGAGAAGAATGCAAAAGGTCTTAAGGTTGAGCATGTGAAATTTGGAGAAGGCAAGGTTACTTCTCAGGATGGAAAGTATATAGAAGTTAAATTCGGTAAGGTTGTAAAGAAATTCGTACTCCCCGGCGCTATTGCAGAAAAGCACCTTAAAGTAAGTGATGAGGAAATTCAGGAATATTACAACAAGAGTGATGATATACACAAACAGATCCTGAAGGTTCAGATGCAGCTTCGATCTACGGATTTTGCAATTGAACGTCAGGCTGATAATATTGAAAAGCTTAATCAGAAGGCTTGATAATCCTAAAGAAATACTTAAGATCACTAAAATAGAAGACATTATTATTTGAAGTCATAAGGGATGATTCGAAGTTAAGTAAAGAATTAAACCTTAAAGATATTAATTAAGGTTCTGTCGCAACTATAAATGCGGCAGAACCTTTTTCTTTCAGATCCTAAATATCTATGGATAGCACTATTCACATGGGTGTCCGTAGATATCATTATTTAATCAGATAGCAACCTTTTCACTATCACTGGAAGTCTTATCTTCATGCTTCTTATCAGATACCTTCTTGTTAGCAGTAGAGAGCATAAGCTTGATTCTGTTAAGCTGGTTAACTTCAGAAGCACCCGGATCATAGTCGATAGCAACTATGTTAGAACCAGGATAATGTCTTCTAAGTTCCTTGATAACACCCTTACCAACTACGTGGTTAGGAAGACATCCGAATGGCTGTGTGCAGACGATATTGCCAACGCCTTCTTTGATCAGCTCGATCATCTCACCTGTAAGGAACCAACCTTCACCTGTCTGGTTACCGATATCTACGATAGGCTTAGCATATTCTACAAGCTTGTAGATGCTTGTAGGAGCTTCAAAGTGCCTGGATGCTTTAAGAGCCTTAGTAGCACCGCCGCGAAGCTTCTCAAGAGCCCAGATGGCAACCTTCATAGCTTTGGCAGTCTTCTTGCTTGTTCCAAGGTATTCAGCTTTGTAGATCTGGTTGTAGAAACAGTAGAGCATGAAGTCTAGAAGATCAGGAACTACAGCCTCGGCACCTTCTGATTCAAGAAGGTCAACAAGGTGGTTGTTAGCAGCAGGAGCGAACTTAACAAGGATTTCTCCAACGATACCAACTCTTGGCTTAACCTCATCTGTGATCTCGATATTATCAAAATCTTCAACCATCAGACGGCACATCTTCTGGAATCTGGCCATATCAGTTGTAATATTTATATTCTTTTTGGATACAAACTCTCTGCAAGCCACTAGCCACTTCTGATGAACCTCTTCTACAGAACCCTTAACCTTCTCATATGGACGCATTCTATAGATACATCTCATCATGATATCGCCAAATACAGCAGCATAAGCGGCACGCTTGAGCATCTCAAAGTCAATCTTAAAGCCAGGGTTGGACTCGAGCTTAGACAGGTTGAATGAGATAACAGGAATCTGCTCCATGCCGGCCTTTTTAAGAGCACGTCTTATAAAGCCTACATAGTTGGTAGCACGGCATCCGCCACCTGTCTGAGACATAACTACCGCAGTCTTGTTAAGGTCATACTTGCCTGAATGAAGCTCATCCATGATCTGACCTACAACCCAGAGTGAAGGGTAGCAAGCGTCGTTATTAACATACTTAAGACCAATATCGATGGCATGCATGTTGTCATTCTGCATGACAATAAGGTTATAGCCGCATGCACGAAGGGCAGTCTCTAAGATATCGAAGTGGATAGGAGACATCTGAGGACACAGAAGAGTATATCCTTCCTCCTTCATTTCCTTTGTAAAAAGAACTCTGTGGTTAGCACAGTCACGTACAGTAGCGTGCTTACCTTCCTCTTCACGAACGCGGATAGCAGCAAGAAGTGATCTTACACGGATTCTTGCAGCGCCAAGGTTATTAACTTCGTCGATCTTAAGACATGTATAGATCTTATCTGAACCGTTAAGGATATCAGCAACCTGATCAGTTGTAACAGCATCAAGACCGCATCCAAAGGAGTTAAGCTGGATAAGGTCAAGATCTTCACGTGTACGAACATATGATGCTGCAGCATAAAGTCTTGAATGATACATCCACTGGTCTGATACGATAAGAGGTCTTTCAGGTGTTCCAAGGTGTGAGATGGCATCCTCAGTAAGGACAGCAACACCATAAGAACAGATCATATCCGGGATACCGTGGTTGATTTCAGGATCGATATGATAAGGACGACCTGCAAGTACGATACCGTGGCGGTGGTTGTCTTCGAGCCACTTAAGGGTCTCTTCACCTTTTTTCTTAACATCCTCGCGGCACTTTGAAAGCTCGTCCCATGCAAGGGTAGCGGCTTCAACAAGCTCTTTTTTCGGAATCTCAGTGAATTCCTTGGTAAGAGACTGAAGGATTGTATCAAGTGAAGTGAAAGCCATGAAAGGATTTCTAAGTTTAGCTTTACCGGTAGTTATAGCTTCAACGTTATTTTTAATATTCTCAGAATAAGATGTAACGATAGGGCAGTTGTAGTGGTTAGGTGCGCCCTTAACTTCCTCACGCTCGTAGAAAAGACCCGGATAGAAGATAAAATCAACACCCTTGTGAATGAGCCATTCTACATGACCATGACTGATCTTGGCAGGATAGCACTCTGACTCTGAAGGGATGGATTCAATACCCATCTCATAGATCTGGTGTGAAGATCTTGGAGACAGAACTACCTTATAACCAAGCTTTGTAAAGAAGGTGTGCCAGAAAGGATAGTTCTCGTACATGTTAAGAACTCTCGGGATTCCGACTGTTCCTCTTGTAACTTCGCTGTCAGGAAGCGGCTGATAGCCGAATACTCTTTTGTATTTCCAGTCGAAAAGGTTAGGAATGCCATCAGCATTCTTGACTTTACCAAGACCTCTTTCGCAGCGGTTACCTGAAATGTGCTGTCTTCCGCCTGTGAACTTGTTGACAGTAAGACGGCAGTGGTTGGTACAACCCTGGCAGGTAGCCATGGAAGTTGAGTACTCAAGAGTATTGATCTGATTAATAGTAAGCATTGATGTTTCGTAAGAAGGATCCTGCATGAATCTGCTTCTTGCGATAAGAGCAGCACCGAAAGCGCCCATGATACCTGCGATATCAGGACGGATAACTTCAGCGCCTGCGATCTTCTCGAATGCACGAAGAACAGCATCGTTGTAGAAGGTACCACCCTGTACTACGATGTTCTTACCAAGCTCCTTGGCATCAGAAACCTTGATAACCTTGAAAAGAGCGTTCTTGATTACTGAATATGCAAGACCTGAAGAAATATCGTCGACACCGGCGCCTTCCTTCTGAGCCTGCTTAACCTTAGAGTTCATAAATACAGTACAGCGAGTACCAAGATCGATAGGATGCTTAGCAAAAAGAGCTTCCTTAGCGAAGTCCTGAACGCTGTAGTTAAGAGACTTAGCGAAAGTCTCAATGAAAGATCCGCAGCCTGAAGAGCAAGCTTCATTGAGCTGAACAGAATCTACAGCCTTATTCTTAATACGGATACACTTCATATCCTGGCCGCCGATATCAAGGATACAGTCAACCTTAGGATCGAAGAATGCAGCAGCATTGTAGTGAGCGATAGTCTCAACTTCACCGTCATCAAGCTGGAAAGCGGACTTCATAAGAGATTCGCCATAACCTGTAGAACAGGAGCGGGCTATACGTACACCCTCCGGCATAAGCTTATATATCTCCTGAAGTGAGCTGATCGCAGTCTGAAGAGGTGATCCATTGTTACTTGAATAGAAAGAGTAGAGAAGATCACCATTTTCAGATACAAGTGCACACTTTGTAGTAGTAGAACCTGCATCGATACCAAGGAATGCATTACCTTTGTAGTTATCAAGAAGAGAAGTCTTGACCTTGTACTGATCCTGACGCTTCTTGAAGGCATCATAATCTTCCTGAGATGGGAAAAGAGGATCCATGCGGGCAACCTCAAATTCCATGTGTATCTCTTTAGAAAGTCTTGAGACCATCTCGTTCATATCGTAAGAAATCTTCTCGTCAGCATTCATGGCACTACCCATTGCTGCAAAAAGATGTGAATTATCAACATCGATAGTATGCTCGTCATCAAGCTTTAAAGTTCTGATAAAAGATTTTTTCAACTCAGACTGGAAGTGAAGAGGTCCGCCAAGGAATGCAACATGGCCGCGAATAGGCTTACCGCAGGCAAGACCTGAAATAGTCTGATTTACAACAGCCTGATAGATGGAAGCTGCAAGGTCTTCCTTAGTAGCACCATCATTGATAAGTGGCTGGATATCTGTTTTTGCAAATACACCGCATCTTGCAGCGATAGTATATAAAGAATTGTAATTCTTGGCATACTCATTAAGACCGGCTGCATCTGTCTGAAGTAAAGATGCCATCTGGTCTATAAAGGAACCTGTACCGCCGGCGCAGATACCGTTCATACGCTGCTCGACATTACCGTCCTCGAAATATATGATCTTGGCATCCTCGCCGCCAAGCTCTATGGCTACATCTGTTTTGGGCGCAATCTCCTTAAGGGCTGTTGATACTGCAACAACCTCCTGTACAAAAGGAACTCCAAGATGCTTGGCAAGATTAAGACCGCCGGAACCAGTGATAACAGGATGAATTGTAACATTGCCAACCTTAGCCTGTGCCTCTTTGACAAGCTCAGCAAGAGTCTCGCGAATATTAGCGTAGTGTCTCTTATAGTCAGCAAAAATAAGCTCGTGGTCCGGATCAAGAAGAGCAACCTTAACAGTTGTTGATCCTACGTCAATACCAAGTGTGTAGTCTTTAGCAATCATCTAAACCTCCAAATGAAATTACAAACAGGCTAAAAATAGTGTCAGTCAGTATTTATGTAATAGCCCTTTACAAAAAACAGGGGCAGCGTCCTTATCAATCTTACTGGTGCTGCCACATACTTGTAATTTCATATTCAAATATGATTTCTTATTAAATAGAAATTCCATTAAACATTCTTAGTGATTATAAAACATGAAACATTTTTTTTCAATGTAAAATGGTAACTAAAAGAGTTCTGTATAAGTGTTTTTGTCACTTATTCATTATTGCAATCTGAATAATATCTAAAATTTTGTTGTATTCGTTTACAGAAAACCTTTTCGATGTTAAAATTTTTTGTGTAAGAAGCGCAGTGGGACGTTTTATAGACTTTCGACTGCGCTTAAATTGTCGCTTTGAGCGTGTGTATTTATGCAGAATATACGCGATATCTTGTACAGAAATTCGAAGAGGTTGCTATGTTTAATAAACTTGAAAGAAAATATGGTAAATATGCCATCAGAGATCTTACTATAAAGCTTATGATCGTCTATGCCGTAGGATATGCGGTATGTTTACTTGGTTCAAATGCAGATCCTGCCTTTGTTCACAACTATATAAGCTTTGATCCGTATAAGATCCTTCATGGACAGGTGTGGAGACTTATAACATGGATACTTATTCCGCTTCAGGAGAATTTCATGTTATATGCCATCTCAATTATTCTTTTTTATCTGCCTATAGGTAGAATGATGGAGAATGTTTGGGGATCCTTTAAGTACAATATGTACCTGCTTTTAGGCTTTTTGAGTACTATTATCGCAGGATTCCTTTTGTACTTTGGCTATATGATATATGGTTCAGCTGTTGGTGTTGAAGTTGATGTATTAGGCCAGTATGTTGGTCTTTTGATCGGTTCCTTCACGCTTCCGTATTATGTAACAATGTCCATATTCTTTGCTTATGCAGCTACATTCCCGGATGCAACAGTGCTTCTTATGTTCATAATCCCTATTCAGATGAAGTGGCTTGGAATTGCCTATGCTGCAATTTACGTATACAGCATTGGTAAGTACATTATGGCAGGCAACCTGTTTGGAATCGTAGTTATACTTGCTTCGCTTATACCATTCTTTATTTTCTTCTTCGGAGACCGCTCGAGTAAGCTGGCTCGCGGTGCTAGCAGATACAAACCCTCCGAAGTCAAGAGAAGAACCGAGTTCAAGCACAACGTAGAAAGCGCCAAGAAGGCATCACGTATGGTAGCACCAGGCTCAGCACACCACAAATGTGCAGTTTGCGGCCGTACAGAGATAGATGATCCAAACCTTGAGTTCAGATATTGCTCAAAGTGTAAGGGCGCACATGAATACTGTCAGGATCACCTGTTCACACACGTTCACGTAGATAAGTAAATAATAATTCCCACTTGTTTTGGCGGATTCTGTTATCGGGATCCTGGTCAGCGCAAGTGGGAAGTTTAATTATAAAGAGGATTACAATGGATAAAGAAAAAGAATTTGCCGCGCTCCTTGCGGATGTAACTAAACTTGGTAGAGAGCAGAAGGGTATCGTATCAGAAGACCAGGTAAAAGAAGCTTTTGAAGCACTTTCACTTTCTGATGACCAGCTTACCCTTGTATACGACTATCTTAAAAAGCACGGAATCGGTATCGGCACACCGGCTGATCCCTTTGAGTATCTTACAGAAGAAGAGCACAACTATCTTAAGGACTATGAAGAGTCATTAAAAGAGCTTCCTGAAGTATCTGAAAATGAGAAAATAGGTATCACCATCTCTGCAATGTCAGGTGATAAATCAGCACAGAACCGCCTTATCGAGATCTACCTTTCATCAGTTCCGGATATAGCCAAGATGTACGTAGATCAGGGCGTTTATATCGAAGACCTTATCGGAGAAGGCAATCTTGTACTTACATCAGGCGTTACAATGCTCGGAGCTATTGAAAAGCCTGAAGAAGCAGAAGCCTTCCTTACAAAGATGATCATGGATGCTATGGAAGAGCTTATTTCAGACAGCCTTGATGAGGATGCAAGGGGACAAAAGGCTGTAAAGCATGTTCAGAAGGTTGCTGATAAGGCAGCTGAGCTTGCAAAAGAGCTTCGCAGAAGCGTAACAGTTGAAGAGCTTGCTGAGGAAAGCGGCATGAGCGTAGATGAGATCATTGAAGCCATTCGCATGACAGGTAATAACATCGAAGATATAGATTATACAGAGGAGTAATAGGGGATCTGATTTTCTTTTGCCCTTGGGGGGAGTATGAAACAGTTTCTATATGAAATCGCTAGCGAACGCAAAGCGGATAATGTATTTCTTGATGCCAGAAAATTTGCTGCGGAGCACAAAGACTGGCTACCGGTTGCACATATATACTATGGCTGTACTCAGCTTGATAAAGCCATGGAAATGGTATCTTATCTAAAGGAATTGTTCCCGGGGATCATAGTCGCCGGTACCAGTTCCTGCGGTGAGATCAAGGACGGACACCTTACAGACCGTTCTATTCAGCTTACGCTGTCTTTCTTTGAAAATACCAAAGTCGAAACAATTATATTTGATTGCCGTGATAAGAGCGAATATGATAACGGCATCCTTATGAAGGAAAAAGTGGACTCTATACCTGATGCAAAGGCTGTAGAAGTCCTTTTTCCCACGCATGTCGGACTTCACGTTCAAAAGTTTTTTGACGCTCTTGAACTATGTAAAGAATCCGTGGCTGTTTTCGGCGCTGCTGCCGGCAAATACGAATACGACAGCGACACCTTTGTTTTTAACGAAGAAGGCATATCGGTTTATGGTATACTCTGCGTTATCTATTCGGGCGAAGATTTTCATATCAATATTTCCTACGCCCTTGGCTGGAAAGAGCTTGGTCACTCAATGACCGTTACAAGAATAGAATCTGACAGACTTTATGAGCTTGATGGAGAACCGGCTTTTAATGTATACAAAAAGTATTTGAAGATCCAAAACGACAGCTCTTTTTCCAGAAATGCTCTTGAATTCCCTCTTATGTACAGGAAATATGGAGTAGATGTAGCAAGAATCCCGCTTAAGTGTACACCGGATGGAACACTGATCCTTGGAGGCGAATTAGATAACGGAGATACAGTAAGACTTGGATACGGCGATCCCGGAGCAATCCTTGATAATGTTTATGAAGCACAGGACAGGATAAGACTATTTCAGCCTCAGGGAATCTTTCTGTATTCCTGCATGACCAGAAAAGGATTCTGGGGAGATGACATCGATATTGAGATTTCTCCTTTTGACAAGGTTGCCCACACCTCAGGTTTTTATACTTTTGGTGAATACCTAAGGATAGGCACTAAGATCTATGTTCACAACGCAACATTAATTGCTATCGGAATGAGAGAAAAATCGCCTGTTGGTATACCTGTAATGGCTCTTCCAAGACTCATAGAAAAGAGGATGAGCGGCGAAATATCCATGGTTGAGCGACTGGTAAACTTTATTCAGGCTACTACAGGAGAACTTGAAAAACTAAATCATTCTCTTGCAAAGAAAGCACTGACAGATGATCTTACAAGGATGTACAATAGGCGCAGAATAGAAGAAGTTATGGAAGACTTCGTTGAAGAAAGCAAGTGCGACAATGATCCAATATATGTATTTCTCATGGATATAGACTATTTCAAGAAGGTTAATGATACATATGGTCATGAAACAGGCGATAAAGTACTTAGGAAAGTCGCGTCAGTTCTTAAGGAGCACATGCATGAAGACTGCCTGTCAGGAAGATGGGGCGGTGAAGAGTTTATGATCGTTGCACGCCACATTACAAGGACAATGGCGCTTGATCTTGCTGAGACGATAAGAAAAGATATTTCAGAAGTAAGTTATGATCCTGTACCAAAGCTTACTGTATCTATTGGTATAGTTGAGATGGTTCCGACAGACACCGTTCTTGATCTTTACAGAAGAGTTGATAAGGCTCTTTATCAAGCCAAAAAAGCAGGAAGAGACTGCGTTTTCTTTGGGTCATCCGATAAGAAATAAGAAACCGGGGAAAACCAGTGGTCATTTTTGTGAATTATTCACAAAGAAAAAAGCGCGAAATTTTCATGTTTTTAAAAAAATGGTGTTGCTTTTTTGAGAATAATCTGTTATATTTTACTACGTTGAATCCACGAGATAATCTTAGCAAAATAAGCGAAAGCTTATGACGCAAAGCTATAGGGCCTGTAAAATGGCAGCCAGTTGCACTGTACTTAAAGTTTTTCCACCGTCTGCATATTCCGCAGGCGGTTTTTTGATGCTCATTTCTGGGCATATTTTTTGACATAGGATTAAATCCAGTAATTCTCATAGAAGTATGATTTCTTGAATGTAAATTACAGAAACGCGCATTTACTGCGTGTTTCGTAATTTGATGAATCGGTTGGCAATAGAGCCTTCGACGAAGTCGAACTCAATTGGCTCTATTGCTGCATTCTTGAACTATATGTTCAAGAATGCATGAGTTTTCGGCTCGATTAGCTGTAGTTTTTCTAATGTTTCTCCGATATACATATATGAATTGTACTTAACTAATACAAAAAATATAAAACAAAGGCATATTTTAAAAGATGCTATATGAAAGTAGCTAAAAAGATACTTAGATCCGGGTTGTACAATTCTATAAGAATCTTATCGACAGTTATGATCATAGCTGCCGTTTTTGTGCTGTCTGCATATTCTTCTTTGCATTCCCATGCAGCTCCGGAAGACTTTAGTAAGTCATCTGACAAGAAAACAGGTACCGGTTTTTATGAAGACGTGGAAAATGTTCCTGATCTTGCTAACTTTGACAGTGATAAGCGTTCTTTTAGCAGAGTGGTCAAGGTTGGATATTTCATGATCGATGGTTTTCAGATGTATGATGAACCCGGTATATATTCAGGCTATGGCTATGACTATCTCCAGAAGATCCGCACCTATACAGGTTGGGAGTATGATTATATCGGCGATGATGAAGATATTACTTTTGCCGAGCTTTACAGAATGGTTGTAGATGGTGAGATCGATCTCCTTGGCGGAATAACATGGACTGAAGAAAGAGCCCAAAAGCTCCTTTTTAGTAATGTTCCTATCGACATGGAATACACAACTATATTTATAAAAAGCGGTGATACCAAGTATTCTGCCGGTGATTATGGCAGATGGGACGGTATCAGGCTTGGAATATGCAAAGGTACAACCTATGTAGATAATATAAGAAAATTTGCAGAGGACAATTTCTTCACCTATAAAGCCAGATATTATGACAGCGATGCAGAACTTGTATCTGCGCTTGAAAACGGAGAAATAGATGCCTTAGTAAGCGGCAGTTCTCATAATTTTTATGGAGTTTCGATCCTCGCCCAGTTCAATCCAAGCTATCTGTTTTTTGTCACAGGACTTCAGAACCAGGATCTGATGGACAGCCTTAATCATGCGATTTCTCAGATAGAGACAGTAGATGCCGGCTTTAAAGAAGCGATCATGTCCAAATATTATCAGGGTAACGGGATAAGCAATATTACATTTACATCCCTGGAAAACCTCTATCTCCATACCCTGATCATGAACGAGAGAACATTTGTCCTGCTTGCCAATCCCGATAACTGTCCATTGTCTTATCTTGATAGCAATGGAGAACCCGTCGGAATCCTTGTTGACATGACCAAGGCAATCTTTGACAGTATAGGACTGTCTTATGAGTTCTATAAAGTCGCAGATGGAAGAGAGTATATTCAGGCTCTGGGTGAGAAAAAAGCTGATATCGTAATAGATTTTGTTTCGGATTTTAGCGGATCAGAGAGAACCGGATACTATGAATGTGACACATATTTCAATACATCACTTTCCATGATACATCAAAAAGAAGAACAGGAATTCAATACAGTTATAAAAAGAGATGGTGATGGTATCATTAATGACGTTATCATAAAAGACCTTAGTGGAGCAGAAGAAGTCATAATGTTGGGTTCTATCGATGCTTCAATGGATTATCTTGTAAGACATCCCAATTCATGTACATTTTTGCCTTCAGAAACAGCAAACGTACTAGTTGAACTTGAGGAGACCAATTCTCTTGAAGCTGACAGCGCATCATATAGAAACCTGTATTATTGCCTGGCGATCAATAGCGGCTGCGGTAATTTCCTTGTCGGAATCTTCAATAAAGCCACTAACTCCTTATCTCCACAGACAAGCGGTGAGATAATAAGCAGATATAGCCGCGATAAGTACAGGGTTCACACATTCAGGTCATTTATCTATGACAATCCATTGTATGGATTCGTTGTTATTGGCGCAGGCATTATCATCTTTTTCCTAGTTGTGATCATATATAGCGGTAAAAAGACCAGGATCAAGATCGAAAAACTCAACACCCAGCTATCAGAATCTCTTAGCAGGGAGAAAAAAGCTTCTGAAGCCAAAAAGAGATTTTTTGACAACATGAGTCATGATATGAGGACGCCACTTAACGGTATACTGGGCCTTACAAGGAGCGTACTCAAAAACGGCGAGTCTTCAGGTAATAACCTTGATTATCTTTATAAGATAGAGGATAGCGCTAGTTATCTTGAACTTCTTATAAATGATTCTCTTGTCATGAGTAACCTTGGCAAGATCGAATTTGACCTTGATCCCAAGCAGGTAGACCCCGGCCAGACTTATGACAGCCTTAGAAACGTGGCCCTGACCTATGCGGACGAAAGAAATATACGATTTATAGTTAGAAGAAAAGAAATAGTAAACCTGCCCACAATCCTAGATTATAACAGGCTTGAACAGGCTGTCCTTAATGTTATCTCAAACGCAGTCAAGTTTTCATATGTAAATGGTATAGTTGAGATCGACCTCACAAGTAAAATGACCCCTGAAAATAAGGTCGAATATACTCTTACTGTTCAGGATCATGGAATTGGTATGAGTAAAGAGTTCCAGGAGACCATGTTTGAAGCCTATACTCAGGAAGACAGAGGCGAGATGACCGATCATGCCGGAACTGGCATCGGCCTTGCCGTAGTTAAGTCTATTGTTGAGAAGATGAACGGCTCTATAGACGTTAAGAGCCAGGAGAACATCGGAACAATAGTTAAAATGACCTTTGAATTTGAAGTAAATACAAATTCTATTGTAGAAGAGCTATCTGATGCTCCTGACAGGAAGGACTGTCTACATGGCAGGAACGTTCTTTACTGTGAAGATAATGAGCTTAATATGGATATAGTATGCGCTATACTAGAAAGCGAGCATGTCAGCGTGGAAAGAGCCTGGAACGGACAGGAAGGTCTTGATAAGTTCCTTAATTCTCCTGCAGGAACTTATGACGCAATCCTTATGGATATCAGAATGCCTGAAATGGACGGCTTTACAGCTGCCCGAAAGATAAGAAGCTCTGATAAAGAAGATGCAGATAGCATTCCTATTATTGCTGTGACAGCCAATTTCTATGACGATAATAAACAGGCATCGAAAGAAGCGGGTATGGATTCGATCCTTTCAAAGCCTGTTGATCCTAAGATTCTTATTGGAGAGATGAAAAAGTATATCTGTAAATGAAACTATAATTTTACTTCAGTTCAATGATTTTGTAAGTCTGTTAAAAAAACTGGTAATAATGCCTTCTTACATCTTTTTATTGCGGAGTTTGCGCTTTTTGAGCCAGCGTACGAACATATAGCGAAGGATCAGGAATCCTGCAGCACTGGATGCAATGGCAAAACCCATAAATCCAAGGAATGGGATTCC